>Ga0315282_10000300_pt1 | contig 97786 bp, 79 predicted proteins | sample YL17G07_20_MG_FD_203693 | JGI IMG/M metagenome (GOLD analysis project Ga0315282, IMG submission 203693) | Sediment microbial communities from Yellowstone Lake, YNP, Wyoming, USA - YL17G07_20 | ecosystem: Environmental > Aquatic > Freshwater > Lake > Sediment | place: USA: Wyoming | collected...
TGCTAGAATGGCGCTGACCTCGGGAGGCTTGGCAGGCGTCTGGGGAATGCGCGGTCTTAGGTCTGAGGTATTGAGCCGGGCTTAAGGGACGCATACTCCTGGCGCAGGCGAGGCTAAGCGGGGTGGCGGGCGGAGCGCGCTGCCGTCTGCGTAGAAAAACTTCTTCTTTAGGAGAGGGTATGCGTTGGTTATTCGCCACACTGGCGTGCCTGCTCATGCTGACAGTAGCGGCATGGGCGGCGAGCGCCTACGATGACGTGCCGACGGACCACTGGGCGTACAACGCTCTGGACTATTTGACGGAGCGTGGTGTGCTGGAGGGGTATCCCGACGGCTTTTTCAAGGGCGACCGGACGCTGACGCGTTACGAGTTTGCCCAGGCCATCGCCCGGCTGCTGGACACGATTCAGACCGGCAACTGGGACGAGCAGATCAAGATCATGGCTGAGACCCTTCGCGCGGAATTCTCTGATCAGCTGGCGGAGATAAGCCGGCAGGTGAACGAGTTAGGCACTAAGGTGCAGGACCTGGACACGAAGGTAGGCGACCTGCAGGGCCAGGTAGACGACCAGGGGTCGAAGCTGAGTGACCTGGCGGGCAAGGTAGCGGGCCTCAAGCCTGGACCGGAGTGGAAGGGCAGCTTCCGTTACCGCTGGCAGTTTGACCAGTGGGGCAATTCGCCCAACAACTACAACCGCTTCCGCCAGCGGATCGCGTTCCAGCTGGGGTACAACAAGAAGATCAACGACGCGGTGGAGATTGGGTTCCGGCTGAAGACCGGGACGGGCGCGGTTGCGACTGACGGGAACCACACGCTGGGGAACTACGGAGCGACAGCGAACATTTATCTCGACCGCGCGTATGTGAAGTACACGCCGAGCTGGTTTGGCTTTTACACCGACGCCAACTGCGAGTGCCAGCCGAAGCTGGACATTTACGCCGGGCTGTTCCCGAACGTCACCTACGACCCGCACGAGATGGTATTGGATGCGGACGTGAATCTGCAGGGTGTGGGAGCGGTGTATCACTTCAACCAGGACTTCCAGATCCTGGCGGCGAGTTCGGTGGCGGTGAGCGACCCGAGCTACACCAACTATTTCACCGACGACACGACGCTGTTCGCCTGCGAGGCGAAGCACAACAACCTGTTCATGTGCGGGTTGGACGCCTGGGTCGGGATGTTCTGCTGGGCTCACGAGGGCGACGATTACCCCTACGGCGATCCGCGCCGCACCACCGCCGACGGCGTGCCGGGGTTGGCGTTTGACGCAAACGGCTATCCGACGGGCTTCTTCGACGGCAACATGATGCAGTTCGACTTCAACGGCGACGGCTACGTGAACGGGCTGGACCGCTTCACGCCGGACTTCACGACGGTGAAGGGCGGGCTGCAGTACACCTTCGACTGCGTGTTCAACAAGCCCTTGGCGGTGTTCGGCGAGTACATGGTGAACGTCAACAGCGACGCCGAGACGCGCATCAAGGCGGTGAACACGTTCTTAAGCCCGACGACGCCGATCATTTACGACAGCACGGACGACACCGGGTATGTGTTTGGGGCGCAGCTGGGCGAGGAGCCGAAGTGCGTGGGCCAGTGGTATGCGTTTGCGCGCTACAAGGAGATCGGCGCGAACGCGATCATCAGCGGCTTCGGCGACGCGGACGCCGGTGGCGCGAACATCAACAGCCTGGAAGTCAACTGGACCTACATGTGGGCTGACAACAGCCTGCTGGGGATCACCTACTTCCTGAACAAGATGCACAACGCGTTCGGGTTCACGATCCCCAGCAACCTGGCCGACCGCTCGATCGTCCAGGTGGACTGGACCTTCAGGTTCTAGCCAGCGGGGGCCGCCCCCGGGGAGGGGGAACTCCCCAAAGGTGGCCAGCCGAGCGGGCCTGGGGCTGCGAAACAGCCGCGGGCCTGAAAATGGGATACTCCAGGGCGGGCGCAAGCCCGCCCTTCCCTTTTCCGTGCGCACTGACGTTTGGGCGCGCCCCAGCGAGCCGCTGCGTGCGAAGGAGCACCTAGAGGCCAAAGACCGCGCTGCGGCAGCCGGCGGGCTAGTGCTTGCCCCGGGGGTGGACAGTGAAGGTCTCGCCTTTCTTCAAGCCGGCGGCGAAGTGGGCCATCAGCGTGGGGATGTGGTCCAGGTCGCGGAGGTTGATCGTCTCCGAGGGGCTGTGCATATAGCGGTTGGGCGTCGAGAGGATCCCTGTGGGGATGCCTTGGCGAGCGGGATAGATCGCGTTGGCGTTCGTCCCGCTGCGGCCCGGAATGGGCACGCGCTGCAAGTCAATCCCGAGAGACGCCGCGGTTTTCTCGAGCCGCTCCACCACCTTGGGATGGCAGCTCGGCCCGATGCGGATACAGGGCCCGCCGCCCATCTTGATCTCGTTGCGCAGCTTCTTCTCCACGTCGGGGAAGTCCGTGGCGTTGGTCACGTCCACGACGATCGCCACGTCCGGGTCCCAGCGGAAGGCGCCCATCGCCGCCCCGCTGAGCCCCACTTCCTCCTGCACGTGCGCTGCGGCGATAACTCGCGCCGTGCCCTTCAACGCGCGGAACCGCCTGAGCCCCTCGGCCGCCGCCCAGATCCCGATCTTGTTGTCGCAGCTACGGGCGGCGAGCGTGTCGCCGAGCAGCTGGGAGGGCCCGTGGTCCACCGTGATGGGCGTCCCGACGTTGACCAGCTTCAGCGCCTCCTTCTTGCCCTTGGCGCCGATGTCGACGTACAGGTCGATCATCTTCGGCGACTGCTCGCGCTGCTCCGCGTTCTGCATGTGCGGGGCCAGCGCGCCGATCACGCCGGGGATGGGGCCATCTGCGGCGTGAACGATGACGCGCTTGGCGAGCAGCATCTTTGGGTCAACCCCGCCGATCCCCGCCACCCACAGGAAGCCCTCTTCATCAATGAAAGTGATCATCAGCCCGACTTCGTCGCTGTGGCCCTCAAACATCACCGTCGGCGAGCCCGACGGATTCAGCACGGCGAAGGCGTTGCCATAGGCATCCGTTTGCAGCTCGTCGGCGTAGGAGTGCAGATAGTCGAGCCAGACACGCGCACAGCGAGATTCGAAGCCCGACGGGCTGGGCGTAGCGAGGAGCGTCTCGAGGAACTGCCGGGGGGCCTTGAGCATGGCTGGATTATACCGTCGGCATCGACGGCCCGGGGTTGGCGTGGAAGATGGAAGGGAGCCCTGCGGCGCCCGCAGGGACTCCCCTGCCGCTAGATTGCCTTGACGACCGGCTGCGCCCCTACCATGTGTACGCTCTCGCGCAAGGCGTCTATCACTGTGTCGAGCTGCTCGTAGGTGACGATCAGCGGCGGCTGGATGCGCAGCACGTTGGGGTTGTTGATCGTCTGCGCCACGAGCACGTCGCGCTCGAACAACTCGTCGGCGAGGCATGTGCCGACATCCGCGTTGCAGCACTCCAGCCCCAGCCAGAGCCCCAGCCCACGGATCTCTCGCAGGACCTGCGGCGCGTCCGCGACAATCTCGGCGATCTTGCTCTTCAAGTACGCACCCTTCTCCCGGCACTGCGGAAGGAGGTCCTCGCTCTCGTAGACCTCGATCGTCGCCAGGGTCGCCGCGCACGCCGGCTGGCTGCCGGCGAACGTGTTCGTCAGCCACCAAGGATTCGCCGCCATGCCGGGCAGGCACTCCAAGGGCGCCTCCATCAGGTCCTGGCGCGGATCGAAGCGCGTGCCCAGGAATGCACGTGGGTTGGCGATCAGCGCGCTGTGGGGCATCACGCCGCCGCCAAGCGCCTTGCCGAGGGTCACGATGTCAGGCTCGAGGCCGAAGTGCTCGCAGCAGAAGTAATAGCCGGTACGGCCCCAGCCGCTCTGCACCTCGTCCAGGTGGAGCAGCGCGCCCACTTCATCGCACCGCCGGCGGACGGCGTGGAGGAAGTCCTTGCTTGGCACGTTGATACCGCCCTCGCCCTGGATCGGCTCGACGATCACGCTGGCGACTTCCTCGGTGATGAACTGCGGGAGCAGCTCGATGTTGTCGTAGGGCGCGGTGCGGAACCCGTAGACCAGCGGCTGGAAGGGCTTCTTGAGCACCGGCCGGTTGGTAGCCGTCAGCGCGCCAAAGGTCTTGCCGTGGAAGGCCCTGGTGAAGCTGACGTGGAGCATGCGGCCGGTGGCCAGGCGCGCCAGCTTGATCGCCGCGTCGTTGCTCTCACCCCCGCCGCAATGGTAGTAGACGTACTGCAGATCGCCGGGGGCGCGCGTGGCGATCTCGTGAGCCAGCACCGCCTGCAGCGGGTTGAGCAGCTCCTGGCTGTACAGCCCGATGCGGTTCAGGGTCTGCTGCACGCGCTTGACTACGTGCGGATGGCGGTGGCCCAGCGCGAACACGCCGTAGCCGCCCAGGCAGTCGAGGAACCGGTGAGCGTGGATGTCGAACATGTACACGCCCTCGCCGCGCCACTCCACGCCCTGGGAGTCGTGCTTCACGCTGCGCTTGAACCGCAGGAACCCCGGGTTCAGGTGTGCAGCGTAGTGCTTGAACGTCTCGGAGAGAATGCGATGCTCATCATCGCTGGTTAGATCGGTGTTGAATAGATAGTCAAACATGGCTTCCTCCCGGGAATGCCCTGCTCAGAAACCGCGCAGGGCCGTTGGATCATTGGAGGTGACTGGCGGAAGCCCCGTGAGGCGCCCGCCGCTGCAGCGCCGCGACCTAGTGGGAGGGGATCTTCTGCGGGACTACACCCGGGGCCGCCGGGTTGAGGGGGTCGCGCCCGTCGTGCTGCCAGCCGCGCTTAAGCAGGGGGTCTCCCAGCGGCCCCAAGCTAAAGCGCACGGCGGCAAACTCTCCCATGCCGAGATTGTAACATCAGGTCTGCGGGTGTGGTTGGCTGGTAGAATCCATGCGTGTTCACCGGCCTGATCAAGCACCGCGGCGCACTGACCGCACGCGCGCCCCACCGCCTGATGGTGGACTGCCCCACGCTGCGGCCGCAGCTCTCCGTGGGTGACAGCGTGGCCGTGATGGGCGTGTGCTTGACCGTGGCGGAGCTGCACAACAGCTCCTTCAGCGCCGACCTGCTACCCGAGACCGCGCTGAAGTCCACCCTGGGCTCACTCGTCATCGGGAGCCGGGTGAACCTCGAACCGGCACTGCGCGCCAGCGACTCAATCGGCGGGCACTTCGTGCAAGGGCACGTGGACGGGACGGCGCGGCTGCTGGAGCGCCATGAAACCGGCCAGGGCAATTGGCGCTTCGTCTTCGAGTTGCCGGAGTGGCTGGGGCCGCTTACCGTGGAAGGTGGTAGCATTGCCGTCGACGGCGTCAGCCTAACGCTGCGGGAGCTCGGCAAAGCGCGTTTTGCCCTGGCGGTGATCCCCACCACCTTCCGTGAAACGACCTTGGGGAATACTCCGCCCGGCGCGTTGGTAAACATTGAGGCGGACATGCTCGTTAAGGCGGTGCGTGGGGCGGGGCCCCCGCAGCGGCCTGCCACTGACAGCATAAGTTCGGAGAGGCTCGTCCGCTGGGGATATGGAGAGTGATCGCTACGGAACCAGGCAAGCGCGAATATCAAGTCAGGATCGATCGGGCCGCCGAGGTGCTGGCCAACGGCCTTATGGTAATCCTGGTTGACGACCCGGACCGCGAGAACGAAGGTGACCTGGTGTGCGCCGCGCAGTTCTGCACCGCGGAAACCGTCAACTTCATGCGGACCCATGCCCGCGGGCTGATCTGCGTGCCGATGCTGCCCGAGCGCCTCGACCAGCTGCTGCTCCCGCCGATGACCGCGGTGAATACCTCAGCCCATGGGACGGCGTTCGCGGTCAGCGTGGACGCCGCGCGCGGCACAACCACGGGGATCAGCGCTTCAGACATGGCGGCCACGATCCGCACGCTCGCCGATCCAAGCTCAGTGCCGGCCGACCTGCGGCGTCCGGGGCACGTGCTCCCGCTGCGCTATCAGCCCGGCGGCGTGCTAAAGCGCGTGGGGCAGACCGAGGGGTCCATCGACCTCTGCAAGTACGCCGGCCTGCTGCCTGTCGCGGTGGTGTGCGAGATCTGCAACGACGACGGGACGATGGCGCGGCAGGACGACCTGCGCGCGTATAGCGAGAGTCACGGGTTGCCGATCATCCACGTCGCCGACATCGTGCGCTACCGGCTCAACCACGAGAGCCTGGTGCGCCGCGTGGACAGCGCCAAGCTCCCGACGCGCAACGGGGAGTTCACGGTCTTTGGCTACGAGGTGCCGATCACCGGCGAGCACCACGTGGCGCTGGTCAAGGGCGACCTGCGCCAGGAGGAAGACGTGCTCGTGCGCGTGCACAGCGAGTGCCTGACCGGCGACGTGTTCCACAGCCGGCGCTGCGACTGCGGCGTGCAGTTGGACTTCGCCCTCAAGCGCATCTGCGAGGAAGGCGTGGGGGTGCTGCTCTACCTAAGGCAGGAGGGCCGCGGGATCGGGTTGCTGAACAAGATCCGCGCCTACCACCTGCAGGACGAGGGGCTGGACACGGTGGAGGCGAACCTGGCGCTCGGGCTGCCCGCTGACAAGCGCGAGTACGGCATCGGCGCGCAGATCCTGTGCGACCTCGGCGTGCGCAGGCTGCGGCTGATCACCAACAACCCGCTAAAGCTGGTCGGGCTGGAGGCCTACGGGCTGTCGATCGTGGAGCGCGTGCCGATCCCGCTGAGCGCGGTCTACGACCAGCACCGAATGGCGTACCTGCAAACCAAGGTGGACAAGATGGGCCACCTGATGGATATGACCGAGCCCGTGCTCGAGCCTACTGCCAGCGCAGACAACCCCTGCGGCGGATAGGCGACTACCACGCGCGGCGCGGCCCGGGTGGGTCTAGTGCGGGTGCAAGTGGCGCAGGATGTGCGGGCGTTCAAGGCCGTGCGCCAGCATCAGCTCCTCGTCGTTGAGCAGCTCCACGGTTTCCCCCACGGCGGCGATCACGCCACTGTCGATCACGATCACGCGCGAGCACACTTCAACTACGAGCTCCAGGTCGTGGGTAGCGACGATGCGCGTTTGCGGCAGCGCCTTGAGCAGCTCGATCAGCCGCCGCCGGCCTCGCGGGTCGAGGTGGGACGACGGCTCGTCCAACACCAGGATCTCAGGCTGCAGTGCAAGCGCGGTGGCAATCGTCACCGCCCGCTTCTCGCCGGCGGAGAGCATGTAGGGCGGTCGGTCCTTCAAGTGCGCCGCGCCGGCCTGCGCCAGCGCCTGGCTCGTGCGTTGGTCGATCTCCTCGTAGGGTACACCGAAGTTCAGCGGGCCGAACGCCACGTCCTCATGCACGGTAGGCATGAACAACTGGTCATCGGGATCCTCAAACACCATGCCCACCGCCCGGCGCGCCTGACCAACGGTCGCCGGCGTGACTGGCTGGCCCTTCAACCGCAGCTCGCCCCGCGACGGCTGCAGGTATCCGTTGAGATGCAGCAGCAAGGTGGACTTGCCCGCGCCGTTGGCCCCGACGACGGCCAGCGCCTCGCCGCTGGCCACGCTGAACGACACGCCCCGCAGCGCTTCCGTGCCGTCGGGGTAGGAGTAGTGCAGGTCGCGGGCTTCGAGGATTGGCTCGGTCATCGCGCCACCCGGACCAGCCAGTCGCCGAGCAGGGCGGAGAGATTCCACGCGCGCGCTGCAGCGAAGTAGCCCGCCCAGCCGAAGACGAACGCCGCGTCCGACAAGCGCAGCATGCCTGGGCGCTGGGTGCGAATCGTGCCGTCGAATCCGCGCGCCACCATTGCGCAGTAGATCCGCTCCGCGCGCGCCACCGACCTGAGCAGCATGTGCCCCAGCAACGATCCGTAGACTCGGAGGCGCAGCACTCGCGGCCTGAAGCCACGCACCGCTAACCCCCTCGCCAGACGCTGCGCTTCATCGCCGAGCACGAAGAGGTAGCGGTGGAGAAAGAGGATCTGCGAGGCGAAGATGCCGGGCAGCCCCAGCCGCTCCATGCCGGAGCACAGGTCGTAGATCCCCGTGCAGGCGATGAGCGCCAGAGCCGCGCTTACCGTGAGTACAAAGCGCAGCATGATGGAGGAGAAGGAGAGCCAGCCTCCACTGATGCCAATCGGGCCGAGCGCGGTGACCTGCGCGCGATCCAGCAGCGGGTTGAAGACCGCCACGGCGAGGACGAACGGCGCCGCCACCAGCATCCGACGCCACAGGAAGCCCCAGGGAATGCGCCCCAGCGAGGACATTACGATGGGGAACAGCGCCAGTGGTGCCAGCGCAACGACCTCATAGCGGTGGTACGACATGACGCAGGCGATGTAGGCGAGGACGGTCACGGCCTTGGCTCGCGCATCGAGCCGGTGCACCGGCGTGTCTAGCCGCCCCAGCTCGTCAATCCGCCCGACATCGATCCACTCGGCCAGGCGCATCCCCGCGCGCCTCAGCGTCCAACCGTGGTGTGAGCGCCGGGTGCGCGCCGCGTCCGGAGGGCCAGGCCAACCAGCACGGCCAGCACCAACGTCAGCAGGCCACCCAGCAGGCCGGACAGCGACGTCTCAGGGCTGACGGCGGGCCAGGCTGGTGCCGCCCGGGCCGCGCCATGCTGGCCGGCAGCGCCAGGTCTCTTGAAGCCGTAGTCGGGCATTATGGCAGAGCCCCCCTGCACCTGCGCCAGCTTCTGATGCGCCGTGTCAGCCTGCTGAGCAAGCTCCGTGTGGCCGGTCAGGCCGGCGATGGACCACTCCAGCCCGTCCGGGTGCGTCGAGGCGAACCAGCTCAGGGCACCGCCGACCAGCCCCGCGGCGATCAGCAACCCGATCAGCACTGGCCGCAGGCTGCGCCGCCTACCGGCAGCGGGCTCCCCACCCGCCAGCACCTCCGGCCGCGCGCGAGCCACAAACAGCACCACGGCGGCTGTCGCCAGGCCCTCCACGATGCCGATCGCGAAGTGGATGGGCAGCATGAGCATGACGAAGGTGCCGAAGGGCAGCGCAGAGATGCCTGAAGCCTTGGTCTCCACCACGACGCTGAAGGCGCCCAGCAGCAGCGCCACCACGGCTGCGGCAACCGCCGCGACCCAGCCGCGCGGCGCGGCGTACTGCTTGCGGACGAGCACGCGGTACACGAACGGGTAGGCGATGAACGCGGGGAAGAACCCCATGTTGAACATGTTGCAGCCCAGCGCGAGCAGGCCCCCGTCGGCGAAGAAGAAGGCCTGAACGACCAGCACCGACGCGATGACCAGGAACGCCGCTTCCGGCCCCAGCAGTATCGCCAGCAGCAGCCCTCCCGCGATATGCCCGCTCGACCCCGTGCCGGGGATGGTGAAGTTGATCATCTGGGCGGCGAAGACAAACGCCCCCAGCACACCCATCAAAGGTACGAGGCTGTCCTTGCGCTGCAGCTTCACCTTGCGCGCGGAGTATGCGATCGCCGCCGCGCTGACGCCCCACATCGTCCCACCGACGGCAGGCGAAACCAGCGCGTCCGCCATGTGCATGCGAGAGGCCTCCTTCAAACTCCGATGGTCCACCGGCACGGTGCTAGGAGCTTGCGTATAGTGCTGCTCATATTCTAGCATTCAGATGGGCACGCAGGGCAGCCGGCGCTTAGCGGCAGACCTCATGGACTAAACGGATGAAGCCTGCCTATAGCTTCGCCTGGCTCAAGTCCTCGAAGCTGCGCATCTCCTTGGCCCAGGCGATCAACTGCTTGCGGCGCTCCGCGTCGTCCGGGCTCAGGCCCAGCGGCCGGCCGCGCCCGTCCAGCACGAGCCCCACGACTCCGCCGCGCACCATACGCTTCACCGTGCGCCCCGGCCCATCGCCGGCATCGAACCGCTTCGTCGGATGTGATTCGGCCAGCGCCTCCGCACCCACGGGGAAGTCGGCGAAGAGCTTGAGCTCGCCGTACTTCAGCAGGCCGCTTTCAGTCCTGCCGCCGCCGAAGTCGACGTGGTACTCCATCACCGGATCGCCGTAGCGCGTGCGCCCCCTGGGGGCGATACACGACCCGAGGTAGATCATGCAGTCGCGGTCGAAGACCTGCTGCGCCGCCACCGTGTCCACCTGCGCCAGCACGCCAAGGTGGGGCATCATGAAGATGCTGTCGAGGCCGAGGAACGTGTAGCCCTCAGGCAGGAACGCGTCGATGAGCATGTGCATACCCTGGTTGCGCCGCGGGGCGTGGCTGACCACACCGCCCGAGCCGACGAGAAGGTTGAGATCCATCATCCTGATGAACGTCGCCTCCTGCGCGGCTTCGGCGAACGCTTCGTCCAGGCTCTTCACCCGCTGCACGCCCTTCAGGCCGGTGGCGAGGAGCTTGTGCTGCTCGAAGGCCAGGCGCAGCGCTTCGCGGGCCAGCGCTTGCTCGATGACCAGGCTCGCCAGCGCCTGCGGAATGGTCGTGGGCCGGATCATCTTGTTCTTGATCTGGTCGCGCAGGTACTGCTCATCGACGTCGAAGGGCACCCAGCGCATCACGTTCTGCCAGCCCGCCTCGGCCATCACGTTGCTCACGCTGTAGCTCAGTCCGAGATTCGCCGACACACTGCGGTTGTAGATGCGCTCGTCCTCAACCATGAAGCTGCTGAACACGTCGGTCGTCGCCCCGCCGATGTCGACGCCGATCACGTTCATCTCGTTTTGCTTGGCGATGGCCTGGATGATGTAGCCCATCGCCGCGGGCGTGGGCATCACCGGCGCGCCGACCCACTTGAGCAGCTTGTCATAGCCCGGCGCCTGGGCCATCACGTGCTCCTCGAAGAGGTCCTGGATCTTCGCCCGCGCCGGCGCCAGGTTCTCCATCTCCAGCGTCGGGCGGATGTTCGCCACCGGGGAAAAGGCCACAGACGTAACCACGGACCCGTCGGCTTCCTTGCGCGGGTGGCCATGGCCGTCCTTCACCGCAAACGCGTTGCGCACTTCGCCCATGGCATCCTTGTTGCCCGCGAAGATCACCGGCAGCTGGAAGCTGTGGCCCAGGCGGGGCTTGGGGTCGGCAGCGGCGATGAGGTCCGCCATCTCCACGACGTGCTTCGTCGTGCCGCCGTCGATGCCGCCGGAGAGCAGGATCATGTCCGGCCGCAGCCGCCGGATGCGCTCGATGCGCTCATGCGGCAGGCGCCCGTCGTTGCTCGCCAGCACGTCCATGACGATCGCGCCACCGCCGAGGGCAGCCCGCTGGGCGCTCTCCCCGGTCATCGTCAGCACCACGCCCCCGACCATCATCTGCAGCCCGCCTCCGGCGGAGCTCGTCGAGATGTAGATGTCAACGCCGTCCGGGCCGTTGCTGGGCATGATGAACGGCACCTTGAGCGGATCGCGCGCCGGGTCGTCCACCGCCGCCCAGTCGACGATCTTCCGCCCGGAAAGCTCCTCCAGCTCCTGCATGGAGTTGAGCACTCCCTTGGTCACGTCCTCGAAGGGAGCCTCCACGGTGGTCGGGGCCTCACCGCGGAATGTCTGGCGGAAGCCCTCCTCCTTGCGCTCGATGAGGATCGCCTTGGTCGTCGTCGACCCGCAGTCGGTCGCCACGATCACGTTGAGCTTGCGTTCATCAGCCATGTGCTTACCGGTCGGGGGAGTCGCTGGCAATTGCCGGCTGGTCATTATACTCGCCCGCCGCACGGGCCTCCAGGCGCTGCACGAGGTACTCCACGCTGTAGCGCTTCTCCAGCGCCTGGCACAGGACGGGGTAGTCGGCGGGCGGCAGATTCAGCCCGAAGTTGCGCAGCATGGCATTGGCGAAGGGGTGCGTCATGTCGAAGAACGGCGCCAGCATGATGAGGAATTGGCTGCCCAGCCAGTTCATGTGCCTGTTGCTCTGCAGCCAGAGGATCGCCGGCGACGTCAGGCGCCGCGAATGAATCTGCCGGGCAAGCCGCTCCAGTACGGCCTTCTCCTCCGGCAGCAAGCACGACTCGTCGAAGGGCTCGACGGCAAACGCATGCCTGAGCCAGCCCTTCAGTCCGCCTGGCGGGCGCTCACCGCCGCTGTCGCCGTCAGTGGCCATCGCCGCCCATTGTACCGGCCGGGGCGCCTAGTGGATGAACATCGTCACGTATTGGCCGCTCTCCTCGGGCTTGAGCACCACACGCACGACGCTTTCGCCGCGGCTCACGGCATCCGCCACGAGCTGCTCGACGGGCACGCGCGAGCTCCCGCGGAAGACGGTCGCTCCGCCCGGCATGGCGCTGCTCCTGCCACCGGCGCGGCCGCCGCCACCCCCGCCTGCACCGCCTCCGCCATACCCGCCACCGCCGCCGCCACCGCCACCGCCCTGGCCGTAGCCTGTACCGTTGTATATGTACCACCCGGTGTTCGTTCCCGGCAGCAGGCTGAAGTTGCCCAGGATATCAGTGACCAGGTAGGGATCGGCATAGTGGAACTGGTAGAGGTCGATCGTGTTCTGCCCGGCCAACTCCTGCTCCAGCCGCTCTCGGCTGGTAACAAGCACGACGGGCTTCTCATACGAGTTGCGCTTGCCACCCGATGAGCCCCGCGCCGCACCGCCCTGGGTGCCGCCGGCGGACGAGCTGCCGCCTTGGTAAACGACGTAGCGCAGCTCGTGCGTCGAGAGGATAAGCTGCAAAGCCATGTCGAACGGCACGTCGACGAAGTTGCCCATTACCGTCCCGCCTGTGTACAACTGCGGCTGGAACGCCCCAGCGGGGCGGTAGCCCGGCCCACCGCTGGCACCCTCCGGCTTGTCCGGCTGGAGCGGCTGGCGGCGGCTGCCCGTCGGCTCAGTGAATAGATATGGGTCGATGATCAAGCTGATGCCGCTGATCAGGCTGAGGTAGTCCAGGACTTCGTAGAGGTTCGCGCCCTGCATCGCCGGCAGGGACACCCGCACGTCAGAGAGTGTGCTGCCGCCGGGGACGAAGTCGGTGAAGTACAGCCCGCTGTAGGGATCGTCCTTGAGCCTGGCGCGCGTGCCAGGGCTGGTACCCATCGGCACAGGGCGAGCCCCACGCGAGGAAAGCTGCTCCGACCAGACCCGCTCCAACGTCGGCAACTGCGGAAGAAACTTGGGGTGCGCACGCTTCATGAACCTGGCGATCTTCTCCGCATCGCCAGCCAGGTAGATTTCACCCGGCGGCGCTGTGCCAAGCCAACTGGCCAGGCTCTGCCCGGCAGGCTTCACCTTCAGTTCCCCCCAATGCTCTGTCGCTACCACGCACCTCCCCGACAGGTTGAGCAGCTTCTCATCCACAGCCAGCCCCAGCGCCCGCGAAGCGTCTCCACCGCTGAGATCAACCGTAGGAATCCCGAGCCTGTCCGGGTTGAACTCCTCATTTCCCTCTTTCACGCCGCCAGAGGCCGGAGCAGGTGTGCTTGTGGCGGGGGAGTCCCAGCGCAGACCAAGCTGCTTCGCTACGTCCGTGATAGGCTCAGCTCCAGCCTTCACCCCAGCCTGGGGGAACACCTCAAAGAGGATGACATGGGCGCTGGGCTGGCTCAGCCTGAAGCAATCCGGTGTTGCCAACTCCGGTTGGCGCATGCGCACCGTGATCGTCGTACCATCGGGAGACGAAGTGTCGATGAGCACGTCCTTGATCAGCGTGCTGCTCGTGCGCGGAGAGATGACGCTGTCGGCACCGGTCTTGACGAGGAGAAACGACACCTGCCCGGCAGCCTCGTCGCGCTTGACCCCGCCCGGGGCAGGTACGTCGCCGGTGGTGCGGATCACTAGCACATCGCGGTTGTTCAGCGTCGCCAAGTCCAGTCCGACGACCTGGCGCGCCAACCGCGCCGCCGAGGAGAGCACAACTACCGTGCTCAGAACAACCAGCACAACTGCAAGCCGCAAAGCGCGCATTGCTTCCTCCGGGGAACCAGCCCAGTGGCCTGATGTTGCTTAGACCACCCTACCCACCGCCTTGGTTCCACATCCCGCAGTAATCGCGCCGACGGGCCCCTAAGGGGGTGCCCGTCGAGCGTCCGGCCCGCCGCTGCCGCCTAGTTGATTGTCACATCCGGCGTGACGGTCACGGCGTTCTGCGCTGGGTCGTAGGTCACGGGCAGCATGTAGAAGTGGAATTGCGGATCGGTATAGATCCTGACCTCCAGGTCGCGACCGTCGCCGTTGGTCAGCACGACATAGTCGCTGCACCACGGGTAGACGAGCCGGTCAATCGACTGAATCGGATAGGCGCCGTCGATGGGGAAGTAGCTCGTGCGCACGCCAGGAAGCACGACCGTCCCCGACCACAGGTTGATCGTACCCTTGAGGTCGATCGTCTCATAGTGGAAGCGCGGGTCGGTAAAGGTCGATTCGTTCGATGCGTAGATACCATCAATGAAGTTGGCGATGGCGAACTTGGTGTAGGTGAGACTGAAATCCTCTTTCGTCGCGTACTCAATCAGCCTGATATAGCTCGTCTCCCCCTCCTTAGCCCGGTCATAGATCCGCTTGCCGATCCCCGAGGGATAGTGCTCGTAGAGGTAGAGGAAGAACAGGAAGCCGCTGCCGTACCGGCTCCCGCCGCTCATCGCGAGGTTGCCGTCCATCGGCACGGCGGAAGTATTGCAGTGAATGAGGAAATCAGTGAGCTGGCCGTTGATCGCCCAGTTGATGATCTGCCCGCTGTTCACCGTGTAGCCGCAGAGGTGGATAGCCATCTGCGACATCCCTTCGTTGAACCATATGTAATTACCCACTGAGTTGTCCCGTTCCGGCAAGTGGTTGTCGTTGTACAGCTTGTGCTGGAACTCGTGGGCCATCACGGAGTAGGCGGATGACCAGGCGTCATCGTTCGCTGGGAAGTTAGTCGCCTGGATGTACAGCGTCGAGCCTACCTGCGCGAAGCGACTAATCTCGTCCTGGCGGCCTTCATCAATCAGCTTCTGGCGGGCCACGTCGTTTAGACCCAGAGCGTAGAAGCCGCCGGCAGAGCCAATTACGTTGTAAATGAAGATGTTGATCTTCTTCTCCTTCCCGATATCAAGGTCAACAGTGCTGGGAAGTGGGTTAAGCAGAACGCCCGCGTCGTCGAAATCGTCTCCGGTCAACCGGATGGTGCGATCCAGACCCGTGAGGATGTTACCCTCAAGGTACGTCTGCACCGGCGCAAACACCGTCGTTTCGACCGGGAAGATCTTGGTGTCGAACTCCCGCGCCAGCGCGTTCAGCCGGGCCTCGGTAAACTGGATCGTGTCCGGATGGCCGTAGTTGATCTCCGAGCTAAGGTACACCAGGCAGTGCGCCCCGATCGCCACCAGCCGGCCGTCCTGGGATATGGCGTACTCGTAGGGATAGCTCAAAGCGGAAGTGTCACGGTCCGGGTTATCCGGCCCCGGCTCGATCGGGGGTGGAGGCATGGTAGGCGGCACGTTGACGAACGTACGGAGCTCGCCCTTCTGAATGGACGAGGCGGTCTTCGCGGGCGGGATTGGAGCGTAAGGCACGAGGCCACGGGCGCGCGCTTCACGCTCGTAGATGACGAGCGGGCTCTGCACCTCGCCGGTGTACGGCACGCCCTTGTAGTCAGCCAGCGAACCCAAGTCCTGCACTGTCTGTGTGGCCAGCTCGGCCGGCGTCGCCATGCGCGACGCGCCCTTCATGATCTGATCAGCCCAGATCGTGAACCTCGAGGACGGCAGTACCGGGAAGAAACCACCGGCGTCGTGCGCGTCCAGGTACGTTAGGTTCAGATTGACGGCGATAAACGCCACGCGCTGCCCGGGGGAGAACTTGCTCACCACCACCCGCGCCTGGCCGTTCGTGTCTATCGGCACGGAGAAGATGTTGTCGCCGAACACCCAGTTGTTAGTTGGTGTCGGCGGCGTGGTGCTCTGGTCCGTGGGCGGTGTCGGAAGCTGCTTGCCCGGATACTGGGTCCCTCCCGGAGTAACGATGGGATCGGGAGCCCCCGGCCCAATCCAGATCTGGCCGCCACCCGGCCCTGGGGTCGTTGTCCCTCCGCCACCGCAAGCGGCAGCCCCCACCAACAGCAAAGCTACAATCGCACCCGCGCTCCAGCGGGCCCAGTTGCGAACGCTCATCGTCTCACCTCGTCGATCGAAGGGCCTTACAGCTCTAGTGAATCCTGCGATTCTACCCACTCATTTTATACCCAGACCGGGCGATTCGCTACGCTTCGACTACCTGCCTTCTGCCGGAGGCTGGGAGGCGCCGCTGGCCCCCTCCGCCACCTGCGCCAAGTTTTCCCCCATCTGCTTGCTGATCTCCGTCTGGAGGAAATCACGGCCCTTTCGGATCGCCTGGAGAGTCTGGTCAAACTGCTGGTCCATGTCGGCGAGGAGCTCCGCCGTGTAGTTCAGCGCGTCCCGCCTGACTTCCTCCGCGTCCGACCGGGCGCGCTCGACGATCCGCTCGGCTTGCTGCTTGGCCAGGATCACCACCTGCTCTTCGCTCGTCAAGTCCTCCAGCCGCCGCTCCGCAGTCTCCAGTATCCGCCGGTGCTCCTCCTGGGCGTTCTTCAGAATCAGGTCGCGCTTCTCGAGCATCCCGCGCGCCTCAGCCAGCTCCGTCGGCAGCAGCTCCCGGATTCGTTGGGTAATGCGGAAGAAATCCTCGTCACGGATCACGATTTTGTTCGGCAAGAACCACGGGGATTTCTCGGCGAACGACTCCAACTCGTCGATCAGCCGCTCGACCTCACTGATCAGATCCTTCTTCTCCGACATGCTCAACCCTTGCCGCCTGGGCGCTGTTGTTCAATGCCCAACCTGGACAACTTCTCGATTATAGCATCTCTCACCGTGGGCGGAACGAAGGGATCGATGTCGCCGCCGCCGAAGGCAATCTCCCGGATCAGCGTGCTGGAAACGAACATGAACTGGGGACTGGTGACGAAGAACACTGTTTCGATGTCCGGCGCGAGCGAGCGGTTCATCATCGCCATCTCAAACTCAGACTCGAAGTCGCTCGCCGCGCGCAGTCCCCGCACGATCACCGGGGCACCTAGTGACCGCACGAATTCCACCAGCAGCCCCGTGAAGGGAAGCACCTCGATGTTCGCCGCGCCGGCCAAGTTGGCGCGCAGGAGCTCCAGGCGCTCCTCCAGACTGAACAGCGGCGCCTTGCTCATCCCTTCGGTCGTAGTGACAACCAGGCGGTCATACACCGCGGCTGCCCGGTGAATGATGTCCAGGTGACCGAAGGTGACCGGGTCGAAGGTGCCGGCGTAGACGGCCACTGCCATGCCCTGATGATAGGCGGCGCCGCAGGGCTGGTCAAGAACACGCGCCGTGCGGCCTGTTGGTAGAATGGTTCACAGCATTAGGCGAGGCAGCAATGACCCCAACCGACTCATACGCCCTGATCCCGTTCACGGACACGCACCGCATGGTGCGCGAGACGGTGCGGAGCTTCACCGAGGAGCGCATCGCGCCCCGCGCCGAGGAGATCGACCGCACCCACGAGTTCCCCCTTACGGCCTTCCGCGAGCTCGCCGGCCTCGACCTGCTTGGCATCTACATGGCCGAGGAGTACGGCGGCGCGGGGATGGACTTCGTATCCTTCATCATCACGATGGAGGAACTCGCCCGCGGCTGCGGCTCCACCGCGATAACCCTGACGGCGCACACCAGCCTGTGCATGGCGCCCATCGCCGACCTGGGCACCGAGGAGCAGAAGCGGCGCTTCCTGCCGCCGCTGTGCAGCGGCGAGCACATCGGCTGCTTCGGGCTCTCCGAGGCGGAGGCGGGCAGCGATGCCGGGAACACCAAGACGCTGGCGCGACGTGACGGCGACGCGTTCGTAGTGAGCGGCAGCAAGATGTGGATCACCAACGGCAGCCGGGCGCATACGATGGTGGCCACCGTCAAGACCGACCCGTCGGCCCCGCGCAGCCGCGGCATCAGCGCGCTGATCATCGAGCTCGACAGCCCGGAGGTGCAAATCATCAAGGAGGAGGACAAGCTCGGGTTGCGCGCCTCGAGCACGGCCCAGGTGTTCTTCGACAACGTGCGCGTGCCCGCGGAAAACCTGTTGGGTGTGCTGGACACCGGGTTCGGCGCGTTCATGAAGACCCTCGAAGGCGGGCGCATCGGCATCGGCGCGTTGGCCCTGGGAATCGCACAAGGGGCATACGACCGCACGCTTCAGTACGTCAAGCAGCGCCGCACCTTCGGCAAGCTTCTTGCCCAGCACCAAACCGTCCAGGATTACATCGCGGACATGACGACGGATCTCGAAGCCTCGCGGCTGCTCGTCTACCGCGCGGCGTTCATGAAGGACGCGGGCGTCGCTTACGGCAAGGAGGCGGCGATGGCCAAGATGTACGCCAGCGAGGCGGCGATGCGCGTCTGCGACAAGGCGATCCAGATCCACGGCGGATTCGGCTACACGCGGGAGTTCGAGGTGGAGCGCATGTACCGCGATGCGAAGCTGTGCACGATCGGTGAGGGGACGACCGAGATTCAGCGCATGGTCATCGCCCGCTACGTCCTGGGCCGGGCCGTCAAAGGCGAAGTCTAGGCGGCGGCCGCCCCGCAGTGCTGGCCGCGCAGAGAGCAGGCGCAGTGTTTTCCGCCACCCGCGTTACCGCCGCGCTGGTAAACTGTCTCCATCAGCGTGAGTGAACCGCAGGAAGGCCGGAAAGCGGGCCAGGGCCTCGCAGGGCGGAAGGGTAGCCGCCGCGTGGATCCCAGGGCCGCCGTCCGGCAGCGCAGCGGTTCTCCCACCGTTCCTGTCCAGCAGCAGCAGGGCTTTCTCGACCTCCTGATGCCGGTGTACCCCAAGGCGCTGGCCTATGCCCAGACGATCACGGGGAGCCTGATGGACGGAGAGGACTTGGTGGGAGACGCAGTGCTGCGCGCGTACACGCGGTTTGACCAGCTCCGGAACCGCGAACGCTTCCGCGAATGGTTCTTCGCCATCCTCCTGAACCGCTTCAGGAATCTACGTAGCAGATATCTGCTGCGGCCACTCACGCTGGTAGCCGACCCGGCGAGTCGCCAGTATTGTTGGGAAGCCACAGCCAGAGCAAGCGGCGACCCCGCCGAGCTCGGCTACCAGCTTACTCTTGTCAAGGAACTGCTCGCACGGCTGCACCCAATGGAGCGGGAGACGGTCCTGCTACTCGGGCCGGCGGGCTTCACGATCGACGAAGTGGCCCGCGTTCAGCGCTGCACGCGCCGGGCGGTGATCCAACGGGCTTATCGCGCACGGCAGAAGCTGGCGCTGTTGCTGCCTCAGGGGACGGTCCCTTTCGGCCCAACCCGCGCGGCGGAGGTGAATAGACATGAGTGAGTACAACACAAACCCGCAATCCGATGCCGAGCGGCTGATCTGCGAGATGTTCGCCCAGCGCGAGGCTGCGGCGGACCCGCAGATCGCCCGCCTGCACTTCGAGAACCGCCTGGGGTCGCTAAAGCGGCCGCGTGTGCGGGTTGGGCTGAAGATCGCCGCGTTCTTCTCAGCCCTCCTCCTGCTTGGCGGCTGGGCCACCAACCTGCAGGTCCCGGCGTGGGATGACGGCCAGCAGATCACGATCAAGCTGCCGGACAGCTTCTCGCCCAGCCAGTACCCGCATTGGGTAGCAATGGTTGCCAACCACTCCAGCGAGCTGGGGGCGTACGGCGGGCACAGCCTGGTGGTGGACTACCGCGAGGGGAAGGACGGCACCTTCTACCTCGTGCTCGGCCTGATCGGCGTGGACTTCGCGCGGGCGAACGAATGGGTCCGCGGAGTGATGGCCAAGGTGCCGGAGCTTCGGGGCACGCCCTACGGCATCACGCAGCCCATGCTGCCTTACCGCATGACGGTCGGTGATATGCTCGCCTTCAAGCTGGGGTCCAACGAAGCCGTGGAGCGCAACGTGCTCCGCGCCTGGAAGGCGATAGGAGAGACGCCCAGCGACCGGCGCGGCTTTCTCTATCTCATCGCGCGCCCAACGGACTACGCCAAGCGCGTCTGCATGGTTGACTACTAGGCGCGACGAAACGAATCGGGCCGTACGCGGGAGCGGCGGCGCTACAATCAGCACTGCGCCAAGTCCAAGGAGGATGCAATGCGCGTGCTTGCGCTCAACGGCAGCCCGCGAGTAGAGGAAAGCAACACCGAGCGCCTGCTCAGGCCGCTGCTGGAGGGCATGGCGGAAGCGGGGGCGGAGATCGAGGACTTCTATCTGGCCAAGCTGACGATCAACTACTGCACGGGCTGCTTCGGCTGCTGGGTGCGGACGCCGGGGAAGTGCTACACCTGGCGGGACGACATGGAGATCCTCATGTCGCGGCTCAACGAGGCGGACCTGCTCGTTCTCGGATTCCCGCTGTACGTGTACACCATCCCCGCGCGGGTGAAGACAGTGCTTGAGCGCCTGCTGCCACGCGCCGAGCCATGGTTTGTGCCGCATCCGGACTGCCCGGAGCTGAGTGTCCATCCGCGCCGCTACGGCAAGCTCGCGGGGCTGTTCATCGTGAGCAGCGCGGGGATGCCCGAGCGCGAGGCCTTCTCCTCCTTGACGGTGACCATCGAGCACATCGCGAAGATGACGCGCATGCCGCTCAAGGGGATGCTGCTCAGGCCCGCGGCTGGGATCCTCCAAGTCCCGGAGGTGCAGGGAATGCTTGCGCCGTACTACGCCGCGGTGCGCAGGGCCGGAGCCGAGCTGGTTCGGGACGGGCGCGTGTCCGAAGCCACCCAGGCCGTCCTTGACGCGGAGCTGCTGCCCGGCGGCAGGGAGGCCTACATCGCCGAGGTGAACAGCCACTGGCAGGCGCGGATGGCCAAGCACGGCAACCTTGGCGAAGCGCCAAGCGGTGTATAATCCGGCGCCGTGCTCCGGCTGTACAACGCGCTGATCACCGTCCTGTGGCCGCTGCTCTACCTCTACCGCCCGTTCCGCGGCAGCATCCGCCAGCGCCTGGGCGATCTCGCTCCGGGCGCGTATGACCCCGCATCTTCCGGTCTGAAGGTGCTCGTGAACGCGGTCTCCGCCGGTGAGGTGGTGGCGATCGCGCCCGCCCTGCGCGAGCTCCGGCGCCGCCGGCCCGACGCCCAGGTAGCGCTGCTCACCACGACCGACTCCGGGCGCACGATGGCGCAGGAGAAGCTCGGCGACGTGCTGGCGCTCCTCGCCTACTTCCCGCTGATCGACCTGCCCTCCGCCGTGCGCCGCTACCTGGACATGCTCAAGCCGGGCATCTACGTCACCACCGAGGCGGAGCTGTGGCCCAACATCCAGACGCAGTGCCGCCAGCGGGGCATCCCCGTCGTCCTGGCCAACGCCCGTCTCTACCTGCACAACAAGCGCGGGCTGCGCGGAGCGATCGTCCGCCGGCTGTACGAGCTGTGCGACCTGATTCTCTGCCAGGACGAGCGGCAGCGGGGCAACTTCGTGGCCTTTGGGCTGCCGGAGTCGAAGCTCAGAGTCTGCGGGAACACCAAGTTTGACTTCGCGCTACCGGATTGGGACGAGGAGCAGCTCGCCGCCTGGCGCGGCCAGCTTGGGCTTGGCAGGGGCAAGGTGGCCGTCGCCGGCTCGACTCACCAGGGCGAGGATGAGATGCTGCTGAGCCTGCTCAAGCGGCTGCGCGTGGAAATCCCCGGCGTACAGCTGATTATCGCGCCGCGGCACATCGAGCGTGCGGATGAAATCAGGCGCTTGGCCACAGGGCACGGCTGGCAGGCAAGCCTTTTCAGCAGCCTACCCCCCGCCAACGCTTGGGACGTCCTAATAGTGGACCAGTACGGGCTGCTCGTGGACCTGTACCGGGTGGCTGACGTCGTGGTGATGGGAGGCACGTTCCACCCGCGGGTGGGCGGGCACAACATCCTGGAGGCCACGCTGCTGGGCAAGCCCGTGGTGGTCGGGCCGCACCGCTTCAGCATCGTGGCCCAGACTGAGTTGCTGGCTGCAGCCGGCGGAATCGTGATCGCCGACTCGGAACAGGCGTTGGGTGCGGCGGTGAAAGGCCTGCTCGCCGATCCGCGCCGGGCACGCCGCGTGGGAGATGCAGCCCGCCTGGCCACGCTGGCGAACCAGGGCGCAGCAGGCCGGGTGGTCGATGAACTGCTGTCGGTCGTCGCCACTGAGTGACCCGATTCCGCGCCTCTTGAGACATTGGAGCGCAGTCCCCCGCTCTGCTCGGTTATAATCGGGTGTTGGTTAAGCCTACCGGCAGGTGACTACATGCCTCGCAGTGTGCCATTGCTCATGGCTCTCGTCCTGGTTCTCGCCGCAGCCGCGTGCAGCGCAGGCGCGATGGACCCCGGCTATCTCCAGGCTGGCGCGCGTCGCGCCGCCGTAGGCGGGGTCACCGCGGGCGGGATCGAGGTGATCAGGCACGGCGCCAACGGGCTGCCCGACCCTGGCCTGAACTCAACGCTCGCCCTGCGCCTGCAACGCGAGAGCGGTCTGACTGGCCTGGTCATCTCCGTGGACGATCCGCGGCCGGTCAACGCCGTGACCATGGACATCCACTTCGACCCGCAATCATGCCATCCGGTGCAGGCGGTGTTCCACGGCCTGCTGGGCGGCGAGGAGCAGGTGCTGCGGGCGTCAGTGCTGGACCATGTCCCGGGGATGGCGGGCGTGGGCGAGGTGCTCATCGGGCTGCCCTACCACCCGGCGGTGAACGGCGAATTCGCCACGGTGTACTTCGCCGACGGCCCGTCGCGCACCGCTTCGGCCCAGGTGAGCAGCGTCAACCCGAACCCGGGGGGCGTGGGCATCAGTGTCGGCGGCCAGCCGAACTTCATCCCCACGCCCGGCACGCCCGACGGAGAAGCCTCGGTGACGTGGTACGCCGGCTGGAATGCCTGGGACTCCGGCGACGGCGACCAGAACGGCGTGGTCACTCTCGCCGACCTGGTGCCCCTCAGCTTGTGGTTCTCCCAAGGGTGGTCGATTGCGAAGGACCCAACCCCCGTCTGGGGCTCGCTCCGCGCCGACTATGACATGAACGGGCTCGTCACCCTGGGTGATATCCCGCGCATTTCCAAGCACTTCGGCGAGAAGGCCGTGAATTACCTCGTGGAAGCATCAGACGACACTGGCAGCGCAACGCGGCAGAAGGTAGCAGATGTTCCCACCGGCACAGGCCAGCCGCCCGCCGGGGATGGAACGACCCCCGACTTGGGCACGATCTTCAAGACCTGGAAGGTGGACTTCACTGACACGTCGGCGTTCACGTTTGCGCAGCTCACCGCCTTGGACGCGGACGCCAACGGCAAGGTGAACGTCTACGTCACCCCGCAGGACAACACGGTGAGTCCTCCGGTTAACGGCGTCTCGGCCTACCTGACGCTCGACGTGACCATTCCCACTCCGACGATCACCAGCATCGACATTTCCTTCCCCGGCTCGGGCACCTGGCTCAAGCGCGGCAACGATTATGTCGTGCTGGTCACTGAGCTCTCCGTGGATGACGTCCTCGGCAACGCCGAGCAGTTCACCACCGCTCCCTTCGCCCCCGAAACGCTGGCGCTGAAGGCGACGGTCGACACCCAGGAGAACCCGGGCAACCTGATCGACGGCACGCAGTGGGTCATCTGGTACGTCCAGAGCGGTGCGGGCCTGGGCTCCGTCGCTGACGGAGGCTCGGCCGGGCCAAAGGGCGAACTGAAATTCCACGACCGCGGCCTGCTGACCGTGGCCGCGCACGCGCCGGGCAACTTCGCCGTCGTGGGGACGATCACCTTCCGGCTGTGCAGCATCGACAGCTTGGCGCTAACGCTGGCGGCAGGCGGCAGCGGGCCCACGAGCGTGTCGGCGGGCACGGCAGTGCAGTTCAAGGTGACCGGCACCTTCGATTTCGACACTGATCCCACCAATGGCAACGAGGAAACCCAGACTCTCACGCCTTACTGCAACTGGGGAGCGCTGGTCAACCCAACGGGCACACCGATCAAGTTCGACAGCGGCGCGGCGAAGCTGAAAACCACCGGCGCGGCCTCCGGCGCGAAGTACCAGGTCACCTGCGAGTTTCCCACCACGGACGACGTGAGGATCTACGACAACCAGAAACGCGCGAGCAACTTCGTCACGGTGAACATCACCTAGCCGCGGATGTCGCACAGCCGTGGCCTCGGCATGGCACGTGGCCTCCAGGCGTTTGCCCGGCCTAGCCGAAGGCCTGCGCGTAGCTTGCCAGGACCCAGCCAGCATCCTCGAGGGACAGGGCGAGTTCCGGGTCGCTGAGCAAGTCGAGCTCCGTCTGGCGCTCCGCCACATATGAAGACCGCTCCGCCAGCAGGCTGTCCACCCGCCCCGGATGGCACATCACCTCCACTATGTCGCCCCGCGTACTCGCCACAAGCGAGAGCAGCCGCTGCCTCGTCAGGTTACGCTTCCCGCAAAACCCGGTCACGAGACGGTCAGGGGCAGGCACGCCTGCGCTGCGCGCTGCCGCCAGCCCTCTGCGATCGGTGCGCAGGCCCAGCCGGAACCGGCGCGCCAGTCCAAGCGCCGCCGGGAAGAGCTGCGGAAACAGGTGCACATGATGGTGGCTGTCAAAGTGGTCGAGGTGCACGCCGGCCGCCTCCAGCCGCCAGACTTGCGCCTCCCATTCCCCAAGCGCGGCACGCCGGTAGCCTGCGTCGTCCCACGTCTCGGGGAGCAGCGTGCGATCCCTGAGGAACCTGCCCTGGCCGTCCAGCAAGCCTTGCGGGTAATCGCCCGTGAGCGGCACACCTGTGCTCACGTTCAGATGGACGCCGATGCCGATTCCATTGCCGCGCAGTGCTGCGAGTTCGACGTCGCTCGCCAGGTTAGCCATCACCGTTGTGGAGCGAACGATACCATTAGTCGCCTGCAGGATCCCCTCGCTAACCCCCGGGCTCAAGCCGTAGTCGTCGGCGTTAAAGATCAGCCTGCGCAAGGCCGTCTCTCGCGAATCGTTCTCATTTACCGTTCTTCTCCCGTTCGGCGCGCGCACATTCCCGCACCACGCCCAGCACGTCCTGAGCGACCTGCAAGTCATCCGCCGGCGGCCCCTGAGGGCTGAACGCCGCGCGCTCGTACACCGGCAGGAACTGGGTGAGCGGCTCGGCAACCCGCTCCAGCGCCTGCGCCGCTTTCTTGAGGAACGCTCTCGCTGTTGATGACGGCTCGCGGCGGACCCCCAGTCGCGCGAACTCCTCGGAAATATCCAGGTAGGCGGCGACGACGCCGTTCTCCGGGCTGAGCTTCCTTCCACCGCGCCACCGCATTCTGCGCCGCAGGACCCAAGCCGCGCCCACCGCCAGCACCAAGGCTGCCAGCACCACTGCCACAAGAGCGATGCGCTCTGTCAGGATCGTCCACAAACTCGCCAGGGCTTCCAGAATGGCCCGCTGTGTGCCAGCCGGGTCGATCACGAACAGCTCCTGCAGGAAGTCCACGACCGCCGTGGCCTGCTCCGCCAGCGCCCCGCGGGTGAGCAAGTCGCTGCTCGACGGCGACGGATCGAAGGTGATCCAGCCGTACTCGTCGAAGTACACCTCAACCCAGGCATGGGCGTTCGAGGCGCGCACGGTATAGGCGTTGTCCTTCAGGCTGTAGCTCCCCGGCGCGTACCCGGTCACCACGCGCGCGGCGATGCCGTTGATGCGGCAGAGCACGGCCATGCTGCTGGCAAAGTACCGGCAGTATCCCTCGCGCGTCCCGAGGCAAAACGCCTCGGTCACCTCCTGCCGCGGGTTGAGCTGGCGATAGCTGCGCGTATAGGTGAACTCCTGGTCGTCAGTGAGATAGCGGTAGATCCCCTGCACCTTCTCCCAGATGGACGGCGGTCCGCCGTTCTTCCCCGTGCCCGACACGAGCGTGACGGCGAAGTTGCGCAGCCGCTGGGTAACCAGCCGGTACTCCTCGGGCTTGATGCCCAAGCTCGCCAGCTGCTCAGCGCTGGGCACAGCGATGTCGGGGAGCTGGGTGTAGTGCTCGACGATCGCCTCAGGGCCTGGCGAGTACACCTCTTTCAGCCGCCCTTGTCCGACCTGCGGCACGAGCGAGTAGACGGTGTAAGTGAATTCGCGCGGATGGGGGATCTTCAGGTCTGCCGGACGGAGGATCGCCGCGTGATCCAGCAGCGGCTGGTCGACCCTGTTCCCACCAAGATCGACCGAGATGTTCTCCAGGCGGAAGGGCTGGTAGAGGGCGAAGTAGTACGGCTGCTGCGGCGCGAGCAGCGTGATCTCCTGTCGCACCATGTCGTATCCGAGTTGGCCGGTATCGTTGGCCGAGTAGACGTTGTCCGGCACGACGCTGACGTTCTGCTGCGCCTTGAGCATCTCGGCGCCGCTGCGCGAGGGGAAGTCGACCAACGGCACGCGCAGCCTCACCATGGAATGGGCCCGCGACTGCCACGCCATCTCGCCATACTCGAGCTGGTAGAGCTGGCCGAGCTTCTGGGGAGGTGGATCGAGCCACGGGGACTTGACCCACCCCGACCCGGTGTAGACGTCGTACACTTGCGCCCGCAGGTACCCGTTGCGATGGCTCTTCACACGCAGCACGGGCTGCGGGTCCGCTGAGAGCTCGCCCCCCTTTGACAAGTCGAAGTCCTGAGACAGCCCGACCTCAGCAGGTCCGCCGGCATCCTCCGACGACAGGGGCGCCGCCGGCCGATCCTCCCCCAGCAGCGACTCGTCCACCGACGGCGCGGCGTTCAACACCAAGCTGCGCTCAAGCTGAGTGGAATGCGGCACCAGGATGTACACGAGCACGCTGAGGGCGATGACCGTGCCGACCGCCCGCAGCAGGACGCCAAAAAAGCTCGCCTCCACCGGAAACCGCGAGCCCGACTCCATCCCGACCGTGCCCGACACGCGCATCCCCACTTCCACCTGGTTGGCCATGTACAAGGCCGAACCAGCACAGGCGAGAAACAGTGGTAGCAGCAGCATGAACTTCAGGTCGTAGCTCGCCACGGATGAGAACAGCAGGAAGACCACGCAGATCATCAGGATGAAGCGGAAGTCCCCCGGGGCGAAGGCCTTGAACGCCAGCAGCACCATCAGGATGCCCAGTAGGATCCCCAGGTAATTGCCGTACATCGCCGGGTTGCTCTGCAGCCGCATGTAGTAGTAGACCGAGATCGCGATCGCCAGCAACGACACGCCGTAGGTCGTCAGCGCCCGCTGGCGCGGATGCAGGTAGTAGCTGAATACGAAGCCCGCCGTGAGCCCGCCGCTGAACCCGAGGTTGAGCGTTAGGTCGTCAAGTGCCAGGTGGAGGATTTGCACGGCGACGAGCGCCGAGAGGTAGGTGAATAGGTAGAGCATCCGCCGCTGCTCCGGCGCGAGGTCAAGCGCCGCCGTGGCGGAAAGGCGATAGCCCGTCCGGCCGACGCTCATCTCCGCCCCCGCAAGACCGCGGGCTTCGCCAGCAGCTGATCAAGCACCAACGACAGGTTGTCCCCGTGGAACACCTCGAAGATCATGTAGCTCTCGCCGAAGCTGAGCCGCGGCCCTGGCACGTCCGGGCGCTTGCCCCGCTCGAAACTCGCCTGGTTGAACGTGACTACGCTCAGGCTGCGGAAGTGCACGGCCAGCTGCCGCAGCCTCTCGCGCGCGGATTCGCCAAGCTCGGCCGCGAACACGACGAGGCTGGAGCTTCGCGGCAGGTAAGTGAGGATCGCCCTCCCGTGGCGCTCCCAGTCCACCGCTCCCTGCCCATCCAGCCGTGCAAGCCGCACCGCCAGCTCCTGGTAGAACCGGCGGCCAGTGCCGGAGAGCGCATCGAACCGCTCGCCAATGAGCGCCAGGCAGCTGAAGTGGAACCGCGCGGTCTGCGTTGCCCGCCCTAGGCTGGCCACCATCCGCAGGCTGTACTCCAGCGGGGTGTCGCTCCCGCTGCCAGCGAGCATCGGGCCGTCCACGAGAACCAGGGCGCTGATCGCCGCGGCGACGTTTAACTCATACTGCCGTGAAATCAGCTTGCCGATGCGCGCTGTCGTGCGCCAGTGGACGCGCCTCAGCGGCTCGCCCGGTATGTACTCCCGCACGCCCAGGAACTCGGTGCTCTCCCCCGACACCGGCACGGTCTCCAGCTCGTCCTGGGCAAGCATGGACGTCGACCCCGGGCGGGTGAACCTGAAGTCGACGGGGTTGGGCAGGACGACGATCTCCGTGGATTCGTCGACGCGGCGCCAGCACTTGTAGAACCCGAAGGGATCGCCGCCGTAGAGGTAGAACGGCCCCATCTTGAACACGCCGCGCTTCATGGGAGTGAGCGAGTAGCTTTCCTGCACGGCGTGGCCCGGCGGAGCGACGAGGAACGCCACGGGCGTGTAGTCCTGGCCGGGAGTGAGCTCGGCGTGCAGGTCGAACCCCAGGGTGCCATAGCGTGCGCTCCGGCGCTCGTTGATGAGCTCGAGCGTGATCTCAGTGGGCTGCGACGCCACCGCGAGATTGCCGTGGCTGCGGCGCACCCTCATCCCGCGGACCGCCTGCTGCGCCCAAAGGTAGAGCAGCAGGTTGGTGGTGACCATGAAGACGGCGGTGTACACCAACAGCGGGTTGCGGAACACCACGGCCACGCCCACCGCAAAGGTGGTCAGGCCGAGAAAAACGGCCGAGTGAATGGTGAACTTCGATAACACCCGCGCGTAATGTTACCCTGCGCGGAGCCGCCACGCTCGTACCGCGGCGTTGCCCGCGGGGCTGAGCGCATGGCCTGGAGGCTACACCTTCACCGCGAACCGCTCGCCCTGCTTCAGGCTCAGGCAGAATCCGGCCAGCAGCCGCGCGACGTTCTCCAGGTCGCCCAGGTGGATCAACTCCGCCGGGCTGTGCATGTAGCGCTGCGGCAAGCCGACCACCGCGCTGGGTATGCCCGCCCGCGTGGTGTAGATGCTGTCCGCGTCCGTGCCCGTCCAGTTGGGAGACGCCTCCTGCTGCACGTCGATGCGGCGCCGGCGCGCCACCTCCTTCAGCCGCCCTACCACCTCGGGATGGTTGGCGCTGCCGTGGCCAAGCACCGGCCCGCCGCTCAGCTTGTTGTCCCCGAACCGCTTCTTGTCCGTCCCCGGATGGTCCACCGCTTGGGTCACGTCCACCGCCAGCGCGACGTGCGGCTCGATGCGGAACGCGCCCATCCGGGCGCCGTAGCCGCCGATCTCCTCCTGCACCGTGGCCAGCGCGACCACCTTGGCCTTCAGCTTGTCCCGCTCCAGGGCGCAGCGCCTCAGCCCCTCCGCCGCCGCCCAGATGCCGATCTTGTTGTCCAGGCCCCGCCCGGCCGTCAGCTCGCCGTTAAGCTGCACCAGGCCATAGTCCAGCACTGCCGGGTCGCCTACGCGCACCACCTTCTCCGCGGCGGCCTTGTTCTTCGCCCCGATGTCGACGTAGACGTTCTCGCCGAAACGGTAACGCTTGAGCTCCTTGTCGCCGGCAGCGACATGCTGCATGTGCGGCGGCATCGCGCCGATCACACCTGGCAGCGGGCCGCGCTCGGTGAGCACCTTGACGCGCATCGAGGGCAGGATCTTCGCGTCGTAGCCGCCGAGGCTCGCTACCCAGAGGAACCCCTCGTCGTCGATGTAGCTGACCATCAACCCGATCTCGTCCGCATGGCCAGTGAGCAGCGCGGTCGGATCACCGCGAGGGTTGAGCACGGCGAAGCCGTTGCCGTAGGCGTCGGTGAACACCTCGTCGGCGCATGGGCGCAGGTAGTCGCACCACAGCTTGACCACCGGCGCCTCGAAGCCGGTCGGGCCCGGCGTGTTGACGAGGTCGGTCAGGAACTGGCGCGCGTTATCGTCCATGGGTGCATTCTAGCGCTCGCCGCCACGCAGCATCACGACATCGCGCGCCACATCAGCAGCGCGTCGGCCCCGCCGCCGCCTAGCCGCGGTCCACCTTGAACACCTCGCCCACCGGGGCGTAGCGCCCACCGCTCATCCGCGCCAGCGCCTTGAACTTGTGCGGATCAACGCAGCCGCGGTCGTCGATCAGCGTGTCGAGGATGTGGAACAGCTTAACCTCGGCCAGCAGCAGCGTGCTCCCCTGGCTGCCGAGCGGGACAAGCTGGTAGATCACGCACTCCATGCTGATCTGCGCTTCGGCAACGCGCGGGGCGCTTACGATTTCGCCACTAAGCGGGGTCAGGCCGGTGTGCACGAACTCGTCGGTGCCGTAGGGCAATTCGTCCCCCGACTCGTCAACCTGGCGCACCTGGTCGAAGTTGGCGATGTTGACTGCGAGCTCGCCGGTGCGGCGGACGTTGCGCAGCGTGTCCTTCTCCCGCTTCTCCTCATGGGGGGAGAAGCCGATGCCGATGATCGGCGGTGTGCCGCTCAGGCCGTTGAAGAAGCTGAACGGCGCGAGGCTATGACTGCCGTCCTCGTTCACGGTGCCGACCCAGGCAATCGGCCGCGGGATGATGCAGCTGATCAGCAGGAAGTACCTGCGGCCCGGACTGAGCGTAGCGGGGTCGATGCGCACCTACTCCTCCGTGTTATAATCCGGCTTCCAGCCGTCCTGGCAGTATTCTCGCACGCTCCCGGCGTTAGATACTGCGGGCGGCAGGACCAGATGACTGACAGCCACACTACCCAAACCGGCAGCCAGGCTGAGCTGAGCCCGCGCGACATTGACGCCGCGGTGAGCCACATCAACCGTATCGTCCGCAATATCGAGCACGTGATCTTCGGCAAGCGCAGCGTCATCGAGCTCGTGCTGGCGGGGCTGCTCGCCGACGGGCACGTGCTGCTCGAAGACGTCCCGGGCGTGGGCAAGACGATGCTCGCCCGCGCGCTGGCCAAGAGCATCTCCGCCGAGTTCCGCCGGATCCAGTTCACGCCCGACCTGCTGCCGGCGGACGTGACCGGCTCGACGACTTTCGACCAGCGCACGGCGGAGTTCGCCTTCCGCCGCGGCCCGATCTTCGCCAACATCATCCTCGCCGACGAGATCAACCGCACCAGCCCGCGCACCCAATCCGCCTTGCTCGAAGGCATGGAAGAGCGGCAGGTCACGGTCGACGGCGTCACCTATCCCCTGCCCCGTCCGTTCTGCGTCATCGCCACGCAGAACCCCATCGAGCATCAGGGGACCTACGACTTGCCTGAGGCGCAGCTCGACCGCTTCATGCTGCGCGTGGACATCGGCTATCCCGCGCCGGACGAGGAGGCAGCGATCCTCGAAGCGCAGCGGGAAGTCCACCCGCTGCACGACCTGGGCCCAGTGGCCACGCCGGAAGAAATCGCCACGCTGCAGGTGCAGGTGCGCCGCGTGTTCGTCAAGCCGTCGCTGCGGGCTTATCTCGTGCAGATCTCCAAGGCCAGCCGGGAGCACCCCGACGTGCAGGTCGGCGTCAGCGTCCGGGGGACTCAGCAGCTGATGCACGTGGCGCAGGCCTACGCCTTGATCAGCCACCGCGGCTACGTGCTGCCCGACGACGTGCAGGCGCTGGCCAGGCCGTGCTTGAGCCACCGCCTGGTGCTGCGCCCCGAGGCGCGCCTGGCCGGAGTGAGCGAGGCCAGCGTCCTCGCGGCGCTGGTCAAGCTCGTGCCGGTGCCCGTGCAGTAGCGCCCAGGGCGGGGCCCGCCGTCCCGCGCGAGCGCGATGACCGCCGTGAGCTAGACTTGCCGCGATGGAGCTTCCCCCCGCACCGGCTGCCGACCTCTGCTGGGTGGGCATCGACCCCGGACTCAGCCGCTGCGGCATCGCCGTGGCCGATCCCAGCGGGACACTCGCTACTCCACTCTGCGCCGTGGCCACCGAGCCGCGGGCGACGCTTGGCGCGCGTGTGCTTGAGGCCGTCGCGCCGCGAAGCATCCGCGGCATGGTGCTCGGCCTGCCGCTCGACCAGCGTGGCGGCGAGGGCCCAGCTGCATCCTTCGCCCGTGAGCTGGGAGCGATGCTCACCGAGGCGCTGGGCGTGGAGGTGCGCTACAGTGACGAGCGGCTGTCCACGCGGGAGGCCGCGGGACGCGTCGCAGAGATGCAGGCTGCCCGGCGGGGACGCCCAGGCGCCAGGTGGAAGCGGCGCACGCCGCCGGGCCAGCTCGACGCCGTCGCGGCGTGCGTGATCCTCCAGGGCTTCCTGGATCACCTGGCCGGAAACGCCGCAGAGAAGTGAACGCCGCGGGCCGCTACTCGGCCCTGGGTGGACGGCGCATCAGGCGCTGAATCGCGTCCGCCGCATCGATTCCCTCATGCACGAAGCGGTACACCTCCTCGGCGATGGGCAGCTCCGGCCAGCCCGCCAGGCCGTGCTCCGTGGGCCATTGGTGCACCGCCTCGCTGGCCTGGACACCCTCCGCGACCTGGGTCATCTCCCTGAGAATCTGCGCCACGCTCTGCCCCATCGCGCGGCGCTCGCCGACCTGGAAGTTGCGCGACAGCGGGGAGCTGCAGGTCACGACGAGGTCCCCCACCCCGGCCAGCCCACTCAGGGTGCGCGCATCGCCCCCGAAGTACTCGACCAGCCGGCCCATCTCGGCTAGGCCGCGTGTGATCAGCACCGCTCGCGTGTTGCTGCCGAGCTGCAGGCCGGCCACCGCCCCGGCGGCGATGGCGATGATGTTCTTGTAGAAGCCGGCCACCTCCACCCCCACGATATCGCTCCCCGTATAAACGCGGTAGACGTCGCACATCAGCTGCTGCTGCACCACGGCTGCGGCACGCGGCGGCCCGGCGGCGACCGCGGCCGCCGGCTGGTCGGCGATCACCTCCGCGGCGAGATTCGGCCCGGCGAGATGCACCAGCTCGACTTCCGGCAGCAGCTCCCCGAGCCACTCGTCGGTGCGCTGGGTTGGGTTAAGCAGCAGGCCCTTGCTGCAGTTGCACAGCACGGGTCGCTCCGCTTGCCCAGCGCCGCCGGCCCACTCACGCCACGCCGCCATGTCAGATTCCATGAGGCCCCGCAGGAAGCGGCTGGGCACGACGAGATAGGCGGTAGCGGCATCGTGCAAGGCTGCGGCCAAGTCGGCGGTCGCCGCTATGCCGTCCGGCAGGTCAACCTGAGGGAAGTACAGCGGGTTGCGGCGGCTGGTTCTGATCCCCTCGGCGATCGCAGGAGGGTAGCAGTGGAGCACGACTTGATGGCCGTTCAGCGCCAGCCGCCGGGCCAGCGTCGTGCCCCAGCTGCCCGCGCCGATGACCGCTACCCTCTGTGCCACGCCGGGATTATACGCCTGCCGGCGCGCCTTCTTGGAACAACGCGGGAGGCGCGTACGTCTCAGGAAAGCGAACGAGGCGCGTGCATGGCATAATATTCTTGCTGGCGCAACGGCCAGCGCCTCAAAAGACTGCGGATTTCTGCGAGCGGCTGATTGGGCCGACGCCAGAGCGGAGATACTCGTGCCGAAGAAAGCAACCCAGAGCAGCCCCCCCAGCAGCCCCCCGAGCGGCCCCGCCGGCCTGGCGGATCGCATCGCCTGGCTGGACAGCCAGGTGCGCGACGACAAGTACCCCACCTACGCCGACATCTGCAAGCAGTTCGAAGTCAGCGCCAACTCCGCCTATCGCGACGTCGACTACTTGAAGTACATCCTTCGGGCGCCGCTGCAGTTCGACTACGAGAAGGGCGGCTATCACTATGCCTCCCGCTTCAAGCTGCCGGAGATCCGCCTGACTGAGGGGGAGCTGGCAGCGCTCCTCGTGGTTGGCCAGCTGCGGCGGGCCTATTCCGGCGCGCAGTTCGAGGACGTGCTGGCCAGCGCGATGAACCTGCTCACCAAGCAGCTCGACAACCACGTGAACATCGACCTCGACAGCCTGGACCAGGTGCTGCAGGTGGACATCGACCCGTTCCCGCAGATCGACCTGCCGGTGTTCCAGGAGTTGATGCTCGCCATCCGCAACCGCGAGAGCATCGTGATCAAGTACTTCTCGGGCCAGAAGGCGGTGGTCGTGGACAAGCCCTGCGACCCGTACCACCTGCTCAACTTCAAGGACAACTGGTACCTGGTGGCGTTCTGCCACGAGAAGCAGGCCTACCGGGACTTCCTCTGCAGCCGCGTGCTGGCCGTCGAGCACACTAACGTCACGTTCATCCCCGACCCCGACTTCTCCCTCGAACAGCACAAGAAGGACAGCGAGCTGTTCGCCGCCGAATCGCCGCCGATCGAGATCGTCGCCGAGTTCGACAAGTATGCCGCGCACTGGATTCGCCTGCGCCGGCTGCACTCGAGCCAGAAGGTCATCGAGCGCAGCGACGGCAGCCTGGAGGTGAGCTTTCAGGTGCTGAGCATGGAGAACATCATGCGCTGGATCCTCAGCTTCGGCGAGCACGCGCGCATCCTCGCACCACTCGAACTGCAGGAGCGTGTGCGCCGCGCGGTGAGCCGGATGAACTACCTCTACAACAGGTTCTAGCGGAGCGAGGCGGGCGGCGGTGATCGTCGGCGTCGGGATTGACAGCATCGAGATCGCCCGGGTGGCGGCGAAGTGCACCGCGGCGGGTTCGCGCTTCACCCGCAAGATGTTCACCCTGGAGGAGCGCCAGCGCGCCGCCCTGCGCACTCGGGCGCCCTACGAGCATCTCGCCGCGTGCTTCGCCGCGCGCGAGGCGTTCTTCAAGGCGACGCAGATCCGCTACAACCGCACCAGCGTTAGCGTCGGCCAGCACCCTTGGGGTGAGCCCTTCTACGTGCTCGCCCCGGAGATCGCAGAGAAGCTGGGCTCGCGCCGCGTGCATCTCTCCCTCACCCACGACCGCACGCATGCCACGGCGGCGTGCGTCTGCGAAGAGCCGTGAGTCTCAAGGGGCGCGGCGTGAGCGGATCGTGAGCTAGAATGACCATACCCCCGGCGGTATGCGGCTCTAAGCTGAGGCGTGCAAGCCTGATGGAGCAGGGAACATGGCGATAGAGCATTCGAGATTGGCGGCGATTACCGCACTCGTGCTGTGCGCAGCGGGCCTGGCGGCCGGCGGCCCGGCAGCCGCCTCGCTGCCACGCGATCTCCGGGCGGACCAGTTTGAGGAATCGCAGTACGCCGTGCTGCGCGACACCTTCGCCGATCGCGCACAGGCGCGCCCGGGTGAGGAGTTCACCCTCGCCGTGCGCCTCACGCCATTCGACAACGGCACGGTCAAGTTCCACACCTATGGCTCCGAGCCGTCGGAGGACGGCAGCTACATCCCGACCGCGCTGACGATGGACGCGGCCGAAGGCGTGACCTGGAGCAAGCCGGTGTTTCCTCCAGGCATCAAGCACGACACGCAGATGTGGCTGCCCGAGCAGGCGGTGATCACGGTCAGCGGGAAGCTCGGCGATAACGCGCAGCCGGGCAAGCGCACGTTCACCGGCAAGCTCGTTGTCTCGGCCTGCACTGAGGAGATGTGCCTCGCGCCCAGCGAAATCCCACTTACCTGGGAACTGGAGGTTGTGGCCAAGGACTACTCCGGCACCATCGCCGTGCTCAGCTCTGATGAGCTGCTCAAACCGGTGAAGGTAGACATGGGGCGCTACATGCTGCCGCAGAGGGAGGAAGCCGCGCCACCACGGATTCCGACACTGGGCGGAACGATCAAATGGGACCAACTCAAGGTCCAGACGATGGGCGAGAAGGCCAAGTCGATCTGGCTGGTGCTGGGCTTGGCCCTGCTGGGCGGGCTGATTCTGAACATCATGCCCTGCGTGCTGCCCGTAGTGAGCATTAAGGTGATCTCCCTCGCGCGCCAGATGGAGGAGGAGCCGCGGACGGTCGTCGGCCACGCTGTCTGCTTCAGCTCGGGCATCATCGCCGCGTTCCTGGCCCTGGCGGTCGTGGTGGCGATAATCCAGGCCGGCGGGATGCAGCTCGGCTGGGGGTTCCAGTTCCAGAACCCGGCGTTCCTGATCGTGATGATGTCGATCATCTTCATCTTCGGGATGAGCCTGGCGGGGGTGTTCACCATCAAGCCGCCGCGCGTGCTGGCAGAGACAGGCGAGCGGCTGGCGGAAAAGGAGGGGCTCGGCGGGTCGTTCTTCAAGGGCATCCTCGCCACGGTCCTGGGGACACCCTGTGTTGGGCCGTTCCTCGGCCCGGCGCTAGGCTACGCCTTCACGCGCAGCACGCGCGAGATCCTGCTGATCTTCCTCGCCGTCGGCCTGGGCATGGCCTTTCCCTACATGTTGCTGATCGTCAATCCGCACTTCCTGCACATGGGGCGCCGCGAGCGAGGCGAGTTCTCGCGCCGGATCATGGCCACGAAGGGCTGGCTCGTCGACTTCGAGCGCGTGATGGCCTTCGTGCTCTTCGCCACGGTGGTCTACCTGCTCTACATCCTGGAGGGCGTTGCTGGCGGCAAGGTCGTAGTCTGGACGCTGGCGTTTCTGGTCGCCCTCGCCTTCGCCTGCTGGCTGTGGGGAAGGCTCACCACGCTTGGCTGGCGCGGCGTGGCCATCGCCGCCGCGGCATCGGTGCTGATCCTCGGCGCTGCGGGCTGGGTGTCCTACCGTGAGGCGCACCTGGCCGTCGCTGTGGTCTCGAAGACCCAGCTCGCCTGGGAGCCGTTCAGCGTCAGCTCACTGGAGCAGTACGCCGGGCAAGGGCGGACCGTGCTGGTGGACTTCACCGCTGACTGGTGCCCTAACTGCAAGTACAACGAGGCCACGGCGCTGAACACCAACGCCACCAAGAAGCTGATCGAGGAGCTGAACGTCGCCACGCTCAAGGCGGACTGGACGGTCAGAGACAAGGATATCGGCTGGGCGCTGCGCCAGCTCGGCTTCGCCAGCGTGCCGCTGACGGCGATCTTCCCCGCAGGCGACCCCAACCGGCCCATCCTCCTCGACGGGGTATACACCGCGGCCCGGCTGCACGACGCCCTGCGCGCGGCGGCGAAAGACTAAGGCTGGCTCAGACGGAGCGTAGGGGCGGGCCACTGCGCCCACCCGTGTAGGGGCGGCTTGCGAGATGCCGTGCCTCGGTGGCGGTCCCTGGCCGCGATCGGATTGAGGGCCCGGCGGATCGTCGATTCGTAGATTCTCACCATCATTGTAGAATCCTTCGCCATATACGGTGATGAATCATCTCTCCGGCCTAAATGCTCACCAGAATTGGTGCTGCCATGTCCACGCCGGTTGGAGAGTCGCTTGATCTCCGGTTCACTGCACGGTAGTATTTGGGGCAAGGGGAACGCGATCGATCAGCGGAGGTGGAACATGCGAAAGCGAAGTAAGGCAGGGAGAGAGCGGGAGGCGTCTCTCACTCTCTCTCCGCGCATATTCACCGTTGGCGTAAGCGTCGTTTGTATGATACTGGTGCTGGCTCTGGGGCTTATGAGCGGGGGCTGCACATCGGGAGGCTCGCGCGGCGGGATAGAGCTCAACCCGGCGCCGTCCGGGAGCGGGCAGCAGGGCACGGGAGACTCGCGGACAACGGGCCAGTTCGATGCAGGTACTCCGCCGGGCGGCGGTGGCGCGTCGCCTAACGACGGTGGCGGGGTGGGGCTAAACGATGACCCGGGCAACGCCTATCCCCTGACGCAGCAGAGCCTGTTCGACTTCACCCAGGCGGGCATCGCGCCGTGGGGCCCGGTCGTTCAGACACTGCACGTGTTGGTGCAGGGGCAGCAGTACACGGTGAACCGGCTGGTGAGCACCGACCCGTTCACCGCGATGTATCAGATGGAGAACGGCGACATCGTATTCTCCAACGAACCCTTGGAGAACCTTGTCGGGCCGGTCGTGGAAGGCCCCATGCCGCCCACGGAGACGTGGAACGGCCCCGACGGGCCGGAGACGATCTTCAGCGGCGAGATCATGGTGTTGTTCAAGGACGAGGTGACGCAGGCGCAGATCGAGGGCGAGATAGCCCAGCACAACCTGCACGTGCTGATGTCGTGGTTCGAGCCGCCAGAGGAGCCGGGGACGGGCAACGCCATCGCGTCCTTCGAGTTCCGCTACGACCCGGAGGAGTTCCCGACATTCAACGACGCGTACACGCACTTCAACGCCGACCCGCTGGTAGACGCCGCGGTGCCGGACATCGTTGACGCCTTCGAGGCGCACTATGCCCAGGGAAGCCCAAACGACCTGTACTACACAATCAACTGGTGCCGCCAGGTGAACGTGCTGCATGTGGACACCAGCCCATACCCTCGCTTCGGCCCGCCGTGGGACTGGTTCTGCGGCACTGCTGTTGCAGTGTTTGACGATGGCGTAGCCCGGAACAGCGAGGACTTCTATTTTCCGAATTACCCCTCAGACTGGAGGAAGATTAGTTGGTGCGGGATCACTACGACGAAGAACCCCTGCGAAACGAAGGTTGGCTACAGCTGGGGAGGGGCAACCGAGCCTGAACTTGGTGACCCGACTAGGCACAACGCGGTGGTGACGCACGGCACGATGGTCGCGGGCACGATCACAGCAGCGACGAACAGCAATGGCGTGGGAGTCGCCGGCCTCGCTCCTCAGAGCGGCGTCGTTCCCGTGAGACTCTATGTGGAGTGGGATAGACATTATCAACCACCTCACGAGGGGTACTCGCCCGACTCTGTTGTGAATGCCCTGGTGGCCTTGCGCAAGACCTTCAGACCCACGGACTGGGTGGAGAACGTCAGCGTCGCGAACCACAGCTATGGCGGACCCGATCACGGGGCGTACGCCCTCTTCAACAAGTGGTTTAGCCGCGACGTGTGCAGATGCGACAGGCTGCACGTTGCATCTGCGGGGAACGGCTCTCGCGTTGAGATCAACTACCCCGCTGCCCTCGGGCCTGTTCTTGGAGTTTCGGGGCTGATAACTACATCGGCAGGGACAGAGTGGCGGCCTTACCTTGGCGATTTCCTGCATCCTGGAGCTGGTTCGAGCTACTACCCAGACTTGAATCTTCCGCCCGAGCAGAGGTACTATCCGGTTTCTGGAATCTACGGGTTCTGCAATGAGACCCATGACGACTGGAGCAACGTCAGCTGGGTGACGGCGAGCCCGATCATGGGGAACCCCCTGTCGAACTACCTACCCTTCAGAGGAACGTCATTCGCTGCACCCCAGGTCGCTTCGTTAGCGGCTCTGCTGAGGAACGCAAGGCCATCTGCCAACTACGTGGCGGTCTCCAACAGGATCGTATGGACGAGACACCGGGAAATGGAGCAGCCGATGATAGTCACCTACGGCAGGGCGCTTGCGGGCCTGGTGGACTTCAACGCAGCCCTGCAGGGCTGGTAAGGGTAGGCGCGAGATGCGATTCACAAGGCAATTTGCGGGACTCGCGCTCCTCCCCGTGTTCGCTCTATTCACGGGATGCACCCATGGCGGCATTTACGAGCCCTTGCCGCCCATGGATCCAGGCATTATCTATGTAACGGCGTACATTCCTTACGTAGAAGAAGTCACGATCCCTGATCCGATATACGCCGACGAGGATTTCACCCTGACTATGCACCTGACTTCGGCTCTTCAGCCAGATCTGCTCAGGGCGAACATGCACGGGAGGCTTTGGGAAGGGCCAGGCATCAACCCTGCAATACCTGACCTGCTCCTCTTCCCGATGTGGATGAAGGGCATTGATGATATCAACTATACGCACGGCAACTTGGGTCCACCCGTGCAGTCGACTGATTACGAGTACCAAGATTCCTGCACCCTGCCAGAAGGTCATTGGACCATCGGCGTGCAGTCCGCCAGGACCCAACAGCTAGGCGGTTCGTGCCTCAAGGACTACCCATTGGACTACCTAATCGAAATAGGCGGGAGTTCGATCGTCTCGCCTGAGACGACCAAGGATGACGTGGTCTACCGCCTGTTTCCGGTCACCGTCGTGAAACGGCCAGGGAGCTAGCATGCGAAACACAAGAGTCAACGCGCGCTACTGGGAAGTAGCGAATCGCATTGTCGATACGAGGAGCGTGGACATCGAGCTGTTCATTTGGCAGCACTTCCACGTGCCGCTTGCCGGACTGGTCGACTTCGACGCGGCCCTCACGGGCTGGTAGGAGGAATGGCGAGATGCGACTCTCAACACGGTTCGCCCTCTTGACGCTCGCTGCGCTGCTGGCTCTTTGTAGTGCATGTACTCACGGCGTCACCCCGACCGACCAGGAGTCCACTGGCGCTACGCAATTCATCATCACTGTCACGGCATACATGCCCTACGTTGAAGAGGTGACTATCCCGAATCCGATCTATGCCGGCGAGGAATTCAAGCTAACGATGCGCCTTTCCTCAGTCCTCGAGCCGCGGCTGCTCAAGCCAGATCCACTCGGGCAGCGGCGCCCAGTGCTTCAAATCGCGGGACCGGGAGGCAACCCTGCGAGACCAGACCTCGTCTTCTTCCCGATGTGGATGCAGCCGTTCCTCCCCGATGAGGGCTCCGCGCCGGAGAGCATCGAATACACCTACTCAAGGCCCTGCTCCCTCCCCGAGGGCAATTGGAGCATCTGCGTGCAGTCCGCCAGGACCCGCGAACTGGGCGGTACGAACCTCGTGGACTTCCCGCTCGATGTCCTGGACACTATTGGCTATGGGTCGATCAGCTCCCCGGAGACATACACGGGTGACGTGGTCTACCGCCTGTATCCGATTACCGTCGTGAAGCGGCCGGGCACCTGAGGCGAGACAAGTCTGTAGTAGTTCGGCCCCGGCGTGGTGCGGTGCGCAGTGCATCGTGCTGCGCCGGGGCCGTCTAGGACAGACGCTGTTATAATCCGCGTAGATGCCGACGATCGGCCTACTCGGCCTGCCGGGCAGCGGCAAGAGCACGATGTTTCATGCTCTGACCCGCCAGGCGGTGGCACCCCAGTTCATCGGCTACGACCTCAAGCCGAACCACGCGGTGGTGAAGATCCCCGACCCTCACCTGGACTGGCTCGCCGCGCATTACCAGCCGAAGTCCGTCGTGCATGCCGCGGTGGAGTTCGTCGACATCCCGGGGTTCGACCCCAAGGGCACCGAGCAGAAGCTGAAGAACGCCGTGCTCGAGCACTACCGGCGGTGCGACGCGCTGGCGCTGGTGGTGAACCTGTTCCACACTGAGACCGCCGAGCGCGCGGCTCGCGGCGTGCAGGCGCTGCTCGACGAGTTGGCGCTGGTGGACCTGGTCAATGTCGAGCGGGCGTGCCACACCATCGAGAAGGCCGCGAAGCTCAAGGCCGACCACGACGCGGTGGCGCGGCATGAGTTGCTGTGCCGCATCAAGGCGCGGCTGGAGGAAGGCGAGGCGCTGCGGAGGCAGACCCTCACCGGCGAGGAAGAGAAGCACGTGCGGGAGCTAGCGTTTCTCTCCGCAAAGCCGGTGCTCGGCGTGCTCAACATCGCCGAGGACGCCTACAGCCGCCCTGACGAGGCGATCGCTGGGCTCATGGACGTGCTCAGCTTCGCGCACACAGCGGGCATGGCCACCGTGCGCTTCGCGGCGTCACTGGAGGCGGCGCTGGTTGACATGATCGACGAGGAAGCGGCGGAGTTCATGGCGGAGTTCTCGGTGAACGAGCCGGCGCTGCCGCGGTTCATCCGGGCGGCCTTCGACTGCCTGGAGCTGATCACCTTCTACACGACCGAATCCCGCGAGTGCCGCGCCTGGCCGCTGAGGCGCGGATTGAACGCCCAGCAGGCGGCGGGGGTCATTCATAGCGATATGGCGCGCGGGTTCATCCGGGCCGAGACGGTCCATGCGGACGATTTAGTACAATACGGGAGCCTCGCCGCGGCAAGACACGCGGGCAAGGTGCGGCTGGAGGGCAAGGAATACGTCGTCGCCGACGGCGATGTGCTCCTCATCCGCTTTAACGTCTAGCCCCCGGCGGCACGCATCGCGCGCCCCGGGCATGACCAGCCTTCGGGCAGCCTAGGATAAGAAATGAAACGACTCATCTTCGTTGCGCTGCTAGCGCTCTTGGCGCCGGGCATCGTGCTGAGCGACGCCACCAAGCTCAGCTCCCCCGACCAGATCAAGGAGCAGCACCGCGTGGCCGCCAGGAAGTACCTGGACACGCTCACGGGAGGGCTGAAGCTCAGCGGGAAGCTGGTGCAGAACGACAGCCCGGGCACCTTCGAAGCCTACTTCTACAAGGACTCGTGGCTGATCAAGCAGACCTTCGGCGACATTGTCTCCCTGAGCTACAAGGGGCCCGAGGGAAGCTGGTCGGGGAGCAACTACGGCTTGCCGTACAAGATCGAGCCCCAGGACAGCCCAGCCAGCGCAGTGCTCGAAATGCTCTCCGACGGGGCCTACCTCAGCGATCCGCTGTGGGCAACTTTCACCTACGTCGGCGAGGACGCCGGCGGTTACAACTTCCGTTTCGCCCCGCCCGGACTGCCGCCCGTGGACGTCGTGCTCTACTCCGATCCGGAGGACCCGCAATACCTGCAAGTGATGGGCGTGTCGCTGAGCCTCGCGCCCAACGACCCGGACTGCCTGAGCTACCGCGCCTTCTACTACTACGAGGTGGACGCGCAGGGGCGCATCTACTCCAAGCGCGAGACCGGGCGCGAGGTGGACCCCCAGGACACCACGGTGAGCTTCACCGACTTCGATGTAGAGCACGCCGAGTACCTCACCCAGCCGCCGCCGGAGCTCAAGTTCGACTTCGCGCGCACGCCTGTGGGCCAGGCCGGCGCTGCCTTGACGGCGCCGGTGGAAGTGCCGGTGGACGCCGACAAGGGTTACTTCATCGTGCCAGTGCAGTTTACGGGCTCGGACCGGGCGTTCAAGTTCCTGCTCGACACAGGCGCCTCGGCATCACTGTTCTCGCCCGACGCGGCCACCGCTGCTGGCCTGAAGCCGGTGCTCAACGTCACCGGCCACGGCCACGGGAGCCGGGCGTCCTTCGAGATGGGCATGTGCACCACCGCCTCCATCGGCGCGCAGAGCGCGCCCGATGCCCAGGTGCGAGCCCCGCTCATGGGCTTTCCCGCCACGCTCATTCCGGATACCAACAAGGACATACTCGGCACGCTGCAGTTCTACGGGGCGGACGGCATCCTCGGTGTGTCGGTGCTCAACCAGTACGTCGTGCGCTTCGACTACCCTGGCCACCGCATCGTGCTCTACCCGGCGAACCTGTTCAACGCGGACAAGGACGTGCCCAGGCCGAACATCGAGATCTGGCTGGACGTAGAGGACCTGGTCTACTGCAAGGCGCGGCTCAACGGCCAGCTCGAGGGCCAGGTCGTCGTGGACACGGGCTTGCAGCAGGACATGTCGCTGCTCAGCGAGACGCTCAACACCGCTGGCATCACGCTCGAGAAAGTCGAGGAGCGGAACAACACGGTGTTGGGCGGCGTGAAGAAGTTCTCCTACGTCAAGGTGCCGCTGCTGGAGCTGGGCCCCCTGGAAATGCGCGACAAGATCGCCTCGCTGACAGAGGATGATCAGGGCAACATGTCGGCCCGTCACTTGCTGGGGTTCATCGGCATGTCGATGTTCGTGGACGGGCCGGTGACACTCGACCTGTTCGCCCAGCGGATGTACATCGAGGCACCCGCCAAGCTGGGCTACTTCCCCGGCCTGACACCGCCGCCGTCCAAGGAACAAGGCGAGGCAAAGCCTCCGGCCAATGAAAAGACCAAGGGTGAGAAGGGAGACGAGAAGCATAAGAAGACCGAGCTACCGATCAAGATCGGCTGCTCGCCGGACAGGGTCCTAGGATGAGCAGGGCGCCGCTAAGCGGCATTGCGCTGCTGCTTGCGTTGTGGCTCACGGCGGCCTCGGGCACAGCGCAGCAGCCCAGCGCGGATGATCTCATCGAGAAGCACTGCCGCGCGATGAAGACGGTCGGCGACGTCTTCGCCGCCAACCCGATGCGCATCGAGTACGTGGAGGGGACCGCAGCGGATGGCAAGCGCGTGTGGCTGCACTGGCAGGGCGGCAAGTTCCGCAGCGAGCTGCACTGGCTGGGGTTCGTCGAGGTCTTCGCCTACGACGGGAAGGACAACTGGTACGCCAGCGACTTAAGCCTGCCCTACTCACTGGACGAGGGCAACGGCGTCGATGTCACGGCGCAGCTCGCCAGCAACTTCGCCCACGTCACACCGACCCAAGTCGCCTACCTTGGGCCTGCCAAGGACGTCCCACTCGACCTGTCCAAGAGCTACGCCATCCTGCGCTATGCACCGCCGGGGATGAGCGAGGTGCTGCTGCTGCTCGATCGCCAGGACTACCGCCTAAGCGGCATCCTGCAGGGCACCGACCGCCAGCTCGCCAACTCCACGGTCTATCGGGAGATGCTGCTCGAAGACTGGGCCGATTTCGGTCCGTGCTGGTACCCGCGGGTGATCCGCACGCGAACCCTCACCAGCGACGGGGAAGAGGTCAAGGAGCGCGTGCTCACCACCCAGTCCGTGGCCGTCGCAGTGCCGCTTCCCGCGGTGCAGTTCACGCGCCAGAGCGCTCCGGCCGTGCCGCGCCCCACGCTTCCCACGGTGCCCCTGCGCATCCCTTTCAGCTTCCTCAACGACACGGTGGTGGTGAAGTGCACCGGACCGCACGGCGAGAACCTGCGCTTTGAGGTGGACACCGGCGCGGCCGTCGGGCTGCTCAGGCGCGACGTCGCGCGGCAGCTTGGCTTGAAGCCGGTGGGTGAGGAGGAGGTGACCGGCCACGGCTCAAGCGCCTGGGTTGGCTATGCCAGGGCCGAGGGCATCAAGCTCGGCGGCAAGGTGGAGCTGCCGCCTTGGCCCGCCGCCGTTCTCGGCGACAAGAACGGCAACCACAGCCTCGATGACTCGCTCGCCGACCACGGCGTGGCGGGCCTGCTGGGCAACTTCATCCTCAGCAACTTCGTGCTCCAGATCGACTACCGCCGCCGGCAGATTGTGCTCTGGCCGCCCGACAACTTCGACCCGGACCGCGACCTGATCGGCGCCTATCACCGCATCCCCTGCCGCCGCGACAGCATGCCCTACGTTGAAGTGACGATTGACGGGCGCCTCAAGGGTGGAGCATTCTTCAACACCGGCGCCCAGCAGTTCTTCGCCCTCAGCACCTGGGCGCTCGATCACGCCGGGCTGTCATACGAGGTCGAATCGGTGGGTCTGGGCGTGACGGTCGGCGGCAACACTGCCTTCGGCCTGATCCGGCCCAAGGAGGTGCGCCTGGGGGACATGATCATCCAGCGTCCGCCGACCCACCTGGAGATGCTCGCTCCCGGCGAAGCGCCGAACCCCCACCGCATCGCGAGCTTCGGTAACGGCTTCTTCCAGCGCTACAAGGTCACCTTCGACCTGTTCCACGAGACCTACTACATTCAGACGATGTAGGCGCCGCTGCACGGCGAGTCAGAGCCGGCGGCTATCCCGCCCAGGTTACGAGATAGGTTGAGTACTGGTGGGGCAGGTGCTCGTGGGAGGGGAAGAGGCGGATCGTGAACCCGAAGGACCCGCTCTGGGGGGCGGCGAGCATCGCGGTGAACTGCGGGCGCCGCGGATCGCTCTGCGTGTCAAGGCGCATCGGCGTGCCGCGGCCGCCGTGGAAGTTGCCATAGCTGTCGACGCCGCCGCTGTAGACCTCCACCCGGATATCCTCGGCGGTCAACGAGCCCGGCTCGACCGTGGCCCGGATGTTGAGCTGGTCGCCGACGAGCAGGCGGTCGTGCTTGTCCACCTCGATGTTGACCACCTTGACCTCGCTCCAGCGCTGAACGACCTGGGCCCGCCACGCCGCCAGCGTCTTGGCTGCGGCATAGCCGTCGGCGGCCAGCGCCATCGCTCCATCCAAGGCGTGGTGGTACTCCTCGTCAACGTAGTTCTGCACCATGCGGTGGCTGCAGAAGCGCGGGATGAGATTCGCCATCGAGCGCTTCATGCGGTGCACCCAGTCGCGCGGGAGATCGGAGAGCGTGCGGTCGTGGAACACCGGCACCACCTCGCGTTCGAGCAGGTCGTAGAGCGCGTCGCCCTCCACTTCATCCTGATAGTTGAGGTCATCGTACTGCTCGCCGCTGCCGATCGCCCAGCCCAGATCCTGGTGGTAGGCCTGGGCCCACCAGCCGTCAAGCGTCGAGAGGTGGATTGCGCCGTTGGCCACGGCCTTCATCCCGCTCGTGCCGCTGGCCTCCAGGGGCCGCCGCGGCGTGTTGAGCCAGACGTCAGCGCCCTGCACCAGATACCTGGCCATGGAGATGCCATAGTCCTCCAGGAACACGAAGCGGTAGCGCAGCACCTCGTCGCGCACGGCGTGGATGATCTGGCGGATGAGCTTCTTGCCCTCGTCGTCGCGGGGGTGCGCCTTGCCGGCGAAGATGAACTGCACCGGCCGGTTGCGGTCGCCCAGCAGCTTCTTCAGCCGCTCGATGTCGCGGAAGAGCAGCGCCGCACGCTTGTAGGTGGCGAAGCGGCGCGCGAAAGCAATCGTCAGCGCCTCGGGGTTGAGCACCTCGGCGGCGAGCGCCGTCTGCTCAGGCGATCCGCCGCGTGCGGCAATCTGCCGCTCCAGCAGCGCACGGGCGTAGGCCACCAGGCGCGCCCGGCGGCTCTCATGCGTCCGCCACAGCTCATCGTCAGGGATCTCGTAGATGCGGTTCCACAGCTCCGGCTCAAGCGGGTTGATGCGCCACCGCGGACCGATGTAGCGGTCGAACAGCGCCGCCATGTCGTGGCTGACCCAGGTGAAAATGTGCACGCCGTTGGTGATCGGGCTGATCGGCACTTCCTCGCGCGGCAGGTCCTGCCAGATGCTCTGCCACATGCCGCGGGAGACATTGGCATGCAGGCGGCTCACGCCGTTGCAGTACGACGAGGTGCGGATTGCCGCGACCGTCATGCAGTAGCTCTTCTGGTCGACCCCACCGTGATCCCGCCCGATGTCCATGAACCTGTCCCAGCCGACACCTAAGTCGGTGCTCAGCGGTTCCAGGTACTTGCGCAGCAGATCATCGGCGAACACGTCGTTGCCGGCGGGCACGGGCGTGTGTGTGGTAAAGCACATCGCCGCCGTCGCCGCCTCGCGCGCAGAGGGAAAGTCGAGTCCGTACTTATCCATCAGGCCCTTCATCCGCTCCAGTGACAGGAAGGCGGAGTGGCCCTCGTTCATGTGATACACGGTAGGGGTGATCCCCATCGTCCGCAGGGCGAGGACTCCGCCGACTCCGAGCACGATCTCCTGGCGGATGCGCATCTCGCGGTCCCCGCCGTAGAGCTGGTCGGTGATGATGCGGTCCTCGGGGCGATTGATGGGGAGGTTCGTCGTCAGCAGGTACAGCGGCACGCGTCCGACGTTCACCCGCATCAGCGCGGCCTTTACGGGACGCGTCAGGTACGGCACATCGATAGTCAGCCAGTTGCCGTCCGCGTCGAGCACCTGCTCGATGGGCAGCGAGTGGAAGTCGTTGTCGTCGAAGCGCTCCTGCTGCCAGCCGTCAATGTTGAGGTACTGGTGAAAGTAGCCCTGGCGGTAGGCCAGCCCGACAGCGACCAGGGGCAGGCCCATGTCGGATGCCGACTTGAGATGGTCACCGGCCAGCAACCCAAGCCCCCCGGAGTAAATGGGCAGGCAGCTCGTCAGGCCGTACTCCGCGGAGAAGTAGGCGACACGCAGGTCCTGGCGATCGGGGTAGGTGCGCTGGTACCACCGCGCCTCAGTCAGGTATTGGCGGAAGTCGGTGCGCACCCGGTCGAGGTGATTGAGGAAGCCCTCCTCGCGGCTGAGGGTGTTGATCCGCTCCTGCTCGGCGCGCACCAGAAGGTAGACCGGGTTCTGCTGCCCCTCGTCCCACAGGCGGCGGCTGATGCGCCGGAAGAGGTCAATCGCCTCGTAGTTCCAGTCCCACCAGATGTTGAAGGCAAGTTCCTGCAGGAACTGCAGGTTCTCGGGCAGTCGCGGACGAATTGCGTACGTGAATGTGGGTCGCATCTAAGAGCCCGCAGAGTCTCTAGGCATCGAGCTCTGAGTCTACCATGCCCCTCTCTCACACTCCCTCGGCAAACCCACGAGGGAGACTAAGCCGGCACGCCACATCCTCGCAGGCAGTGCAGCCATCGGGATTCCGCATTATGGAAGAGCGCGCCAGGCCACTCGCTGCTGGCGGGGAAGCTGCGGTCGAGCGTCTTCACCTGCGGCACGTAGCCGACATGGCTGGCGGGCACGCTGCCGGGCGCGCGGCCCAGCACGCGGGGCGGGACTGGTAGAATACCGCCTCTCGGGTCCCGCATTCGAACAGCGCCGCGGTACTGAGGCGTCCAATTGCACGAGATCGCACCCCAAGCCATGAGAGCACGCCAGTCGAATGCTGGTATCTACATCCTGCTGGACGATTGAATACTGGCTAGCGTTTTCAGACCACACACACGAGGAAGGCACGGTGGCCGCAAGATGGGAATGAGGAAGGCTTGGCCGCGCGCGCTGGGCGTTGCGCTGGCCCTGTGCGCAAGTCTCGGCGCCGCGCATGCACAGGGGCCGGCCGTCGAGATTGTCTCGCCCCAGGCGAATGACGGCGGCAGCGGCGCCCATGCCGCGCAGCCCCCGCCGCAGGCTGCCAGCGCCGATGACGCGGCGGCATCGACGGCTCTGGCGGTGGAGCAATTGACGCCGCTCACCATCGGCAAGGAGTGGGCGCCGGCGAAGCTCGACCTGCGTGCCGCCATGCTGCCCACGGACGAGTCGGAGCTGATCCGTTATCTCGCCGAGGGCTACTTCCCCCAGGAGACCGAGCTCACGATCGATGAGGCGGTAGCCATCGCGCTGGAGCACAATCACGACTTGAACAGCAAGCGCCTGAGCGCGGCGGCGGCCTGCCAAGGCGTGGCGATCAACTGGGCGGCGCTGCGACCCGAGCTGGATTTACAGGCCAAGGCATACGGGCGGGACAACAACGCGAAGAGCGGGACTTCAGGAGGCTCCACGCCGGGCAGCGGCCAGGGCCAGACGACGACCTCGCTGGCGTTCACGCTCACGCAGCGCATCTACGATTGGGGGCTGACGAACAAGCTGATCGACGTCGCGCGGGCGCAGTACGCGATCCGCAACGCGACGGTGGACATGGCTGAGCAGCAGCTAGTGGCGAACGTTATCGGAAGCTACTACCAGTTCAGCGCCGCTCTCGGCCAAGCCCGCATCCGCCAGGACGAGCTTGCGCTGGCGGAGGCGGTCCTCAGCCAGGCGCAGCTCAGGTTCAAGGTCGGCACGGTGCCGCGGCTGGACGTCGTGCGGGCTGAGGCGCGTGTCGAGCAGGCGCGCGGCTACCTGGTGGGATCCCTGGCCGCCTTGGGTGACGTCGCCGCGACCTTCTACGCCTGGCTCGGCGTGGAGGACAAGCGCTACGTCCCGGCGATCATCACCGTCCCGCTGATCGAGCCCGGCGACGCGCCGCCGCCGGTGGACATGGCAGCGAAGACCGCCATCGAGACTCGCCCGGAGATGCAGATGCAGTGCGCCACGCTATTGGCCGGCAAGGCCAGCATCGGCCTGGCCAGCAACCACCCGGTTCTGCAGGCCTACACCAACGGCACGCTGCAGCATCCGGCCGGCCAGAGTGGCACCGCCTTTGCCGAATACGGGCTGCAGCTGAACTGGACCTTGTTCAACGGCGGGAAGGACATGGCGAGCCGCAAGCAGGCCGAGCTCGAGTACAAGGCGCTGTCGGAAGGCCTGCTCAACCTGGAGGCGCAGATCGAGCTCGATGCTACGAAGTCCTGGGACCGCTTGTACTCCGCACGGGCCTCGGTGCAATCATCCAAGAAGAACCTGGAGCTGACCGCGGAGGCGCTGCGGATTGCCTCCGTGGGCTACGCGGCGGGCGTTGTTACTTACACGGACTACCGGGATGCGCTCGACTCCAACATCGCGGCGGCGCTGGCCTACCTGGGATCGCTGATCGAAGTCAGGCTGGCGCAGGTGAACCTGGAGCGTGCCCAGGGCTTCCCCGGCGGGTACGCCGGGGACACGCGAGCCAATCGCAACGGCTCAGCCGCAGTGCAGGAATCGGCATCCACAGACGGGCAGGCTGAACCCGCGGTGGCGGGGACGGAGGGCTCCCATGAGTAGTAGGTGGTACATCGCGGCGGCGATCGTCTTGCTGGCGCTGGCGGCCGGTGGCTGCAAGCACACTGCCTCGCAGGCTGGCAAGGGCGCGGCGGGCGCGGGTGGCAAGCAAGGTCCGCAGCCGGTGCCGGTGGTCGTGGCGCCCGTCGTGGTGGAGGACTACGCACCGGCAGTGGTGCTGAGCGGCGAGATGCGCGCTACGCAGCGGGCCACGCTCGCGGCTGAGGTTTCGGGCCGGGTGGTGGGGATCGCGCACCGCGTCGGTGAGAGCCACGCCCTGAAGGCCGGCGCGCTGATCAGCATCGACCCGTCGTCCTACCGCACCGCCGTCGCCTCGGCGCAGGCTGATCTGGCCGCCGCGGAGCAGGCGCTGGCGCGGCTGGTAAACGGCCCCCGCCCGCAGGAGATCGCCGCGCAGGAGGCCGCCGTGGCTGCCGCCCGGGCCAAGCGCGATCAGGCGGCGGACTTCCTCAAGCGCCAGAAGGAGCTGTACGACCAGGGGGCGATCGCCGAGACCGATCTGGTAGCCGCTCAGGCCGACGCCGACACGGCGCAGGCCAATCTGGATGCGGCGCAGCAGGTGCTGGACGACCTGCGCCAAGGCAGCCGCAAGGAGGACATCGCCGCCGCCAAGGCGCGCGTGGATCAGTCGAAGAGCAGCCTGGAGGCCGCCGGGCTGCAGCTCTCCCGCACGTCCATCACCCCGTCGTTCAATGCCGTGGTGACCGCGATGTACGTCGAAGTGGGGCAGTATGTGGGCCCGGGAACTCCCGTGTGCGAGGTCGTCGCCGATGAGCCGGGTGAGGCGTGGTTCAACCTGCCCCAGGACAAACAGCCCAACGTCAAGCCTGGTGTGCCGGTGGAGATCCGCAGCGACGCCCTGCCGGGCGCAGTCATCAGTGGCAAGGTGATCTCAGTCTCGCCCGCCGCGGACCCCCAGACGCGCCAGTTCCCGGTGCGCGTGAAGGTGACCGACAGGCGCCTCAAGCCCGGCATGGAAGTCACCGGGCGCATCCTGGAGGCTGCGCCGAAGCCGACGCTCATGCTCAGCACCGATGCTCCGCTGCAGGGCACGCTCGGCTTGGTGGTCTACCGCCTGGTGCCCGCCGGGCCAAACGAGAAGCCTGCGGCAGGTGGGGCAGCGCCGCTGCCGGGTATCGAGATGGTGCCGGTGGAGATCGGCGAGAACCTGGACGACGTGGTGGTGCTGCTCAAGGGCGACTTGAAGCCCGGCGACATGCTGGTGACGCGCGGCAAGGAGCAGCTCTATCCCTCGGCGAAGGTCATCCCTACTAACTTGAAGCCGCAGGGCCAATCCGGCGGGACAGGCGGAGGCGGCAGTGCCGCAGCCGATCACGCGGGTGAAGCCAAGTGATACGCGCGTCAATCGGCAACCCCTATGCCGTCTTCGTCGGCGTGATGATCCTGGTGATCTTCAGCGTGATCGCCTATACGCAGATCCCGGTGCAGCTCAAGCCGGAGATCGAGCCGCTGGAGTACTCCGTCAACACGAACTACGCCGGGGCGAGCCCGCTGGAGGTCGAGGACCAGATCACGAACAAGCTGGAGAAGCAGCTAGCTGCGCTGAATAACCTCAAGGAGCTCACCAGCGACAGCCGCCAAGGTCAAAGCAGCATCGATCTGCTGTTCTCCGACAATGCCAGCCCAAGCAGCTCGCTGCTTGACATCATCCAGGCCGTACAGCGCGTGCGGGACCTGCCCGTCGAAGCTGACAAGCCCATCATCTCCAAGGCCGGCATCAGCGGCGACGCGGTCATGTGGATCGCCGTCAACGGGTCCGCCAGCCTCAACCAGAAGTACGACCTGGTTGATCAGGTGATCACTCCCGCGCTGTTGCGCGTCGACGGCGTGGGCGGAGTGCTCGCCAGCGGAGGCACAGCGCGCCGGATCATTGTCGAGCCCGACCTGGAGGCGATGACCGCCCGCCACATCAGCTTCAGCGAACTGGCGGGCGTGCTCAGCCAGGAGAACGTGGACTCGAGCGCCGGGCTGATCAACGAGGGCGCGCGCGAGCTCACGGTTCGCACCACGGGCAAGTTCCAGTCGCTCACCGATGTGCTCAACACCGTCATCCGCAGCGGGCCCGCGGGCAACATCGCCGTGGGTGACATCGCCAAGGTCCGCGACGGACGCGAGCGCCAGCAGTTCTTCGTGCGGGTCAACGGCAAGCCCGCGACGATGATCCGCATTCTGCGCCAGAGCGGCGCGAATACGGTGACCACGATTGAGGGGGCGCAGCGGGTCCTGGACGATTTCAACAAGCAGTTCCGCCAGCAAGGCATTGACATCCAGCTGGAGGTCGCCACGAGCGACCTGGGCTACGTCCAGGAAGGCATCCACCTGGTCTGGCACGACTTAGCCTTGGGCGCCGTGCTGGCGGCGATCGTGCTCGCGCTGTTCCTGCGCGCCGGGCGGCCGATCGTCATCGCCGCCACCTCGATCCCGGTCTCATTGGTGAGCGTATTCCTGGTGCTGGCGGCGCTGCACCGCTCGGTGAACATCATCGCGCTGGCGGGGCTGGCGTTCGCCGTCGGACTGGTGGTGGACGACGCCATCGTCGCGCTCGAAAACATCGAGCGCCACATGACCGAGCAACACAAGCCTCCCCGCAAGGCGGCGCAGGAGGGCGTCGAGGAGGTGTGGAGCGCCATCTTCAGCTCCACCCTGGTGCGCGTCGCGGTCTTCGTGCCGATCGTCCTGAACGTCACCGAAGCCGGGCTGCTGTTCAAGGACATCGCCATCGCCATCGTGACCAGCATCCTCGTCTCGCTCGTCGTCACACTCACCGTCGTGCCAAGCCTGGCCGCGCTGATCCTGCGCAGCGAGAGCACCCGCAAGCGCCTCGCGCAGAGCCACCCCACGCTGCACCGCCTGCTTGACATCGTCGAGTTCCAGTGGCTCGGCCAGTTCGTGAATGAAGCCTATGCGCGCTTCGTAAGCTGGGCATGCCGGGGCCGGGGCCCCAAGCACGATCTCGGCCGCCTGGCGCTCCTGGCCGCTGTGCTCGTCATGTTCCTAGGCTCCTTGACCCTGCTGCCGTCCGCCAGCTATCTGCCCAACGGCTCCCAGGGCTTCATCTTCTGCTCGGCCCAGCCGAGCGTCGGCCAGCGAGCCGACGTGAGCAGCGCCGCCCTGGCGCCCTTGGAGCAAGTGGGCGAGACCGATCCGCGCGTGGACAATGTATTCTCTATGGCCGGCCCGGGCTTCAACGGCGTCGGTCTCCGTGTCAGACCAGACGCCTCGACGCCGGAGAACCTGCAGGACCTGACAAAGAAGCTGCAGAAGGCCGCAGTGGGCATCGCCGGCTTCAAGAGCATCTTCCCAAGCCAGCGCTCAATCTTCCGCATCCAGGACAAGCAGTTCACGCTTGAGATCACAGGACCGGATCTGAACACGCTGAGCCGCATCGCCGCCGAGGTCCAAGCCGCGCTGTCGGCGCGCAACGACATCGTGGCCGGGCCGGGCGCGGTGCGCAGCGCCTTCCAGGAAGGAGCGCCGGAACTGCGCGTCAAGCTCGATCGCTACCGCGCGCGCCAGTCGGGACTCTCCGTCAGCGAGGTGGCGGATGCCATGGAGAGCATGGTTGGCGGGCGGAAGGTGTCGACCTACACCGACGCCGGCCGCGAGTTCGACCTGGTGATTCAGGGCAGCCCGGACATGGTGAAGAACCGCACCGCGTTGGGCGCCACGCTGCTTCAGACGCCCAGCGGCAAGCAGGTGCGGCTGGACGAGGTGGCGGCGATCGTCCCGGGGACCGGTCCCACCCGCGTCTCCCACTTCAACCGCGAGCGCAACATCGAGCTTGTGGTGAACACGCGGCCCGACGTGCCGACGCAGACCGCCTTGACGATGACGGAGCAGGGAGTCATCACGCCGATGCTGAAGTCGCTGCCGGCGGGCTACTCGGTCACTTTCGGCGAGGCGGCGGACAAGCTGCGCACGACCTACCACTCGCTAATCTTCCAGGGCTTGCTGGCGGTGGTGATAATCTACCTGCTGCTCGTGGCGCTCTTCCGCAGCTTCTACTACCCGCTCATCGTGCTGATCACTATTCCGCTGGCCTGGAGCGGGAGCTTTCTCGCCATCACCCTGGCCTTCAACCTGACGAAGAAGGTGGTGCAGTTCGACGTGCTTGGCATGCTGGGCTTGATCATTCTGTCGGGCATCGTCGCGGCGAACTCGATCTTGATCATCGCCCAGATGCTGAACTTCGAGAAGCAAGGCCTGGCGCCCAACGAGGCGCTGCGCGTGAGCGCCTCGACGCGCCTGCGCCCGATCATGATGACGGTGCTCGCGGCGGTCTTCGGCATGCTGCCCTTGGCGCTGGGGCAAGGCAGCGGCTCCGAGCTTTACCGCAGCCTGGGCATCGTGGTGGTCGGCGGCTTGATCAGCTCGACGATCTTCACGTTGCTCGTCGTGCCGACGATGATGAGCTTGGTCAACGACGTCGTGAGCGGTCGCCGCAAGCGTGCCCGCGGGCAAGGCCCGGATGAGACTGAACCTGCCTGACGCGCGCCGCGAGTCGGGCCCGCGCCGTGCCATCCGCCGGGGCTAGGAGCTGCGCAGCTTGGTTCGCGCCCTCGTGCAGAAGGTGGACGTCAGGGCTGATGGGATAACGATCTGGGTCTACGCCGTGCCCCAGGCGGCGGTATGCAAATCTGGACCGGAAGCAGCCCCAACGGTTGTAATTCGTATACCCGGCGAGAATAGACGTATCAGACACAGGGCAGCGTGACGTCTCACTTTCCAGGCTGCTGGGCGCCTTCTTCGGAGGTGCTCCTCAGCTGCTCCAGCTCGTCAGCGCTGATCGCGTCTTCCGCTAGGGCGGCAGCTAGACGCGCCTGAGCGTCGTCGAGGACCTGTTCCGCCCTGTACGCCACGTGCGTCATGGCCTGCTCCTGCACTAAACGGTTACGCAGTACGAGCCCAAAGTGTGGCTCAACTTCGAGGGCAGGGTCAGCTACTCGTAGATCACGAAGCACAGCTCCCTGGCCACGCCGTCGAAGTAAGCGATCGCTGGCAAGCTATAAATCTCGATCAGCGAGACGCTGTAGGGATGGGCGGCCGCGTCCACGGTAATCGGCGGATTCCATGAGGAACCGATGCTCGTCTTGGCGATCACGTAGCACAGCCCCCCGCCCGACTTGGCGTAGGCACAGCACGGCAGGCCGTTGATCACCGCAAAGCAATGGGCTCCAGAGGTGCCGGGAGTGGTCGTGACGGCCACCGGAGCGGTCCACGTCTGGCCACTGACCTGCGACGCCCGCGCGAACTTCAGCGCGTTGTCGGCGTCGTCGAAGTAGCCGACAGCTGGCTTGCCGCCTGCAATGACCAGGGAACGCCCTCTGGCGTCAGGCTCGCCTGACTGGACCGCGATCACCGCTGGATTCCAGGCATCGCCCAGCGAGTCTGCAGCAAGGCTGCAGTCAATCTGGTACGCGGTAATGCCGTTGGCGACGACATACGTGAGCATCGGCACGCCGCTGACTACCGCCAGCGATGGTAAGACCGTCTCCAAACCACCGGGACTTACATGCTTCTCGGCTTGCCAGCTGGTGCCGCCGGCGTCGTCGCCGCGCACGTACCACGTCGTGCCGCCCCACACCATCGCGCTGTCGAAATAGGCAATGCCAGGCAGCCCGCCGACATCGACCAGAACCGGATAGTAGCCGATGTCGACGTCGTACTTGTAGACGGCGATTCCCGGCACGGGCCAGCTTGAGCCGCTGGCGTTATTGGCACGCACGTAAGCCAAATCCAGACCACCGCTCTGGTAGGCGATAGCGGGCCGCCCGGCCACAACCGCGAGACTAGGCATCCCGCTACACGACGCGTCGATCTCGACTGCATTCCCCCAGTTCAGCGCGTCCGGCGCCAGCGCATAGATGTAATGCAGCGCGTTACCGACCATGTAAGCCACGGCGGGGCAGTTGTTAACCAGCGCCAACGAGCATTGCTCCCCGGCGTCCAGCGCGTTGTCCAGCACGCCCTCGTACTTGTTGCCCAGCGTGATGGTCAGCGTCCTGCTGAAAGTGGCGCAGGCGCCCGAATCATCGGTGACTCTCACTGTCGGGTGGAACGTGCCAGGCTGCGAGTAGGTGATCGTCTTGGTCGGCGTGCCATCGGGATCCAGAAACAGCGGCAAGTACGTGCCGTCACCCTCGGGATCCCACTCGTACTTGGCAATCAGGCCATCCACGTCGCTGCTGCCCGTGGCGTCGAAGCTGAAGCTATCGCCCGGCAGGCCGAGCAGCGTGTTCGCCGTGAAGATCGCCTCCGGCGGGACGTTGCCGATGCGGATGTTCACCAAATCGATGTGCTCCGTGCCGAGGCACACCATCTCCACCAGCATCTGATTGCCCGGCACAGAGCGGTAGGGCGTGTCGTCCGCTAGCGTGACCACGCTGTTGAGCGGCGCGGCGTGCCAGTCCCAGGTGTCCTTGACGAAGTTGCCCACGCCGAGATAGACCAGCCCGCTGCTGGCCGGCGGCACGGAGAAAGAATAGGCAAGCTGCACGGGATCGCTGTAGCCCGTCAGGTCGAAGCGGTAGCCGCAGTAGGCAGTCTTCACCAGGCTGTCGCCGTGCGTGTACATCGGATAGAACTTGGCCAAGCCCATGTCGGGGCTGACCATGTGCGCCGGCAACGCACCGTCGTAGGCGTCTCCCGTCTTGAACAGCGGCCCATCGTCCAGGCTGCCCTGCCTCAGGAAGCTACTCGGCGCCGGCAGGTCGAGCAATGCCGCGATGGTGCCGGCGTCCGGCGCCGGTTGCTGCAGCATGACCGCGTGGCCACCGCAGGAGGCTGCCAGCAGCGGCAGCGCCAGCCAAAGGTACCCGCGCCCGTGACATTTACGCATCAGCGCGCTCCCATGTGGTGCTAGTATCAGTTACCCGCTGCAATTGTACCCGCCAGCAGCTCCCTTGACCTTCTCCCCGAAAACTGGTCCAGCCGGGACGATAGTAATTCGCTAGGATCGGGCCTGGCCGAGGAGGTTCAGGAGGATGAAGCAGACGAGGTATGCGGAGGAGCAGATTGCGCATGCGCTGCAGCGGGCTAAGGCGAGGACGCCCGTAGCGAATCGCCAGCAGCAGCCAGCGCAGTCCGCATCGAGTTGACTCTGCGTCGAAGCCGATCCACGGGCTAAGCTCATACTTAGGAAGTGCGCAATGGAGGAGATAGATTAGACGGGTGTGCTAATGAGACGCAGTCGCAGTATGCAGCCCTAACGGGAATCGAACCCGTGCTTCCGCCTTGAGAGGGCGGCGTCCTTACCGCTAGACGATAGGGCCGCGGGCAGAGACTATACCAGACCCGCATTGGCCACGCAAGGCTCATGAGGCGACATGATGGCTTCGCCGCTGCTCCGCGCACAGCCGCCCCCAGCAAAGAAGTAGCGGCCGCCGCATGGGTCCGCGTAGCGTCAGGCGCCCTCAACCAGCGATCGCGCGAGCCGCTTGCCGATGCCAGCTTGCTCCTGCGCGCTCCGGCTTGAGTCTAGCAGGCCGAGGCAATCCAGCGCGAGGAACGAGTTGATGTTTACGCCGGGGAAAAACAGCCGGGAGTAGACGCGGTGCGGGACGATGCCGTACCACGCCAGGGGCTGCGTGCGATACTTGAGCTCGCGGTCAAGCAACAGGTAGAGGGACCGGAGCATGCGCGACCTGCGGCCCAGCTTCCTACCCAATGAGGCTGCATCCGCCAGCAGCGTCTCGACGGACCTGCGCCTGGCGGGGCGGGCGTGCGGCCCCGCCCACTTGGGATACTCCCGTTCGACGTAGGTTCTCGAGATCTTCCTCTGCTGGCGGTAGCGCATCGGGACCGCCCGCCAGTAGTCCATGTAGGCGTTGTCCCACATCGGCATCCACCATTCGAAGCCCCAGTACTCGTACGCGCGCACGGCGTTGATGATGAACTTGGCCTGCCGCTCGCACACGGCCCAAGTCTCATAGAACGCCGCCGACGACGTGGGGCTCGCTGCATCGCCCAGCGACTCCGCGATGCGCGCGGCAAGCCGCCGAGCAAGCTCCGCCGAGGCCAGGGGCTCGCGCCAGAGGTTGTAGTGGCAGTCCAGTATCCCCCGGATCACGCCCTCCATGTCGAACCTGTCGTCGAAGAACGGCGGCCAGTCGGGCGGCATGAACGTGGTCCCGACGAACGCCTCGGCGGAATGCCCGGGGACGAACAGAGCGCCCTGCGGCACGAGCCCCTCGCTCACAAGATGCCGCACCGCGGGCCAGTCCTGGAGAATCGGCACGGAGCACAAGCCCATGGCGTAGCGCCTGTACTCGAGGCACTCCGGCGAAGAGTACCACCGGCGCCACAGACTCGCCGTGTAGGGCACGAACAGCCATGGGATGTCCAGGCGTCGCGCGGCATCCCGGCTGCCCCGGGCGTCATCGTTGCCCGGGCGGCCGAAGGAATAGGCGATCAAGTCCCGCGCCCCGAGGCGCTTGAGCATCATCGCGATGCGCAATGAGTCCAGTCCGCTGCTCAGGGGCAGCACGATGCACCGCCCCGCGGCGACGAGCATCGTCCGCTGCACGGCTTCCTGCAAAGCGCCGTCCATCATCGCGAGCAGCTCGTCCTGGCTCAGGGATTCCCTGGGCTGTCGCACGTAGCGGAAGTACAGCGCGGTTTGGACCTTCATGCCCTGCTCCGTCAGCCGTGCCTCAAGCGCCTCCCCCGCCTGGAGCTGCTTCACGCGAGGGTTCAGCGTGTCGCGTCCGGTCACGTATCCGGCAAGCAGAAACTCCGCGGCAATAAGCTCGTCCGGCTCGGCGTACCCAACCTGCTGCTGCACCCACTCCGCGTCGTCGCTAAGGAAGAACGTGCCAGCCGCCGCAGCGTAGAACAGCGGCATGGACCGAGTCCGGTCCACCGCCGCGAGAAGCGTGCCGTCCCCGACTTGCCTGACTGCGGCAAAGTAGCCGTTCAGCGGCGAGATGAGCCGCATGAAGTGGGCAAGGTCCGCGGTCCGGCCCACCTCATCCGCCAGCCGTTCACTCCGCCACAGCTCGTTCCCGCTGAACGCCGCGCCGCGCGCATGCGTCGTGGTGCGCGAATGCCACCCGGCGGAATCGCGGAACTGCATACGGAATGCGCCCATATCAACAGCCTGCCGGCAACGAGTGAGCCGGCAAAACGTGCACCAAGACAGCCGCTGGCGTGAGTGTACTTCGCCACGTGAGCAGGTGTCAACTTGGCCGAGAAGCACGATCTCCATGGTCCCAGGCTGGATTCCTGCACGGGAGGCACATATGCACATTCCAGCCAACCATGAGTCGCCGCGCACAATCCGTGGACAAGCTGCCCGCCGGGCCAAGCGATGCTATAATCGCTGTTGATACTTTGTGGATAAGGGGTGCATGCCGGGAGTCGCTCTCTTGCGGCAGTGATAACCGGTTGACAACCACGGGTGGCGCAAGAATGTGGTGGTACGCACGGTGCATTCAGTCGGCGGTGCTGATCGTCGCACTAGCGGCGATCTGCTCGGCGGGTAAGCTCAATGAGCGGTGGGTGCTGCCCAGCGGCAACGTGCACGTCGACCGCCAAATCTACGGTGGCGAGCGCAAGTTCTGCGCGCTGACCTTCGACGACGGCCCGGACGGGCGCTACACGCCGCAGGTCGCCGCGGTGCTTGCGCGCTACGGGGTGCACGCGACGTTCTTCGTCGTCGGGCAGCGGGTTGAGGGGCTGCCCGAGCAGGTGAAGGCGCTCATGGCGGCGGGCCACGAGATAGGTAACCACAGCTATTCCCACCCTGATTTCGCGCGGCTCTCCGAGGCCAACCAGCGCAGGCAGATCGAGCATACGCAGCAGGTGCTCAGCAAGCTTGGGCTGACACCCCGGTGGTTTAGGCCGCCGTACGGCGCGTACACGGCGACTACGGTGCGGGTGGCGTCGTCAATCGGGTTGGAAACCGTCCTCTGGACCGCCGATCCCCGGGACTGGGCCCAGCCGGGAGCGGCGGTCATCACGGCGCGCGTCCTGAAGGGCACGGCCAACGAGGGGATCATCCTGCTGCACTGCACGAACCCGCAGACTGTGGCTGCGCTGCCGGCGATCATCGAGAACCTGCAGGGCCGCGGCTACGCCCTGCTCACGCTCTCCGAGTGGCAGAAGGCGGTCGGCGGCGGGCCTCTGCCAGGAATCCAGGCAGGTCCCGCTCCGAAACCCAACGCCGCACCGCTGGCGGTGCCGACAGGTCCCACTCTGCAGCCGGCTGGATCGCCGGCCTCAGCTCTGGAGCGCATGCTCGGCACCTTCTATGCGCCGTTCGCCAACGCCGAGGCCCGCGTGATCGAGCCACTTGAGATGCTCTTGCCCGCCAGCTTCGCGGACGCCGTCTGGTCGGAGGTCTCCGCCCATGCGGCCAGCCTGGTGGGAGGTGATGCGTCCCCGGTGAGCATCCTGGAAGGCGCGCTGGCAGCCGCCGAGCCTGCACCCCCTCCCGCGCAGGCCCCCCTGCCCCAGACCACCGCGGAAGCTGCCGCTGAGCAGGCATACGTGTTCGCGAACTTCACTGACCCCACAGGGATCGCGGTCGTATTCGCCACCGGCAGAGCGGGGAAGCTGGTACAGGTGGAGGGCTGGGCCCCAGCCCGGCTGTTCCCCGGGATTGAGGAGACGCCGGTCGCCCCTGCGCAGGCAGTGCCGGCGGTGCCGGAGGGGGAGGAGCTCGTCATCCCGCCTGAGGCGGCGGCTGAAGCGGCGCCAAGCGCGCCGAGCCCCCCTACCGCCCAGGCGCCGCTGCCCCTGGTGCAGCCGCAGCCGCTCAATCTGCGCATCATCGACCTGCTCGACTTCAAGAGCGCGGCGACCGCTTGGCAGCCTCCGAAGGGCATCGACACGTCGGACTTCCTCAACTACGGGCGCAACACGCTCAGCGGGGGGTTCTACGGCGGCGCCAAGTACTACTTCCTGTCGATGGTGCCTGACGTCGATGACTACACCTGGGTCGAGCTGGAGACGACAGTGCGGCTGGGCCGGTTGTCCGGGCTGGTGCTCGCCGAGGAGCTCACGAACCGGCTGCCGCAGTGCGAACTGCCCTACCCGTGGACTGTGTACTACCTGCGGGGGATTGACCGCGGCGCGATGATCGACCTCACGGTGGAGAACGTCGCCGACGTGATGGATGCGGTTGCGCGCGGCAAGGAGAACCTGTTCATCGTCGTCCGGCCCAGCAACTTGAACTTCTTCATCTCGGCGCACACGCTGGCTGAGATGGGACGCAACCTGCGCGACTTCATCCTTTTCCGGCTGGCGACCGCGGGGCTGCCCTACGACCCGGGCGGCACCGTGGCGAAGCACTGGAGCCTGCCGCCCGACGTGAGCATCGCGCGGTTCACCGACACTCAGAAGGAAGTGCTGGTGCTGTACACCCAGAGCTACAGGCCGCATGAGGTGGCGGTGCCGGCGGAGTACGCGCACTTCAGCCGCGTGACGATCGACCCCGGGGGGTGGCTGCGCATCGCGCGTCTCGACAGCCACACCGTGACCGTGGACGCCTCGCCCGTGATCCTGTACTACGAGCTCGGCGGCAAGTGAGCGCGGCTGTCCGGACGATCCACCTCCCGGGGCATGAGCCCTGCGCCAATCTCGTCATCGAAGAGCAGCTGTTCGCAGAGGTGCGCAGCAACCCGTCTGCCGCATGCCTGTTCTACGTAAACGAACCTTGCGTGGTGCTGGGACGGAGCAACGCGCCGGAGGAATGGGTAGACCTCGAGGCGGCTTGGGCTGACGGAGTGCCGATTCTCAGGCGCTTCAGCGGCGGCGGCGCGGTCTACCACGACCGGAGCAACCTGAACTTCTCACTGCTCATGCCGAAAAAACTCTTGGATGGGCCCGGCGCTGCAAGCACAGGGTCGGGCCTGTCCAGGTACGTTGACTTGCTGAGGGGCGTTGTCCTCCGGGCGCTGTCCCGCGGCATGGCCGGGTTCGAGGCTCGCGGCGTGAGCGACATCGTCTTGAACGGGCGCAAGGTGAGCGGCAGCGCTCAGCGCATCGCCGCGAACGTTGTGCTGCATCACGGAACGGTGATGCTCAAGTGTCCGCTCGAGGCGATGGAACGCTACCTGAAGGTGCCGCCGAACCGCCCGGGCGTGCCGCACCGCGGATTTGTCACCGGGCTGGCCGAGGAAGGATGGCCGCATCCGGATGATGAACTCAGGCTGTGGCTGGCCGAGGAGTTCGAGGCGGCAGTCGCGGACCTGACCAGGTAAGCGGATTGCGGGCGGAGATGGGTAGTTGAACGCTGAGGCGGTAGGAGTGGTCTGACTGGGTACTTGGCGATGGGCATTGATCGTATACAACAGGCGCAGGGGCTCAAGGTGGAGCGCACGGGGAGCGAATCCGAGCGGCGCCGCCACGCCTATCCCGAGGAAGACTTCAGCGAGCTGCTTGAGGAATCGCTGGAAGGGCAGGAACAGCGGAGCGAGGGCAACGGACCCAAGTCGCAGGGCGCAGGACCATCCACCCACGGCGACACCGTCTCGCTCTCCACGGCCAACTTCCGTCCCGCCACCGGGGCGGACCGCGTATCCATCTCCTCTCAGGGCTGGGTGGGCGTGGAGAGCCTTAGGGCCAGGCAGGGCGCATTGCGGCTCAGCCTAGCGCAGAGGATCGCTCTCTCGCTGAAGGGGTTCCTTGCGCCTCAGGCCAGCCGCGAAGAGGTGCGCGAGCCTGAAAGCGGGCCGCCAGCGGAGGCAGACGCGCGGTCGATCGACACCGTGGTTTGAGCGGGACCCACCTCGGAGCGCCCATGACGCCCCTCGCCCCGACTGTGCTTAGAGCTCGAAGAACTCCCCGCTCAGGGCGTTGACCGCGAAGGGCAGCGGGACATCGACGCCTTTGCGGCCCGTGAGCTTGGTGCCGGGCTTCTGTTCCTCAACCCACTCCGTGTACCACGCATCGAACAGCCAGGCGGGCACGAGCTTGGTACGGTCCCGGCGATCCTGCACAAAGCCAAGCCTGATGTCCGTGACGCTGAGCAGCGGCGGTTGGTTTTTGAACTGCTTCAAGAGCCCCTCGCGCGCTTTGAGAATGGCGTCAGCGGCGGAGATGCACGGCTTGGGGCTACCCACCACCGTGAGCCCTCCGTCCCAGAAGTACTCCATTCCCGTGAGAAGCTTATCGCCGTCCAAGAGGATGTGCACGTAGGAGTCATATACCGGCACGGCGACGGGATTGCTCACCGCCTCGCCGTTGGCTCCCTTCGCCTCGTAGGAAGTCAAGTACTCCGGGTTGACGCGGTAGGCGAACAGCCGCTCGCCGAAGTGCTGGATCATGGACTTGACGTTGGTCTGAAAGCCGGCGGGCACGGTTAGCTTACCCAGCTTCTCGGCCACCAGCGCTTCCGCCGCAGCCTGCCCATCGCGCTCGCTGTACACGTTGCGCCGCGTGATGTCCGCGCTCGTTTCGGTTGTCTCCTTCACATTGGTGGCGTAAACGGCGGTGTGAGGAATGTTGTTGGCGTAGACGAACCCGGAGGAATAGATATCCAGGAACGCGGGCACGGATTCGACCTTCTGCGCCGGCCCGGTGATGCTGCGGATGCCGAACTGCTCGTTGTACGCGAGGTGGATGACCATGCCGCTCTTGTAGCGGCGGCCCGGACCCCACAGCGGGCTGACGATGTCCTCCTCCCCGAGCAGCGCCTCTTTCGGTCCGAGAAACCCGCTGATGAGCTTCTGGGCGTCCGGGGCCGCGCTGCGCTTCAGCGGCGCAACCGCAGGCTGGATCTGGGGCACGGCGCAGTGCACGGTGAGGAAGCTGCTCTCCACCATTTGCTTGAGCCTGGAGTTGAGGTCCTGGTCCTGGCTCTCCCGCAGCTGTCCCGCCGCCGGGGACATGGCGAGCAGCACGCTGAGCAGCGAACCGGCTGCTACCCACAGCACTCGCATCAACCACCCTCCGCGTAATGAGGATACTGCTAAGACACGGCTGGCACCGCGCAGGTTCAACCTCAGCGCTCTCGCAGATACTGCATGATGCGGTGGACGAACTCGCCCACCAAGGGCACGGAGTCGAAGCTCTTCAGGAACAGGGCGAAGATGGCCACGAGGATCGTCGTCCCCATCGCCCAGCCGAATCCCATGCACACGCCTCTGAGCGCCGAGGCGAAGAATCCCAGCGTCCAGATGTAGCGCGAGTGCACCCTCAGCACGCGCTCATTTGACGCAATGAGCGCAGTGATCCTCTCCGACAAGGTGTGGATGTACTCGACCTCGCGGATGACGATATCCGGGACTCGGCCATTAGCGAAAGAGGTCTCGTCCGCCTTCTGCTGTCCGGTCTCGATCAACACGCGATTATAGCAGGGCATGCCTCATGGCACATGAACGGCCCCGCGGCTGGCGAGCGGCTAGTGGTTCTCAGGCTTGGCGCCGGACCCGTGGGCCGTGCTGGGCGCCATCTCAGCCTGATCCGCGGGCAGGATCAGCTTCTCCGGCGACCGGCCGGGAACGAAGGTGCGCACGATCTTCAGCGCCATCGTGCGTGCCGCCCGCCTGTCCCTGGGGCGGGAGAGGAAGTCCGCCACGAACACGAAGCGCCCGTAGGGGCCGGCGAACAGGCAGTGGGCCATCGTCTCTTCGTTCGGCGCCGGGTAGGAGAACTCCAGGGCCACGAACGGATAGCCGCGCACATCGAACGTTTCCGCGCGACCGTGGGCGGTGCCGCCTGCAAGACCTTTCTGCAGCCGCTCAGCGAACGCGCGGAACCCCTCGCCTTGCTCCCGCGGGCGCAGTGACAGGATGACCTTGCGCAGCGGCATGTCATATAGGAACGTGGAGATCGCGTCCACGCCGTCCTTGGCGAAGGACTCCGCCCCAGGCTGCGCCGGGTCTGCGCCAAGCGGCAGCGCTAGCCTATACCCGCCGCGCGCGCTCTCGAACCAGGAGAACATCGGCGGGCCGCCGTCGGGCTGCGGCGCGAGGTACTCCAGCATGTGCTCCGGCACGCGCCGTCGGACCACGCTGAGATCGCTGGGACCCACGCCCTGGGTCACAAACATCGGGCGCGGCACACGGGGCAGCCGCACGCCAAGGGGCGCCTGCGCCACCGCCAGGAAGTAGACACAGAGGAACCCCCCCACCGCCGCGAGCCCCACCACCATTGCCACGGCAATGGGCGCGCGCCTGCCCGCCGGAGGCGCTGGAGCGCTGGGTTGGCTCTCTACGGGAGCGTGGCCTTCTCGGCGTTTGCGTCGACTCATCGCGCGTATATTACACGGCTCCGGGGGGAGCCCGCGTGGTCCGGCCATCTCACGACGACGGCGTGCCCTTTTCTGATTCCGCCTCGCGCGTGATGCGTCCCACAGCTTCATCCGCCAGCCGCGGCCGCGTCTCGAAGAGCTTGAGCACCTTCGTGCCCAGGGCGTTGCGCCGCCGGATCGCCACCATCCGGTCGCGGAACGCCGTCGGATGCGCCGCGTTCAACTCCAGGGCGTAGGACGTATAGAGGATCGCCTCATCGTAGTTGCGGGCGCGCAGCAGCTCGCGGCCGAGCATCGCGAACAGCTCGGAGTCGCGGCAGCCGCTGTTCACCGCCCGCCTCAGCAGCGGCAGCACTTCGCGGTGGCGCCGCTGGCGCATCAGGATGCGGGCGATCTCCACGTAGCTGGCGGGCAGCTTGTCGTTCAACTCCAGGGCGCGCTCGAAGCAGCTGTAGGCGTAGCTGAGCAGGCCCTTGCGCACGTAAGCCACGCCGAGCTGGTGGTGGATGATCGAGAAGTTCGGGTTGATCTCCAGCGCCTGGGTGTACTGCTCGATGGCGTCGTCGATCCGCCCGTCGCTGAGATAGCTGTCTCCCTGGGCGAGGAAGTTGCGGGCGAGCATCCCGCGGCGGGCATGGCTGATCTGCTCCGCGGCGAATGCCACCACGTTGCCCACGTTGAGCAGCACGCAGCTGATCGTCCCTTCCAGCCGGCGGCGGATGGCGTCGCCGCGCACCAGCTCCACCGCCTGCGAGGGCTCATTGGAGCTGGTCACCAGCTCTTTCATCTCGCTCACCGAGAGCGAGCGGGACAGGCTGGGCGAGAGCAGCAGCACCTGGTCGCCGTCCTTCAGCCGCCGCTTCAACCGCTGGGTGCGCACCATCTCGCCGAAACCGAGCCGCTCCTGCTCCTCCGAGCTGAGCGCCGCCTCGGCGTTGCCCACCACCGTTTCGTCGAGCACCGTCCACTTGTCCTCGTGCAGATCCAGGATCGCCCCCTGGCTCATCACGGAGTACTCGGCCTCCCCGACACGGTGCAGGTACAGCGTGTTCTCTTGCACCATGCCGATCAGCGCCGACAGGCCGTATGTCTTGACCTTGCCTGCCGAGAACGCCTCGCGGTACAGGCGCTGGTTTAGCAGCTCGCAGGCGCGGTCGAGGAATGCCGAAGGGTCCGCCTTCTGCAGCTTGGCCAGCTCCGCCGACGCGCTGCCGGGGTTGAAGAGCATTTCGCGCAGGCCCTTGAGGGCCGAGGTCGCCGCCCGCGAGGCGTCCCCCAGCTCCCGCCCATGGCCGACGAGCAGCGCGATGGCCCCCCGCGCACGGTTGTTCACCGCCGGCATGCGCACCACCAGCGTCTCCTCGGCCTTCTCGCGCGAGTTCTTCCCCACCATGGAGAGGTCGGCGAAGTCGAAGAACAGGTTGGGGATCTCGACCTGCTCCTTGCGGTCGTAGCCCAGGAGCACGATCAGCTCCTGCTTCAGCTCGTTCACCGTCTGGTAGCGCGCCGCCGGGTTCTTCTCCAGCATGCGGATCAGCATGTCCTTCACTGCGGTGTTGAACAGCGCAGACTCGATCCGTGTGGCGGCGGGGAGATTCAGGTGGTCGTCGAGGATCTCCTGCTCGATCTTGAAGCTGAAGGGCGGATGGCCGACGAGCATCTCGAAGAGCAGCGTGCCCAGGCAGTAGATGTCCGAGCGGATGTCGCAGGGCGTCTCGCGGATGAACTCCGGGCACAAGTACTCCGCCCCGACATAGTTGAGGTTGTCGTGGGTGAGGAAGTACTCCGCCGTCAGCGCATCGCCGAGCTTCACCGTGTGCAAATCGTTGGTGATGAACACGTTGCTCGGCTTGATCGCCCCGTGGTAGAGGATCCCCACGAACTGGAGCCCCTCCAGCGCCTTGCAGAGCTGGAAGATCACGCGCCCGGCGTCGCTCAAGGGCAGCGTGCCGCGCTTGATCAGCAGCTGCTCCAGGCTCTGCAGCCCGGACTCCACTGCGATGAAGCCGTTCTCGAAGTGAATCCCGACGTCGAAAGTCTCCATCACGTGTTCGTGACGGAGGCTGAGCAGCTGCTTGAAGCGCGTGTTGAACGCGCCGCTTAAGTCTGGGTGGCTGCGCAGGTCGATCAGCTTCACCACGCAGCGCCGCCCCTCCTCGTGGGTGTCCACCGCCGTGTAGAGCCGGCTGATGCGGCCGCGGGCGATCTCCTGCCCGACCTGGAAGCGCCCGTTGACCAGCGTGTCGAGGATGAAGGTCTGGAACCGCAGGCCCGTCTCCTCCACCCCGGCCAGGGCGACCACGTCGTCGAGGACCTGCTGGTACGAGCCGTAGTGCTCCTCCGCCAGCGGCATGAGCATCTTGAACAGCAGCTCCCGGATCGGCAGCGGCAGGCCCGGCACAGCGCCGATGCGCTCGCGCAGCCTGTCCGCCTCCAAAAGGTCGCTCTCCGAGCATAGGTCGCGCCACGGCTGCGCGCTCACCAGCTCCAGGCCGATCAGCCCCAGCGCGTACACGTCGTACTGCCAGAGGGCCATTTCGAGCGTGGCCAGCGCCTCCGGCGGCATGTAGCCTGCCAAGCCGCCATCGCGCTGCGCCAGGGTTTCCCTGAGCGCCACAGCCGGGTAGCCGAAGAACGCCAGCTTGGCCTCGCCGTGTTCGAGCGAGATGCGGACGTTCTCCGGGTGCATCAGCTGGTGGCAGGCGATGCCCTTGCTCTCGGCGAAGCACAGCGCCTTGAGCTGCTGGCGGAGGAACAACAGCAACTCCGCGGGCGGCAGCGCCTTGAGGTGCTCGAAGGAGCCCAGCGGGCGCCCGAAGTCCGGGTAGACGACGTACGACCGCCCCTCATGCCTGCCCCACGCCAGCGGCCTCAGCACCCCCGGATGCTCCTGCTGGGCGAGGATCAGCGTCACCCGCTTCAGCTCGTCGAGCTGCTCCTCAGAGAGGATGCTCCCGTCGATCACCAGGCAGAAGACCTTGGACTGGTCGGCGAGGCTGAAGCCAGAAAAGCGGTCGCCGACGGCGCTGGCCCCAAGGTGGTTGTTGATGTGGTACTTGTCGACCTGGAATGGAGTTTCCATCGGCCGCCTTTCCGTACACGAAGATACGCTGCATTATACCGGTGCGCGATGGGCCAGGCCGTGCAGCACCCAGACTTAACCGCCGCGCATGAACTGCAATAGGGCGTGCGGCGCCGCCCGGTCAAGGTTCCTTCGGTGTGATCACGATGACGCGCTGATAAGTTTCATCGAGCAGGGCCACGCGCTCCTCGTCCAAGGGCAAGGCAGTGCACCTGTCGCTCACAATCGCCGGCGGCAGGTACCTGCCCTCCTCCCGGCGGTACCCATCCAGCAGCCTCAGCGAGACATCGCGCCCGACTGGATCAGCCATGATCTCCTCAGCAGTCGGCTCCTTCCCGGTGCCCGACGCTTGCGCCAGTTCCCTCTTTCGCTGTGCAAAGCGCCTCAGGTCCTTCTCTAACCACTCGCCCGTCGATACGGTTTGGTCCAGCACCCGGAGCGCCCCCTCCGGCCCGATCAGACGGAACTCGTTTCTCTTGTTCCCGATGTAGTGCTCGTAGGCGGCCACCCCTCGCGCCATGGCGAACTTCTCGGGTTTGGCCGGCACGGCGCCGATGTCCTTCCGCAGCGCCTGGGCGACGGCCGCATAGTCAGGACGCTCCTGGAGTTGCCCCGACTCCCAGTTGTATGCCAGGAGCTTCCCGTCGTCCGTCAGCACGGCCCGCGTCAGGCGCTCGCCGATGAACAGCTCGCCGACGGCGACCGCGGGCGGCGTCTGCTGCACTTGCTTGAGTGACTCCTTGCCCTCCCACAGTGTGCATCGCCGCGACCCCGCATCGTAAGACAGCAGCGCCAGCCCGTGCTCCTCGGACCAAAGGTCAGACGACCGAGTTGCAGTGCCAACCGCTCTGGCGCCCTGGAGGTCGACGGGGATGCGCCAAATGATCGCTCCCGAGCCCGCGTCCATCAGGCCTTCGTAACGCGTCTTGTCGACCTGCACGCCCGGCTGTGCTTTTGGACGGCGCACGCTGACCAGAAGGGCCTTCTTAGACACGACGAGCAACGGGCTCCCCGGCCTCATCTCAGGCACCTTAGCCCGTAGCACGGCCTCAAGCAACCCCTCCCTGAGAGCGAGCTGGGACACGCATAGCCCCTCGTCGTAGGCAGCATTGGGTGATGAAAGGCAGGCGAAAGTGCCGCTCTGCAGGGAAGCCACGGGGCGCAAGTAGTAGGTATCTGCCTGGAGTGGGATTGCCGCGACGCCGAACCGCACGCTCTCCGCGGCGCTGTGGTATCTCGCGTATCCCGCAAAGACCAACCCTCCCAGGATGCCGATGGCGATGACCACCACCACGACCCTGACGAGCCAAGCCCTCTTGCCGGCTCTCACCCTCACAGCGCCCGCATCGGTACTGCCTGCTCCCATGCGCCAAGTCTAGGCTGTGCCGGATCGGTAGTCAAGGCGCGCGCTAGCCCGGGTCTACTCGTAGTGCAGCGCGCGGATCGGGTCCAGGCCCGCGGCGCGGGAGGCGGGGTAGACGCCGAAGAACAGCCCCACGCTGACCGTGACGATCACCGCAATCGCGATGGACACGGGCGTAATCACCGGAGGCGGCACGTTTGCCTCCGGCGGCAGCTTGTCCATGTACTTGCAGGCTATCAGCGCCCCCAGCGTGCCCAGGCTGCCGCCGATGATGCAGATCGTCACCGACTCCAGCAGGAACTGCCAGAGGATGGTCGTCCCCGTCGCGCCCACCGCCTTGCGCAAGCCGATCTCGCGCGTGCGCTCCTGCACCGAGACGAGCATGATGTTCATCACGCCCACGCCGCCGATCAGCAGCGACAGCGCGCCCATGATCACCAGGAACTTCTGCATCGACGACGCCGTCTGCTCCCGCTGCTCGCGGAACTGCGCCACGTTGAAGAAGTGTATCGGGTCGAGGTCCTTCGCCTTCACCGGGTCCTTCTCATCCGGGACGGGAATGCGCGGGTGGCGCAGGTGCAGCAGCTCCCGCACCTGTATCTCGGCCAGGTCGGAGTACTTCGTATCCCGCACCTGCATGTCGATATCGCCCACGCCTGGGTTCAGGCCGGTGAAGGCTGGCATCCGGTCGCGGGCGGTGTTGAACGGGATGATCACGCGCGTGTCGGGGTTCTGCCACCGCGTACCCCCCTTCTCCTTGAGCACGCCGACGACAAGGAAGCGCTTGCCCCCCACCATGATGTACTGGTTGAGCGCGTCGGCCTCGAAGAACAGGCTGTACTTCGTCTCGCTGCCGATGACGCACACGCGCTCGCTCATCGTGTTCTCGTCCTCGGTGAAAGGCCGGCCACGATCTATCGCGTCGTTGTCGATGACGAAATAGTCCGGCTCGCTGGCGATGACCTGATAGTTCGACAGGACCGTCGTTTCCCGCCGCACCTCCAGGTTGGCGTCGGAGCTGGGCACCGCCAGCTCGATGGTCGGGCACTCGGCACGGATCGCCTGCAGGTCGTCCATCGTCAGCACTTCGCCCTGGGGCAGGGGCAATGAGTCGTGCCTTTGCCAGAATCCGACACCCAGCCGCTTCGCCCCCCAGGCCTCGAAGCGCTTGAGCAGCTCCCTCTTCGTCCCCTCGCTGTACGCCAGGAGCACAATCACGCTGCCCACACCGACCATGATGCCCAGCACGGTGAGCAACGTGCGCAGCCGATTAGCCATGATGCTGCGCAACGCGACAATCAAGACTTCGAAGACGAACATCCTAGCTAGAACCCTCTTGGCTGCTGCTGCTTGATCGGACGCTCGATGATCACCGTCTCACCTTCCTTAAGCCCGTCTTTCACCTCGTACCTCAACCCGTCCGTGAACCCCAGCGTCAGCTCGCGCCGCTCGCGCTTCTTCTGATCCTTGGGGTCAGGCAGCACCTGGCAGTACGGCTTCTCCTTGTCGTACTGAATGTACTGCGCCGGGAGCATCAGCACCGCCGGGTGATCCTCGAGCACGATGTCCACGCTCGTGCTGAGCTCTGGGCGCAGCAGAGGCTTCGTGCCTTGGCGCGTCTCGCCGGGCTTGCTTTGGCCGGGGCGCTTCCCCTGGCTTGCCTGGGCCCCGCGGCCGCCCATCCCGATGATCACGCCTCCGCCGCCAGCCGTGACGCGCACGCCATTGCCTCCGACCTTCCGCGCCCCCGCCTGAGTCTCGCCCGTGTCCGTCTTCGCGCTCTGCAGATCGATGGCGATGTCAGTCTGGAATCTCGCCCCGCTACTTCCGCCGAACGCGGAGTTCGACTGCGTCTCGCCCTGGGGGTAGACCTTCAACACCCGCCCGCTCCACACCCAGCCTGTGAAGGCGTCCGTCGTCACGCGGCACGGCAGGCCCGGGGTCACCTTGCCCAGGTCGGTCTCCTCGATGTACGCCTTGACGTACAACGTGCTCAGATCACCGATTGTCGCCACCACCGTCCCCGTGTTCATGCCGCTCGTGCCGCTGGCCACGGCCGTGCCGATCTCCACCGGCCGCGTCAGCACCGTGCCGTCAAGCGGCGAGGTGATCGTCGTGTACGCCAGGTCCTGGGTGGCGTTATCCACGTCAGATTGGCTGCGCTCCACACGCAGCCGCGCCATCTCCAACTCCTCCGGCTGCGGGCCGGCGAGGTCCAGCTTGAGCTGCTCCTGGGCCTGCCGCAAGGACTCCGCGGCGCTGTCCAGGGCCTGCTTCGCCTTGATCAGCTCGTCGTCCGTGGCATAGCCCTTGTCATAGAGGGTCTTGATCCGGTCGTAGGACGCTTGCGCCTCATCGCGGTTCAGCTGCGCCTGGCGCACCGCCGACTCCGCAGATGCCTTCTGCTGCGGCGTCAGGTTGCGCTGGGTCAGCTTGAGCTGAGCCTTGGCCGTGGCAAGGTCCACCTCCGCCTGCTGCAGACGGGAGAGCACGATCTTGTCGTCAAGCTGGCATAGCACGTCGCCCTTCTTCACCTCGTCCCCGGGTTCGAACTTCAGCTCCTGGACCACCCCCGACGCCTGCGACTTCACCTCCACCAGCATGCGGGGCACAATCGTCCCGTCCGCGGGTACGATGAGCCGGAGATCGCCGCGGCGCACCTGGGTAGTCTGGATGTCCGTCTCCTTCTTCGTCGGCTTGAACAGGGGTAAGACGTAGCGGTAGACGACAAAGGCCAGGCCCAGCACGATGACCCAGGTGAGGACTGTGCGCGCGATTCGCATGGCCTAAGTGTATATCCTGACTGGCGGCGGGCGGCGCAAGTTCAGCCCAGCGCCAAATTGACACGCCTGAAAGCTCTCCGGTATACTTCAGGCGCCAAGGGTCGCTAGCTCAGATGGTTAGAGCGCATCCCTGATAAGGATGAGGCCGCTGGTTCGATCCCAGCGCGACCCACGTCTTTCCACGTCTCGGCTGAGTGCGGAGCCCCTGCAGACGCAGTCGCGCGCCCTATCCTCAGAACTTCACGATCAGCGAAATCGCTTCATGCTCGGCGACGGGGCCCTCCCTAAGGGACTCCGCCAGGTAGCAGGCGAGGATCAGCTTACCCACCGCGTCCAAAGCGGTGCGCGCGGCCTTCACCTGGCTCGCCACCTTGCGGCAGTTCGCCCCTTGCGCCACCATCCGCTGCACCCCCCGCACCTGGCCCTCCACCCGGCGCAGGCGGTTCAGCACATCCTCGCGCAGTCCGTCATCAAGCTCCATGGCCGGATCTTAGCACATACCATACCGGGTATGCCTGGGTGCCGCGGGGAGTTGCCGAAGACAACCGGGCAAGGTAGAATGCACTATCACTCTGAGGAGGAGAGGATGCCCGACCTTTACAAGCCGCCCTGCCTGGCGGATTTGGACCTGCCCTTGGGGAAGCGTGTCCGCCTGCACCGCCTGCTCTACGAGCACGGCCCGGGACACGGCAAGCTGCTGATCCTGCCGATTGACCAGGGGCTGGAGCACGGCCCGCTGAACTTCTTCCCCAACCCGGAGGCGAAGCACCCCCGCTTTCAGTACGAGCTGGCCAAGCGCGGCGGCTACAGCGCGATTGCCCTGCACTACGGCCTGGCGGCGAAGTACCTGCGCGACTACGCCGGCGACTTGCCGCTGATCTTGAAGATCAACGGCAAGACCAACATCCCTTCGGATGCGGAAGCCTTCTCCGCCTTGACCGCGACGGTCGAGGACGCCGTGCGGCTGGGCGCCGAGGCGGTCGGCTATACGCTGTTCGTCGGCAGCCCGCGGCAGGACGAGGACATCGCCCAGCTGATGGAGGTGCGCTCCGAGTGCGACCGGTTCGCGATGCCGCTGATCGTCTGGAGCTATCCCCGCGGATCGGCGATCGACGCCAAGGGCGGCCGCGACAGCTTCTACGCCGTGGACTATGCGGCGCGCGTGGCTCAGGAGATGGGGGCGGATATCGTGAAGGTGAATCTGCCAAAGATCAACCCCGAGAAGGACGCGACCGCTCCCGCGCCGTACAACGCGCTGAAGGTGGACGAGGCCGAGGCGTTCCGCCAAGTCGTGCAAAGCGCCGGACGGACGCTGGTGCTCGTAAGCGGCGGAACGAAGATGAGTGACGAGGATCTACTGCGCAAGGCGCGGATGAGCTTCGCCGCCGGCGCGACGGGGCTGATTTTCGGACGCAACATGTGGCAGCGGCCCATGGACCAGGCGCTGGCGCTCACCGAGCAGGTGAAGGAGATCCTGCGGGAGTTCGCCTAGGGCGGACGGCGGCCATGGGGCAGCGGGCGCGGCTCTCTCGCTCCCGCCGCTCTCGGCGGTAGGGCAGGAAGTGAAAACCCCCGGCCCAAGTCCGGGGGTTTTGCTCTCAGCCTAGTTTGCCGAATCAGCCTTGCCAGCCGATAGCCTTACTCCCTGTCGCTATTAGTCGCCCCTACCTATCGCTTTCAGTCGTGTTGTAGTCGACTCGCGACGACTTCTTATCCACGCCGGAGTCGAGCGTAACCACCACGCCGTCGGGGATCGTATCGCTACCGCCATCGTTACGCACCGGGCTGGGCGGCAGGCCGCTGTTGCAGAGGCAGGGGATATCGCCGAAATACCCAACCCCCGGAGAATAGATGCACTGGAAGCTACAGGCCATAGTCCGGAAGCGGCCCTTGTAGTCCCCGTTCCGGTTGTACACATCCTGTGCGGGGTTGCGCAGCGAGCCGTAGCCAGCGAGCGTATACCCGAGGACGTCGCCAAAGCCGTAGATCGGCGTCGATGTGCCATCCATGCCGCGGACGAAGTAGCTGAAGTTGCCGACCAGACGCTTGTTGCCCGACGGCCTGACCCAGCCGCCCGGCGGGGTCTTCAAGTACTGTGTGTCGTCGTAAGGCGGGTTGTCGAAGACATGGTGCACATAAAGGTCGCCGATTATCGACTGATTGGTTGAGTAACGTGACGGTCCGAAGATCTCGACCATCTTGTTCGCATCGATGCCCTGGATCGCACCGCGGTAGCACCCCCCGGAGGTGGTGCCGGGGAACACGTGCCTGATTGTCGGCAAGATCGTGGTCGCCTTGGCCCGAATGAACGGGTTGCGCGGGTAGGAAGCCATGTAGCTCTCCATGATGATCGGGTCACCGACGTCCGTAGCCGCCGCAAGCCAGGCCCCAGCGCGCCCGGCGTTTGGGATGTCCCGAATCGGGTCAAGTCCCTGGTCAGTCATCCATTGCGCCCAGACAACATAGGTGTCCGTCCAGTCGCCACCCATCAGGATGTTCGGGTAGTTGCTCGCCGGTGCATCCACCGCGTAGCGCTCGATGGCGATCTGGATGGCGTGCAGGTTCTGCTTGACCTCAGCCTCTTTAGCCTTGTCCTTGACCTTGATGAAGTTCGGTAGGGCGATCGCGACCAGAATACCGATGATCACGATCACCACCAGTAGCTCAATCAAGGTGAATCCTTTTTTTGTCATTGTCGTTAAGTCCTCCTGAACCGCTTCAGTTCATGGAACAACCCGGACCCCGGAGGGCCCGGAGGCACATGCTAACCGCCGCTGCTCACGACTTCATTCACGATCTTCCTGTCGATACCGCTGTACAGGTGGATGATGATGAAGTCCGGCATACTGTCGGAGTACGGCCGCTCATCGAAGTCGCCGTTGGTACCGTACATGTTGGCGGTGACCCACGGGTTGCGCTCCTGGCCCAGGGTCAGGTACCCCGTGCGGGCGACTGGGTTGGGGGTGCCCCAGAGCGACGAAAACACGGCGTTGTCAAGGTCTTGGCCCTTCGTGTTGCGCGCGCCGATCGCCGTCAAGTCGTAGCCTGAAACATCCAGGCTAGCCACAAGCCGCGAGTCGCTCAGGCCGCCACTCAGCGGCGGGTTGCTGCCACTGGTCTCGTTGAACCACGACCCGGGGTTGTACGGCTTCTGGACCTGGTTGTGCGCCCAGTTCGTGGCCCCGTCGCTCCAGCGCGGGTGGTAGGTGAAGTTACCCGGCAAGTCTGTCAACACGTTCGCGTTTTGGTAGGTCAGCGTCCACTGGGAGACCAGTTGCGGCAGCTCACCCCACCACGAAACGTCGAACATCAGGAACCCGTCGAGTCCGCCGAAGCCCTTCATGTTGAGGTTCAAAATGTTGGAATGGGCTGCAAAAATGCGGGCGGCCGCTCCCTGCTGGAACGGGTTCCGCGGGTACTTGGGCATGTACCCCTCGTACTGGATGCTGTCGCCGAAGGCGTTCTGCAGGGTGATCTCCTGGTTGTACAGGTTCCCGCCGGTGACCTTGTGGTAGTCCCATCCATTGGGGCCGGTGTCCAGCCAGAACATGTCAAAGGGCAGGTGGATGTAGCCATCACCGTACCAGGAAATGGTGGGGTTGTAGTTCAGGCCGGGGTAGTTGAACCCGTCACCCTTGTAGAAGCTGACCGTCCCGATGTTGCTCACCGGGTCGCCGCCGTAGAGGAAGTACGGGTAGTTGCCTTCCATGTCGGTGGCGTAGCGCTCAATCGCCAACTGGATCGAGTGCAGGTTCTGCTTGACCTCCGCTTCCTTCGCCTTATCTTTGATCTTGATAAAGTTCGGAAGTGCGATGGCCACTAGGATGCCGATGATGACGATCACCACCAGCAACTCGATTAGCGTGAAGCCTCTTGCTCTCAAGGCCTATTCCTCCTTTCTGGTTATGGTAGTACGGGAAGCCACAGCGTTAGGGTCGAAAGCTAGGCCGAGTATAACCCAGCCAACTCCCTTTGTCAATGTTACATAGGGGTGCCCGGCGCGGCCTCCGGGCACTTCCTGCCTAACAAGACGCCTGCCGGCGCCCAAAGGTTACAGGTGTTCAGGAGAGCATCTCGTCCCACCCGCTGAGCCGCCCGAAGTAGCTCAGGTCCTCCCCGTGCTGGACCAGCACCTCGCGCAGCGCGCGAACCACGTTGGCATCGAGGTGCACGCCGCTCAGCCCGCCGTAGTGGTCGAAGTACTGCTGGGTCATCTTCTCGCACTCGGCCAGCGCCTCGGCGGGCGTCCTCCCCGCCTTGTAGGGACGCGTCTGGGTGTTGGCCTGGAACACGTCCGCGACGGCGAGGATCCGGCCCTCCAGCGGGATCTCCTCCTCCCTCAGCCCAAACGGGTATCCCTCGCCGCTCAGCTTCTCGTGGTGCATCCCGGCGATGGCCGGGATATCCCGCAGGTCGCGGCGGAAGGAGATCCGCGAGAGGATGAGGATCGTCTTGAGCACGTGGCTGTGCATCATCCGCTTCTCGGCGGTGTCGTGCTTCCCCGGCTTGAGCAGCACCGAGTCGGGCACGCCGATCTTGCCGTAGTCGTGCAGAATCGCCGCGATGCGGATGCGCTCCACCCGCTCCTCACAGAGCCCCATCTGCTGGGCGACGGCCACGGCGATCCCGGTCACCATCCGCGTGTGGTTGCTCGTCGTCGGGTCGCGTGCGTCAACGCTCTGAGCCAGGGTGACGATGAAGCTATCAAACTGGCGCTTCTGCTCCGTGTACAGATTGGCGTTCTCCACGGCGACGGCAGCGAAGCCCGCCATTGCGGTCAGCAGCTCAATGTCCTCTTCAGTGAACTGGCTGGTACCGGTGCCTTCCGGGCCGAGGCGGTTCACCGCCTGGACGACGCCCAGCAGCCGCCCGTCGTGGCTCTCCATCGGCACCGCGAGCAGGTTGTGCGTGTGGTAGCCGCTGCGCTTGTCAGTCTCGGGGTCGAAGTACGGGCTGGCGTAGGCGTCGTTGACGAGGATCGTCTCCCGGTGCAGGGCAGCCGTCCCCGCCACGCCCTTGCCCAGAGGCAAGCGCACCTCCATCGCCAGCCCCTCGCCGAGGTAGGTGAAGATGTCGTCGCGGTCCGGGTCGTAAAGCCAGAGCGTGCTGCGGTCGGCGCTGACCAGCATGCTCGCCTGGCGCATCACCTCCTGGACGAGCGGCTTGAGCTCCAGCCGCCCGCTGATCAGCTTGCCGACGTTAAGCAGGAGCTTGAGTTTCTCCGCGTCCGAGGCTATCAAGTCGGCGCCTAAGTCCATGGTGAAAGTTTAACGCATCAGGCGCCACTTGGCAGCAGAACCGCCGGTTTTCCGGCAGAGCCCGCGTCAGCCATCCCGCCGCGACCAGTCGTAGGGCACTTCCCCGGAGTGCGGGTCGATGCGGTACTCGTCCGGCTCAGCGTAGTCATAGAGCTCGGTGGGCAGGTTGAGCAGCAGGCAGATCTCCCCGCCGACGTTCTTGAACCCATGATAGACGAGCGGGGGCACTACGATCAGCGCCGGCCGCAGCTCCCCGGCGAAGAACTCGTTGACCTCGCCGCGCGTGGGCGAGTCGTCCCGCTGGTCGTAGAGCACGACCTTCGCCATCCCTTTCACCACGCACAAGTGGTCCGTCTGGCGGTGGTGATAGTGCCAGGCCTTCACCACCCCCGGGTAGGCGGCAGTGATGTACGCCTGGCCGAACTGCTGGAAGAGGGGATCGTCGCTGCGCAGGATCTCCATTAGGAACCCGCGCTCGTCAGGTATCAGGCTCAGCTCTTTGTAGGCCGCCCCAACAATCATGTCTGCTGCTCCTCGTCGCTCCCACCGTCGCTAACGGCGGGGGCTGGAATCTCAACTAGAAGGTTGCTCATGTCCGGTCCGACGACCCACGGTTTCTCCGTCGCCATGGCCGACACGGCCTTGGATAGCGCCTCGTCCAGCGAGCTGTGGGGCGTCATGCCCCAGGCGCGCACCAGGTCGGGGTCAAGCTCGGTCACCATGTGGATCGCGTATTCGGCAGACAGGTGCTTTAGCGAGAACGAGCACAGGCTGCCTAGGCTGAACTCCCGCTCCAGCAACTCGCGTGCCCCATCGGGCACAAGGCCCCGGAATGCGGCCATCGTGTCCGGCCCCTCCCCCTCCGTGCATCGCGCCACCCAGATGATGGTCGCGCCCGGGCTGAGTGCGCCCAGGGTGTGGCGCAGGGACTTGTGCGCCTGGAACAGCGACACGTCCTTGGGGTACCCCCCTGCCCCGATAATTGCGAAGTCAGCGGGGCGGTCGCACACCAGGCGGTTGTGCTCATCGAGGAACGCGGCGCCCAGGCGCTGCACGTAGCCGTGGTCGCCGGCGCCCAGCCAGGCCACTTCCTTGGCGGCGTTGAGCACCACGTTGACGCACAGGTCGGGCTTGAGCAGCATCGCCGCCTCGTGCATGTCCTCGCTAACGGGGTTGTCCACCAGCACGCCAGGACGCACGCGCTCGCCGAAGGTGCCGCGGCTCCTGTCGTAGGCCAGGCTGTGGTTGTGGCAGATGCTCTCCCGCCCCGCCACGCTGGGCAGCACCGCCTTGCGCCCGCCCGTATAGCCGGCGAAGTAGTGGTACTGGATGCCTCCCGTGAGGATCAGCACTTCCGCGTCGGATACGCGGCTGTCCACGAACAGCGCCGTGCCGTAGTCCGTGCGCCCCGCCTTCTCCATCCTGTCCGCCGCGTCGCAGTCGTGGTCGAGGACGCGGAAGCGCCGGCACAACCTGGGCGTATAGCAGGCCGCCTTCTCATCGGCGGTCATCGGCCGGTGAGTGCCCGAGCCGACATACAGCGAGATGCGGCCTGGGGGGATGCCGGCATGTTGGATCGCCTCAAGTAGCGCGGGCAGCCACACCTCGTAGGCGTTGTAGCGGGTGTAGTCGGCAAGCACCACGACGGCGTTGTCCTTACCCGCGCACAGGTCCTTCAGCGGCCGCTGGCCCACGGGATCGACCAGGGCCTCGCGCAGCGCGGCCACCGGATCGGGCAGCGCGGGCATCGGCCGCCCGCTGAGCACGCGCGCGTCGAGGCTCTCGGGGAGGGACAGGGCAAGGGCCTCGCGGCCGTAGGGTATGGCCAGCTCAGGCACGCGGCAATTGTACCCGCCGGTGGGACGAGCGATCGGCGCAAGGCAGGCCGGATCAGCGCTCCTTGAGCGGCATGCGCTGCGGCGGCCAGAGGCGGCCCACGCTGTACACCGCCGCCGCGAGCAGCAAGGCTAGCACCCCGATCAGTATCAGCAGGAACAGCCACGCTGGGACGTGCAGCGCGTAGACCAGTGCGACCGGCAACGAGTTGAGCGGCAGCACCAGGACGGTGGCGATCAGCGCCGGCATCGCCGTGCGCCGGTAGAGCCCTACCATCAGAAAGGCCACCAGGATCGCCTGGTTGAAGAGCACGATCATCGCTCCACTCGAGATCAACTGCCAGCCGAAGCCCCTGGCCTGCTCGCGCTCGGGCGAGATAAGCATGTAGCCGATGAACAGTAGCGCGAAGGCAATCACGGGCGGGACGAGCACGTGCTCGAGCTGAAGGAACGCGCCGCCCACGACTTCGATGGGCCGGATGGAAGTGAGCCGCAGCAAGTCGAGCGTCCCCGCCTGGCGGTAGCCGCTGATCTGGTAGTAGGCGGTGAACACCGTGGCGAAGCCGTAGGTCATCGTGAAGAGCATGTAGAGCGTGAATGGGCCGTAATAGTCCCCCACGTAGTTGCGGACGTCCTCGTTCGCGCCCACGAGCCACTGCAGCGCGAGGGGCAGGGCAATGGCGCAGAGCCAGGCGAAGAGGTAGAGGTTATTGCGGGCCGCCATCCGCGTGCCCTGCTTGAGTACGGCTTGCCAGCCCACGCCCCTAAGTCTAGCAGCGGCCTGCTGTGGTATTATTCCGCACCTCCTCCCGTACTTGGCGGGGGGATTAGCGAGGTGCGGTGTGAAGAAGGGCATCCATCCAGAACTGAAGCTCGTGAAGGTCACGTGCGCCTGCGGCAGCGAGTTCGAGGCGCTCTCGGTGCGTGACTCGATCCGCGTGGAGATCTGCTCCAGCTGCCATCCGTTCTATACCGGCAAGCGGAAGATCGTCGACACCGCCGGACGGGTCGAGCGGTTCGTTTCGCGGGCGGGCAAGGGCCAGACCTACGGGGCGAAGACCAAGCCCAAGGAGTCCGCGCCCAAGCGGGTGCGCGCCAAGGATTAGGGATGCACCTGCGCCGTCGCTCCACATCGGGCCCCGCCCGCCACCCAGGCTTGCCAAGGCGCGCCCTGTGGCTTGGCGCGCTGCTCGCAACGCCCATCCTGCCCTACGGCGGGCAGGCGGCCATCGAAGGCGTGATGATGAAGGGCACGGCCAATGCCGCCCTCGCCGTGCGCCGCCGGGACGGCAGCATCGAGGTTATCGACCGCGGGGCCAAGCCGCGCTTCCCACGCCTCGCCGCGCTGCCCTTCGTGCGGGGCTTGTTCATCCTGGCGGACATGCTGTCGCTGGGGATGTGGGCGCTGAGCGAAAGCGCCCGGCGCTTCGAGCTGGACCATCCCAGCAGCGGGGAGGTGCCGAAGCCGGACGAGCACCGTGCCGCCGCGAAGGCTGGCGCCACGCCGACCTTTGCAGAGCAACTGATGATGGTGCTGTCGCTGATCCTCGCGCTGGTGATCTTCAAGATCGTGCCCGCGGCGGCGGTGACGGGCATCTTCGCCCTGCTCGGCTGGGGGCCGCTGCACCAGATCGCGGCGCCGACCTTCAGCCAGCAGCTGCTGGCCAACGCCATCGAAGGCGCAATCAAGCTCGGGATCTTCGTCGCCTACATCTGGGGCGTGGGAAGGCTGGCGGACGTGCGGCGGGTCTTCGAGTACCACGGCGCCGAGCACATCGTGATCAACGCCTACGAGCACGACCCCGACGATCAGCAGCTCGCCTTCATTCAGAGCCACGGCGTGGCCCATCCGCGCTGCGGCACGAGCTTCATCGTCATCCTGGTCTTGCTCTCGGTGCTGCTGTTCGCCGTGCTGGACTGGGCGCTGCTCGCCGCGGGGGTGCCCGCGCGCAACAGCCTGCCGGTGTGGTGGGTGCGCTGGCCGCTGCGCATCGTCGGGCTCATCCCCTTGGCCGGCATCAGCTACGAGATCATCAAGGCCGGCTTCCGCTACTACGGCAACCCCCTGCTGCGACCGCTGCTACGGTTCGGCATGCTGTTCCAGGCGCTCACTACGCGCCGCCCCAGCAACGAGCAGGTGCAAGTCAGCCTGGCCGCCCTCAACCGCGCGCGGCGGCTCACGGAGGGCATCGCCGAACCCCCCGTGCCGTGCAGCAGCGTGGCAGTGGCGAGCTAGAACGGCGCCGCTGGGACCTCGGTGGGCAGCGGTGACGTAGAACATTTTTCCCCATCACACCCGGCAAAGCGAACGCCACAGCTTGCGAATGCGTCGCAACGTCCATATGCTAGACTCACGGTTCATACCGGGCGCGCCCGCCGCCATCTGCGCGAGCGGCCCGAGGCAGAGAGGAGGCCTATCGATGGGCAAGTACGTTTGGTTTGGTTTGTTTGGATTGCTTCTGCTGGCGCTGCTCAGCGGCTGTCCTCGCAAGCAGCCGCAGCCCGCGCCGACCCCGCCCCCGGCTGCGGGCCAGCCCGGCGGGTTGGTGAAGGGCGGCGAGGCTGGGGCACCACCAGCCGAAGCTCCTCCCGCCGGCGAGGCGCCCGCCCCGGGACCAGAGACTCCGCCTGCAGCCGGGCAAACTCAGCCGGGTGCTGCACAACCTGGCGCAACTACACCGCCGGCGGGCAAAATGCCAGGAGAAACCACTCAGGCGGCCACCACGGAAGTGGTGTTTGAGACGACGAAGGGCAACATCGTCCTCACCGTGCACCCTGACTGGGCGCCAATCGGCGCAGCGCACTTCCTGGAGCTGGTCAACGCCAAGTTCTACGACGGCGCGCCGTGGTTCCGGGTGAAGGAGGGCTTCGTCGCCCAGTGCGGCATCTCCGCCGACCCGCTGCTGAACAAGGAGTGGGGCGAGAAGACGATCAATGACGAGCCGGTGAAGCAGGGCAACCAGGCCTGGTACGTGGCCTTCGGCAAGACCAGCCTGCCCAACAGCCGTAGCACGCACATCTTCATCAACCTGTCGGACAACTCCGACCTTGACCCCCAGGGCTTTGCGTGCTTCGCCCAAGTCACTGAAGGCAAGGACGTGGCGCAGAACTTGTTCCGCTGCGAGTACACCGACCAGCCGGGCCTGGCGGCCGAGGGCGGACTGGCGAAGTTCAAGCAGATGTACCCCTACGCGGACTACATCACCAAGGCGTACGTGCGCAGTGCCGCTAGCGCACCTGCTCCCAGTCCCGCTTCGCCTAGCCCAGCCAGCCCGCCTGCAGGCGGCTAGGCGTAGGCCGCGGGGCGGCTGCCCGCCTCACTTCTTGGCCCGCGGGTGGGTCTTGTCGTAGACGTCGCGCAGGCGCATGCGCGTGATCTGCGTATAGACCTGCGTCGCGCCAAGGCTCTCGTGGCCGAGGAACTCCTGCAGCAGCCGCACGTCCGCGCCTCCCTCGAGCATGTGCGTGGCGCAGGCGTGGCGCAGCTTGTGCGGCGAGAGATGCTTGAGCGTGCCGGCTAGGAGCTGAGCGCGGTTGAGGATGTCCCTGATCGCCCGCGCGCTGAGACGCCCCCCGCGATGGTTGAGGAACAGCGCGGCTGCCCCCGCCTGCCTCAGCAGCGCCGGTCGCCCGGAACGCAGATAGCGCGCCAGCGCCCGCCCCGCGTGGACGCCGAAGGGAACCTCGCGGTCCTTGTTGCCCTTCCCCCGCACCCGCGCATAGCGCTCTTCGGCCTTAACCGATGCCACGTCCAGGCCGGCGCATTCGCTGACCCGCATCCCCGTGGAGTAGAGCAGGTGCAGGATCGCCGCGTTGCGCACGTCGATCGGCCGCGTCATTTTGTCGAAGGCGGTGACCACCGCCCTCGCCTCGTCCGCGGAGATGTAGGGAGGCAGCTTGCGGGAGTACTTCGGGGGCCGCACGCGATGCGGCGGGCTGTCGCGGAGCACGCCGGTGAACGCCAAGAACCCTGCGTAGGCCTCGATGGCGCTCAGCGCGCGAGCCGCCGAGCGAGTGCTCAGCCTGCCGGCCTGGCCAGCCTGCCGCGGCTGCTGCCCGGTGCGCTCCATGATGTACAGCGCCGTGCGGGTGCTTGCCAGCGCCTCCGCAACGCCGAGTCCCTCGCGATGCGCGTAGGAGAGAAAGGCCCGGACGTCCTTCAGGTAGGCGCGGATCGTGGCCGGCGATCTGCCCCGCACGTTGGCCAGATGCGCAGCGAACTGCTCCAACCCGTCCGCATCGACCGAAGCACCGCGCGTCATCGAACAAACCCTCCTGCCGCCGCGTTTAGCATCTATGTCGCGGCTGCGGCTGTATTATATTGCCATGGTGATGCGTTCCGGGGCAGCCCTGCTGGTTGCGACCCTTGCCGTCGGGCTGGGCAGCTGCGCGCGCGACGTGAACGGGGCTCTGCAGCCAGAGCGGTATCCCGCCGAGGTGCGGCTGCACTTCGGCACGCGCGACCAGCTGGCGCCGGACCGTTGGTACTACATCGTGTTCAACTTCAGCGCTGCCAGTCCAAACCCGTCGGTCCTGAACTCGCCGCTGGAGTTCATCAGTAACGAGAAACGGGGCCGGAATTGGGAGCTGTACATCGCGTACCACAAGGGGACGGAAGGCCAGCCGGACATCGTGACCCTGCAGCGCTCGCGCCTGCCCACCGTCCTGCCCACCGCCGCCGGGCCATCCGACGTCGCCGTGGCGGACTTCAACGCCGACAACATCCAGGACATCGCCGTGGCGTGCAAGGCCGCCAGCATTGTGCAGCTCATCCGCGGACGGCCCACGCAGACTTACAACACGACCTACTTCTACGGCGCCGAGGACATCCCCGAATCCGCCGGCCCGCAACCGGTGCGCCTGTTCGCCAGTGACCTAAACGCCGACACCTTCATCGATCTCCTGGTTCTCTACGCCGGGAATGCCACTACTCCGGCAAACGCACGCGTACTCAGCGGGAACGGAGCGGGCGCGTTCACCGCCGGGCCCGAAATTCCGCTCGGAGGCCCCGTGGTCGATGCGCTGTTCCAGGACTTCTCCGGCGACACCAAGCCTGACCTCGCCGTGCTGACCAGCGGCACTGGCAGCGGAGAGACCGCCCTGCGCATCTTCCTCAACGACGGCAGCGGGGGCTTCACGGCTGGCCAGGTCTACAGCGTGGGCACTGACCCCGCCGCGCTGGCCTCAGGGCTGCTCGACTTCAGCGTCGGTCCGCTCGATCTAGCGGTGGCCAACCGCGGCAGCGGCGCACAAGACGGCAGCGTGATGGTGTTCTTCGGCGCCGGCACTGGCGTCGGCGACGGCACGTTCACCGCCGGGCCGACGCTTGCTGTGCCAGGCCCCTGCAGCGCGGTCGCTGTGGGCCGCATCTTCGGCCAGATGGACGACATTGTCGTAACCTATGTAGGGAAGTACAAGGACACCGCCGGGACAGAGCACACCGGCGGCGTGGTCGGCGTAATCCAGAACGAGCAGGCCGCGCCGTTCCAGACGCCCCCGCAGGTGGCTCCCCTGGGCAACAGTCCGGCCGGCGTCAAGCCGAACTTCGTCGCTGTGCAGGACACCAGCGTCGGCGTGCCGGGCACCGTCCCTGATCAGCGCATGGACGCCGTGGTGCTCGACGGTGAGCCGGGCAGCGGCGGCACCACGCTGTATATCCAGCGCGGGGGACAGCAGAAAGACACCGGCGGGGTGCAGCAGTTCATCTGGGAAAGCGAGAGCATCGCCTACCTCACCGGCAACGAGCCGGGTCTCATCCGCTTCTTCGACATCGACAAGAACAACGTCCCCGACATGATCGTGCCGAACAGCGGCGGCGGCCAGAACGGCGACAGCGTGTGCCTGTTCTACGGCCTGGGGAAGAACAACTACACCTCGGCCGACATCTACTGGACTGACCAGCCGCCGCAGCTGCTTAGCGCGCAGCCGTGGCTGCTCGACTTCAGCGTCGGCCCGAACTCGATCGAAATGCGCCTCGACCCGTCCCTGTTCTACGACCTGTCCCTCCTCCCGCCGGCCGTGGGCACAGGCTTCAACGTGACCTTCATGACGGGCACGACGGGGATCGACCTGCAGAGCAATCCCGACCATCTGGGCGTGATCCGCGACTTCCTCTCCCTGCCGTTCAACGTGGACATGAAGACAGGCTTCAATGACGACAACCAGAACCACCCGCTGACCCGCAACGACCCTGGCGTCGCGCCATCTGACGCCATCGACTTCTGGGCCGTGTCGGTGGTCTGATGGGCGGCTGCTTCTCACGCATCATCAGCACGCTGTTCGCGCTGGTCGTCGTCGTCGCGGTGCTGCTGGCGGCGACGTACTACTTCCTCATGCCGCGGCTGGACACGATGCTCGAGGACGCCGTGCGCCGCGAGTTCATCCTTCCTCCGTCGAGCACCGTCCTCATCAAGCGCGGCTCGCTGTTCGACACGCTGGAGGGACAGGTCCGCAGCTTCTACGTCAACTCCGACGAGGCGAAGATCGACGACGTGCTGGTGAACGATCTCCGCCTTACAGCTAAGGGCATCGCGTTCGACCTCGGCAAGACCATACTTACAGGAACGGCTGAACTGAAGGACATGGCGTTCGGCGAGCTGTCGCTGAAGATCAGCGAGGCGAGCATCGAGCAGCGCTGGGCCGCGGAGCTGGAGCGCAAGGGGCTGTCAAAGGTGGATGTCACATTGAAGAACAACCGGGTGGGGATCAGCGGCCTAGTTGACCTCAAGGTGACCCAGCTGCGCGTGGGGGCGAAGGGCGAGCTTGTGGTAGACGGCACCGACAAGATCAAGTTCAAGCCGACGGAGCTTGACCTGGGAGGGGCGAACATCGAGGTCGGCGGCATCCGCGCCGCGGTGAACAGCCTGACGCCGGTTGTGGACCTGGGCCAGTTCAAGATGACGATCCTCGTGGACAAGCTGGAGGCGAAGGACGGCTATCTCCTGGTGTCCGCCCGCAGCAGCGATCTCAATGAGCGCATGAACGAAAGCGCTGAAGCGCGCAGCGACGAGAAAGCCAGGCTGGCGCACGAGCGCGAGGTCTTGGAGAAGCAGCTCGCCGACGTGAAGAAGCAGCAGGAGGAGGCGGACAAGGCCGGGCAGCAGCAGCAGGGGCAGGACAAGGGCCAGCCGGGCAAGTAGCCCCGGCGGGACTGCTGCCCTTTCTCCCTAGCCGCGGCATACAATGTGAGCGCCGCGGCGATGCGGCACTTCCAAGACTAACGGAGGTGGAGGATGAAGGTAGCTCTGGGCATCACGCTGGTTCTACTGCTTGGCGCACTCGCGGCGCTCTTTGCAGCCGCCGCGGATCCCGGCAGCCGGGATGATCCCCTGGCTACGGTCAGCTATGTCCAGCGCCACGCCAGCTTCAAGCACGTCGAGCTCAGTGCGGGACAGCGCTTCCGGCTCGGCATCGGCAGCGAGATGGTCGTGGTTGAGCCCGTGGGGGACATCATCAACCTTCGGGGCTTCGACCCGCTGCGCGACACGCTGATCAACCTGAGCGAAGGCCAGGCCGTGGCCGGTCCGGGCATCGGCGCATATCAGCATTACCTGAACGCCAGCACGCATGACATCACCATTGTGCCCGACAAGCCCGTCCACCTGATGGCCAGGGGTGAGTGGCAATGACCAGAGCGCAGCTCATCCTGTGCATCCTCTTCCTCGCCTGCGGCCTGGCATCAGCTGGCTATAGCGCGTTCCTGCGGGTCGAAGCGGACGACGGCTACCGGCATGTAGTGGTCCTTGTCGACTGGCATGAGCTCGCCGGACTGCCGGAGCTGGAGACGGGGCTGCAGCCGCCACCGAGCGGGCGCAGCGTGCCGTGGAACCTGCTTGGCATCTTGCCGGGCGCGCACCTCTGCTACGCCGAGGAGACCGTCGGCACGCTGCTCGCCCAGGGGATCTTTCGTCCCGCCGCCGGAGGCGTCGCGCCGTCCTTCGCCGTGACCGACGCGCACTACGACGGGGACATCCTCGCCGGCGCCAACCGCCACGGCTACCAGGTGCGCCGCGACGCTGCAACGGGCCAGCTTGTCGTGACAATGCCCTATCTCGCCGACGTGGATCTTCAGACCATTCCCGTCGCGTGGCTGGGCGACGTGCTTGCGCAGGCTCGCGCGCATCAGGTGCCCCTGCTCCTCCGCCCGGGTGGCGGCCAGTTCCTGGGCGCGGACGGCGCGCGACAGACCCTCGCCTACGCCCGCCGGCAGAAGCTGATGCTCTTCTCCGGCCCGGCGGTGCTGGGCTATCCCGGCGGGCTTAGCCAAGTGGCCTCGCTAATGCGCCAGCAGCGCATGCAGTTCGGCTGGATCGAGTTCGACGAGCAGGACGGCGGCGCGGAGCTGGCCAGCCTGCTCAGCCCGCAGGTCGTGCGCGTGCACAGCATTCCCGCCGAGGAGATGCCGGACTACGACGTTGACGCCGCCGTCGCCCGCCTGCTGCGCGCCGTGCGCGAGCGCGACGTCCGCTGCCTCTACCTGCGCCCGTTCATCCAGGGCCTGGCCGTCGGCGACACTACCCGCGAGGGCTACCGCCGACAGGTGTACGACGTCAACCGCGACTACTTCTCGCGCCTTGGCAGCGCGCTTAACGCCGCCGGATACCGCCTCGGCTCCTACGTGCAGCCGCCGTCCAACCCCCCGCAGTGGCTCACGACGTGGCGGCCAGCGGCCGTCGCGCTGGCCACCGGCGCGGCGCTCGCCTTTCTCGCCCTTTTCTGGTTCCCGGCATGGCGCCCCCGTGCCTACTGGCTGATCCTGCTCCTCACCCTTCTTGCCGCTGCAGGATCGGTGCTCAGCGGCGCGGCCTATGCCCTCACCATGCTTGCCACTGCGCTGGTCTTCCCCCTGCTCGGGCTGTGGATCGCGCTGTGGTGCTACCAGCGGTGGGTGCAACCCTGCACCGCATGGTCGCCGCGCCGCTGGCTTGCGGCCATCGCCGCGTTGATTCTGGCAAGCGCCGTGAGTGCGGCGGGCGGCCTGCTGATTCACGGCGGGATGTGGGACGCCGCGTCGATGCTGAGGGTGACCCAGTTCCGCGGCGTGACCGTGGCCCTCGCTTTGCCCGTGTTGCTGCTCGCAGCCTACGCCTGGCAGGCGGAGACGCTGCAGGACGCCTTCAACCGCGCGTCGTGGCGCCTGGCCGGGTACTGGGAGCGCTTCCTCGGCCTGTGGAGTTCGCCGATCCGCTATGGCGACGTGGCGTTCATCTTCATCGCCCTCGGCGCGCTCGGCATCGTCCTTTTGCGCAGCGGCAATGAGTCGCCACTCGGGATACTCTCGCTGGAGACCTGGTTCCGCGGCGGGCTGGAGAGCGTGTTCAGCGTCCGCCCGCGCACGAAGGAGCTGCTCGGCCACCCGCTGCTCGTGGCGTTCCTACTCAGCCTCGCCTGGCGCAACCGCATCAGCCTGCTCTTCGGCCTGGCCGCGCTGCTCGGGCAGGTGAGCATCCTCAACACCTTCTGCCACCTGCACACGCCGCTGCTGCTCACCGTCCACCGCACCGCCCTGGGTCTCGGCCTGGGCGTCATCAGCGGAGGCGTGGCGGGCGCGGCCATGCTGATCGGGACCCGCATCGCCGCAGCATTCTCGCGGCGCAAGGGCACATCTGCTCCCGCACCGGGGCTGCCCGGCCTGGGTGCCTAGGAGATCCCCGGCGGCACTTCCTCCGGCTTGTCCGGAGGCGAGCCAATCGAGTCGCAGGGGCAATCCGGCGGGCAAGGCTCAACGTGCACTGTGACGTGGCTGCCGGGGAAGCGCTGCATGATTGTCTGCTCGATCGTGTCGGTGATGCGGTGCGAGTCCTCGACGGACATCTTGCGGTGCAGCTCGAGGTGGAACTCGATGAAGCGGCGGTACGCGGCTTTCCTTGTGCGCAAGTCGTGGAAGCTGCAGACCACTGGGCTCAGGCCCCGGATGTACTCGCCGATCCAGTCAGTCTCAGCTTGCGGCAGGCTCGTGTCCAGCAGGTCCCGCCCCGCCTCGACCGTCAGCCTCCACGCCGCCTGCAGAATCAACGCCGCCACGCACAAGGCCGCGACCGGATCCAGCCAGCGCAAGTCGACTGCGGGCAGCCAGCGCCCGCCGAGCCAGACCGCGGCCAGTGCCCCCATCACGCCCAGGCTCGTCCACACGTCGGTGAGCAGGTGCCAGGCATCGGCCAGCAGCGCGGGCGAGCGGGCCTCCCGGCCCACGCGGAATAGCGCCTTGGACACGCCGGTGTTCATCACCGCCGACAGCAGCATGACGCCCACACCGAGATAGGTGCTCTCCAGCACCCCCGGATGCATCAGGCGCCCTATCGCTTCGTAGATGATCCACGCCGCGGCAAGGAAGATGAGCAGCGCCTCCACCGTGCCGGACACGTTCTCCCACTTCTCGTGGCCGAAGGCGTGGTCCGCATCCGCCGGCTTGGCTGAAGCGCGCACCGCGAACAGCGCGATGACCGCCGCGAGCAGGTCAATCCCGGAGTGGATGGCCTCGGAGATGACCGAAACGGAGCCGACGATGAGCCCGGCTGCGAGCTTGGTGGCGACGAGCAGCGCGTTGGAGGCGACGGACAACCCCGCCACTGCCGCCTTGCGCCGCTCCATCGTCAATTGCCTCACGTGCCGCTCCGCCAGCGGCGCGAGCAAGACCACCCGCGTCCGCTGTCTCAATACGGAGCATTATACGAGACAACCTGCGCGGCTCCGCTTTTGACGTTATACTCTGGGGTACTGGCTGTTCAGTACGGAGGCAAGCATGGGACGGTCGGCGAACGTTCATTCTTTCAGCGGTATCCTCCCCTGCGCCCTTGCCCTGGCGCTCTATGCCGCGGGCTGCTCCGGTAGTATGCCCGCCACGGATTCAGTGGGGCGGGCCGCCGTGCCCGCCAACCTTACCCAGACGCTATCGCAGCTTGACGCCATGCCGTGCCCGAAGGGCGTATCGGCGGAGACCTGGGCGGAGCTGACAGATGCGCTTCGCGATACGCTGCGCGCGAAGGCAGAAGGCAGTAGGCAGAAGGCAGTGAAGGTAGGGGCGGCCCCCCGCGCCCGCCCGAAGACCGCGGCGGAATTGGCGCTAATGCCCCCCCACGGCGACGCTGCGGCGAGCACGCTGGTGTACTCCGCGGCAGGCGCGCTGCTCAACTGGGGGTACTTCAACCCCGGCGACTACGACCAGAACGGCGTCGTGGGCCTCTCCGACCTCGTGCCCCTCGCGGTGCACTTCGGCGAGAGCAGCGGCACGGGCAGCCTGTTCCCGGAGAACAGCATCGGGGCGGTGCTTGACGGCGACGGCAACGGTGAGCTGAACCTCGCCGACATCATCGCGATTGCGGTGAACTTCGGCGTGAAGGTCGAGGCGTACCGCGTGTTCACCGCAGGCAACGCCAGCGCCTGCCCCGCGCTGCCGGACGACCCCAACGGAGTCGGCGCGGTGTTCATCGGCGCGGTGGCGTTCGGCACCGGTGAGGAGCCGCCCGGCGGCGGGCGCAAGGGTTTCAGCTGCCAGGTCGTCCCTACCGCCACTACCCAGTACTACTGGGTGCGTCCCTTCGACGGCGAGACGGGCGGAGCGGCGAGCAACTACGTCGTCGTGGAGCTCCCCCCCAAGCAGGGGCCCATCGCGCAACTCGCCTACCCCCCCAGCGCTGAAACGCTGGCGCACATCGTCTGGAACGCCTCGGTGAGCTTCGATCCCGACGGCGTGATCAGGCGCTACGAGTGGGACTTCAACAACGACGGGGTGTATGAGTACGACAGCGGCGATGTGCCCACGGCGGACTTCTACTACTACGCTCCCGGCGACTACACCTGCACGGTGCGCGTGACCGACAACGACTTCAACACCGCCACGGCGAGCGGCAGTGTCACCGTGACGGAGAAGGCGAGGTGGCATGACACGGTAGTGGAGGGATGCGTAGCACCGGCGACTGGAAGCCCAGCGCTGGCTGCGGTCAGCGTGTTGGATGCTGGCGGAGTTCCAGGCGTGGTATACAACTGGCCTAGAGATGAGGTAGACCCCGTGACCCATGGCGCATACGGGGTGCGTTACGTGCGAGGTCTCGACGCCCACGGGCTGGCATGGGCGGAGCCGGTGTTCCTGGGGGGTTGCGGGCCACCAAGCGCCTTGGAGGGATTTCAGGGTGCGGCGGCGATCGTGGACGGGAATCCCGCCGTGGCGTACACCTACAGCCAGCGGGACGACTTCGGGACGGTCCTCGACAGCTTCCTTGTTTACCAAGCTGCACTCGATCCAGCCGGGGCCAGTTGGGCCAGCCAGGTAGTAGTTGACTCCCTGGGAGGGCCGTCAGGCTCGTACGCGCCGCCGACGACACTGTGTTTTGTTGCAGGACGCCCGGTGATCGCCAATCTGACCTCCGGCTACTACGTCCTGGGCTATGTCCCTGCGGGAGGGAACTGGCCCCACCCGTGGGACATCTCCTTCTCGTCAGGCGATTGGCTTACCTCGGTTGCTAGCCTGCCTGCCTACGTCACGCGTGTCAACGAGAGCGATATCCTGTACATGCGCGCGATAGACCAGAACGCCCTGCAATGGGCGGAGCCAATGCTGGTGGACTCCTTCGAGCAAGTCGGGGACTACCCACGGCTGCTCGATCTCTCGGGCCTCCCAGCGGTGCTGTACTTCGATGACAGCAGCGACAGCCTGCGCTGCCGCACCGCTACTGACTCCGACGGGACCCAGTGGCATGAGCCGGTGGTGATTGACGTGCGCGCCAACGGCTTCCAGATTAGCGGGCTGGTTGACGGCCGGCCAGCCGTGATGTACAAGGACCGCATATCCCGCAAGCTCAGGTTTGCCGCGGCGAACGACAGCAGCGGTGCGCGCTGGGGCTTCCCCGTTGACGTGCCGGCAGTGGACCCGACGGAAGCGGATGGTGCGTATACGAGCGAGCGGCAGACTGCGCCACGGCAGGTGTGCGACGTCGCGGGCCTCCCTGCGCTTGCCTTTGTGCACCAAGAGCTGGTACCAGCACCAGGAACCTACGCGTATGAGCTGCACTACCTGGCTTACTATTAGACCCGGCCGAGACTCGGTCCGGGCAGGGCCGACGGCGCACTCTTCGCGCACATCGGCCCGGCCCGCCTGCCATAAGCCGCTTCCTCCATCGGCGGCCTGTCTTCAGCGACACCTTACGCCTACTACCCGCCCTGATCCCTCAGGCGAAACGCGAACCACTCCACATCAACCTCGACCACGCCGACGTTCGCCGGAAGCAGTGTGCCCTGGAACGTGAGAACGCCTCTCAGGTTGGTCCTTGCTGATGTGAATGGCCAGGGACCAAGCCACAGGCCGTGCACCACCCGCCACTGCCCAGAGACCGTCAAGCCGATGTTCTGCACTGTGACAGGATGCACGTTGCCCAGGTTGTCGTTGATGCTGAGCATAATCGTGCTCAGCTTGGTCACGTCAGACACCCGGTACTTCGCCCAGACCTCGACGCTGTTCCACCAGTCAGCCGTGAGCGTGTTCGGGTCGTAGTTGTTGAGCAGTGGAAGCCAATTGGCGAACACCGTGCCCACCATGAGCTCGCCGCCGGTGACTATGACTCCGCCCAGCGCGCACGAGCGCCAGCGCCACGCCGCGAAGCACTCCACAAGCTTCGCCGGCGTGGGCCCCACCTGCGAGCCAGGCGTGACTGCGGTGAAGGTCATTGCCTCGATGAAGGGAAATTCAACGGCTGGCTCCCCGACGGGGAAGGGGTGGAAGTCCCACTGCACGTTGAACTCCGCGATCGCCTTGGGCATGCCCCCGGGGTATGCGCCGAGACCCCGGCCGCCCGTCGCGGGAATGAACCAAAGATGATCGGCCATCGCCGATGCCTCCCAGAAGAAAAGTGAGAATACGGCGTGAGGCGGGAGCCACCTGCATCGCCCGCACCCGCCCCGGCACTGCCTAACTCTTACCAGAACGCAGCGCGTATTCAAGGCGAATCTCCGGAGTTCTCCCAGCGCCGCCAGTACTACGGCCCACCGTGGCCGTGGACCCCTCAAGGTCTGCAGGCAGGGCCGCCTGTAGTCCCCAAGCAGAACCGGCTGCGCTGCGAGTGATAGGGTCGCCCGTCCCTAGGCCGCGCGTTTGCGCGCCACGACGCTGCGCGGCAGCTTGTAGCGCCGCCGCCAGCCCAGGGATTCCCGCGGGCGCGCCAGAGGATGCCCCAGGCTCCTTGCGCGCACTCGCGATGCGGCGGGGCTGAGCAACACAATCGCGCTGCCCAGCCCCACCAGGAAGAGGAAGGCATTGATGGAAAGCGCTTTGGGATCGCCGCCCGCGGTGAATTCCCCTGCGCGGGCCAGCAGGTAAAGAGCCGCGGCCACCATTAGGCACCACGGCGCCAGCCTGACGCTTCGCATCAGCCCAACCATCTCAAACCCCCTAGCCAGGGGTCTCAACCTTGCCCCTGCGCCCTATCCCTCGACGAGCACGAACAGCTCGTCGACCCGCATTTCGAAGATGCGCGCCAGGCGGAGCGCCAAAGCCACCGAAGGCTCAGCCTTCCCACGCTCGATAGCGTGGATCGTCTGCCGGCTGACGCCAGCCGCCTTGGCCAGCTCCTCCTGCGTCATGTCAAGCCGCGCCCGGTGCATCTTCACGTAGTTCTTCAGTCTCATCCGACCCTGCGTAAAGCCAGCTTTACCAGATGGACCGTGCGCTAGGCGAAGTATATGTGATCCATCACTGAAAGTCAATGTTCTTGGAGTTTCGTAATGAATACTTGACAGCTCGACTACAGCGACGTGGTGGGTGGTCGCGGACTGGGCCGGGGAGGAGTGCGGGGTGGGGAGGGCGTACAATAGCGCGGCTGCCCTACGCTGGCGGCGGAATCCTCTTATGCCTCTCTACATCGTGCGTCACGGCGAGACGGACTGGAACCGCGAGAAGCGCTTCCAGTCGCGCACCGACGTGCCGCTGAACGCGCGGGGCATCGCGCAGGCGTGGGCGCTGCGGGACGAGCTGCGACAGCGCATGGTGCGCTTTGCCAGCGCGCGGTGCTCGCCGCTATCGCGCGCCGTGGACACCGCGCGCATCATCCTGAACGGCACGGACACGCCGCTGGCGCTTGAGCCGGCGTTCATCGAGCTGAGCCTGGGGGAGTTCGAGGGCCGGCGCGAGGAGGACTTGCGGCAGCAGCTCGGCGAGGCGTTTGGCGCCTGGCGCGCGATGGAGTACACGCAGGCGCCGCCGGGCGGCGAGAGCATCCTTGACGGCGCTGAGAAAGTGCGCCAGCCGCTTGCTGAGCTGCAACAGGCGGCGCGCCTGGGAAACGTGCTGATCGTGGCGCATCAGGCGGTGAACATGGCGATGAAGGTGGCTCTCACCGGCCGCACCGACGCATCGAGCGCCGCGATGTTCCGGCAGAACAACGACGAGGTGGACGTGTGGGACATGGAGAGCGGCGAGCGTCTGGAGCGCCTGCGCATCCCACTCAGCGCAGCCGGCACCGAGGGAGGGGTGCGGCCCAGCGGTTAGGCGGCCTCTGGTGCGGGGCGGCTACTTGACCTCGAGCAGGAACCGCCGGACGTCCTTGCCCAGGTCGATCTTGTTCATCTTCCGCGTGTCGTCGAAGCTAACTTCGATGTATGGCACTTCGTTCTCGAAAACCATCGCGTTGATCACTTTGCCGAAGGCCTCGACGAGCGAGCCCTTGTCCAGCCAGTTCCGCACTTTGGGGAAGAGCAGGATGTCGCCCCGCTTGTAGGTATCGCGCGTGGCGGCGGGGTCGTAGACGGCATGCTGCCCGTCCTCGGTCATCTGCACGGCGGGCTTCTTCGCCTTCGAGGTCTTGGGTGCTGGGGTCTTCGTCGCCATTAAGCCGCTCCGTAGGGAATAACCCCCTATTATACTGCCGGCATAGGCGTCTGGCAATAGCCTGGAGCGCCAGCGGCGCCGGTCCATGGGCGGTAGGCGCCATGCGGAAGGCGGCAGGCAGGTGGTGGAAGAGTGGGGCACCGTCCCCGCCCGCGGATCGCCGGCGCTAGGCGGCACTTCCGTGCCACGCGTACGGTGGCGCAGGCGGCTCGCCGGTGTAGGCGCCGCGCGTGCGCGGCGTGCAGCGGCGACCGACAGGTCGCCTCCACCGGGAGCGCCGGCATCCTGCCGGCATTCGGGTCCCCAGTAGCGCCCGGCGACCCTACCGGGCGGCCCCTTCTCAGGTGGGGCGGGCGTCTCTGCCCGGCATCGTCTCCGGCCAATTGGAGTGACTGGACGGACGAGAACCTGCGGGCGACGGTCCACTTCCTGGGCACGAACGCGATTGCCAACGTCGGCAGGGTGGACGTTGACATCGAATGGTTCGCGTTCAGGTTGAGCGACCAGCAGTGACCTTAGAGCCAACGGTGCTCTCAGCCATAAGGCATGACTGAGTACGGCTGCCATGAGGTCTGGGGCAGAGGCTCTCCCAAGCCTGCCTTTGCCCCAGGCCCTTTGCTCTACCCGTAGCCGAGGTACTCCGCGCGGGTGACGTCCGCGCCCTGGTCGTTGGTCGTCTGGTAAGCATATACAAAGGCCGGGCAGCCAGCGACATCGCCAAAAGAGAACAGCCAACTCGCGGGGGGTTGATTCGGGTTGATGGCGACCTGGTCGACATGAGCCGGTGGCAAGGTGATAGGAGACCCCCAATACGTGCCCTCCACATTATTCGCTGCGACGAACTTGAGCAGGCCGTCCTGCCGGTCGTAGAACAGCGCCACGGGACGACCGCCGTTTGTCCCGCCGCAGAACTGCCCATACGGCTTGACAACCGATGATACCGCGAAGGGCGGATTCCAGATGGACCCGGAGCTGTCCGTCGCCCGCCGGAACTTCAGCGCCCGCATGTCCTGGTCGTAGTAGAACACCGACGGGTTGCCGCCCACGTCGAGAAGCTGCGTGTACTCGTTGGCGCGCTCGAAGGGGTTGACGTACACCGGATCAGTCCAGGCCGTGCAGGCTAAGTCCACGGCCCGCCTAAACAGAATGTCCTCGCTTTGCTCGGCGTAGCAGGGGAGCCCATGCACGATGTCCAAGGATGCCACCACCAGCTCGATGGTCACCTCATATGCATCCGCCCAGGATGCGCCCTGCGCATCGTAAGCCGCGGCCAAGATGAAGGACCCGTACACTGGCGTATTACACTTCACCAGAGCGGGCGCTCCGGGCAGGTTGACCAGCTTGCTGGCGCCGGCAAGCCCGGGCACCACGACCCCGGCACCCCAGCTCGAGCCGAGGGGATCATCGGCGCGTACAAAGTGGCAGCTGGTGCCATCCGTCCAGGCGATCGCCGGGTTGCCGCTGACGATCCCCGCCGCACCGGAGAAACCACCTGCAGCTACCACCAGAGGCTCCGGCCAGTCCGTGCCCTGCGGGTCGTTCGCCCGCGCGTAAACCACGTCTCCCGGCACTGGAGTTCTGCTGTACACAACCGCGGGGTGACCTGCTGCTTCCAGCAATGCAACTGTGGTTATCCCGCTCGAGGCAGACAGCTCGTCCACGACAGTCACCCGCCACTTCGCCTTCTCAGTGACAGTGACGTGGCCCTTCGCCGTGGCGGTGAAGTCGTCGTCGTCGGTCACGCGCACCGTGCATGAGTACGTGCCGGGGGCGTAGTAGTAGAAGTCCGCGGTGGGCACCTGGCCGGTGTCCAAGTCATACACGCCGTCATCGTTGAAGTCCCACTCGTAGCGCTTGATCACGCCGTCGGGGTCGTAGCTCGTCGAGGCGTTCCACACGATGTACGCCAGCGTCTCAGCGGTGGGGGAGTAGGCGAGCTTGGCGATGGGCCCCTGCTTGGGGGGGAGGACCACCACGACGTAGTTGCTCGCACTACCGTCCACCTCAGCCTCGAAGGGACGCACCCAGTAGTACTGCGTAGTGGCGGTAGGGACGACCTGGCAGCTGAACCTCTTGCGCCCTCCCCCAGGCGGCTCCGCGCCGTCGCTGAACACTATCCCCCCGATGTATACCGTGCCCGCGCCGTTCGGAGCATCGGGGGAGGGGGGGCAGGCGCTGACGTTGCCGGCGGCGTAGACGCGATAGCCCTCGACGTGCACGCCGAAGTTCACCGCAATCGCGATGATGTCGGCGAGCGTCAGCTCGCCGTTGCCGTCCCCGTCAATCACCGCCTGGACAGTGTTCCCGGCGAAGGGGTTGCCCGTGCCGCTGCTCTCGCCGAAGTGCAGGGCGAGTGGCACCAGGTCCGACAGCCCCACCACGCCGTTCTGGTCGTAGTCGCCGGGGGAGTAGTATCTCCAGTTGAGCAGCGCCCCGGAGCCGTAGTACGTGAGCACGCTCGCCGCGGCGTCGCCGTGCGGCGGCCTGAGCGCGATGTCCGCGGCGGCCTTAAGATCCAGTAGCGCCCGGCGGCCCTGCCGGGCGACATTTTCATCCGGCCCTTGGCCCTCTTCTGCCTTCGCGCGCAGCGCAGCGCCCAGCGCGCCTGTCAGCTCCGCCCACGTCTCCGCCGACACGCCTTTCGGGCAGGGCATGGCGTCGAGCTGCGATAGCGTCTGGGTAAGGTTGGCGGGCACGGCGGCCCG
>Ga0315282_10000301_pt1 | contig 97581 bp, 89 predicted proteins | sample YL17G07_20_MG_FD_203693 | JGI IMG/M metagenome (GOLD analysis project Ga0315282, IMG submission 203693) | Sediment microbial communities from Yellowstone Lake, YNP, Wyoming, USA - YL17G07_20 | ecosystem: Environmental > Aquatic > Freshwater > Lake > Sediment | place: USA: Wyoming | collected...
GCAGGAGGTGAAGGCTGCAATTGCTCTGGGCGACTACGACCTGGCAAGGGAACTGCTCCAGTCAGCAAGGAGCCTGGCTGAAGATGAGCTGGCGGCAAGGGAAAGGTGGGCGGGCGTGCCGCTATGGGCGTGGTCTGCCGGAGTGGTTGCGGTGCTAGGCGTCATAATCTATTACGTGAAGTTCAGGCACAGGTATTAGGCGCGCTCTTTAATCCCGTTCCTGCCCTTTTTTAAACCCCTAGCCCCATAATCCCAAAACATGCAGCAGCTCATAATTTGTGAAAAGCCGCGCGTAGCGGAAAAAGTGGCGAGCGCGCTTGCCGACGGCAAAGTGGAGCGCAAGCAGCTTGGCAACACCTCCTATTACCTCATCAAGCGGCACGGCAAGGAAATCGCAGTGGCGCCTGCAGTGGGCCACCTTTACACGCTCAGGCAGGTCAAGAGCGGGAGCGGCTACCCGGTCTTCGACATCGAGTGGGCGCCGAGCTACGAGGTGGACAAGGGCGCCGCCTTTACGAAAGCATACCTCAAGACGCTCGAGGCGCTGGGCAAGCAGGCAAAGGAGTTCATCAACTCGTGCGACTTTGACACCGAAGGCTCGCTCATCGGCTACAACGTAATCAGGTTCGCATGCAAGTCGAAAAAAGGAAAGCGCATGAAGTTTTCCGCGCTCACGCACGACGACCTCGTGGAAGCATACGAAAATGCGAGCGAGCTCGACACGGGCAACATAAAGGCGGGCGAGGCGCGCCACATGCTCGACTGGTTCTACGGCATCAACCTGAGCCGCGCGCTCATGGACGCCATCAGGAAGGCGGGCACGTTCAAGATAATGAGCATCGGCCGCGTGCAGGGGCCTGCGCTGAAAATACTGAGCGACCGCGAGCGCGCCATTGCCGCGTTCAAGCCCACGCCCTACTGGGAAATTACGACGCAAGTTGCAGGCACCACTTTCTTCAACACGCGCGGCAGGTTCCAGAAAAAGGAGGAAGCGGAAGCGGCATTGAAGGCGACATCCAAGAGCGGCACTGTCTCGGCAGTCGAGGTGCGCCAGTACCTGCAGCATCCGAACGCGCCCTTTGACCTCACCTCGCTCCAGATAGAGGCCTACCGCTGGTTCGGTTTCACGCCCTCGCAGACTCTCGAGCTCGCCCAGTCGCTCTACGAGGACTCATTCATCTCCTACCCGCGCACCTCCTCGCAGAAGCTGCCTGCAAAATTGAATCATACAAAACTCCTGACCAACCTCTCACGCAATCCCGCTTACAAGAAATTAGCGGACGATTTGCTCATGTCAAAGCGCATCACTCCTCTCGAGGGCAAGTCGGAAGACCCTGCGCACCCTGCAATATACCCTCTCAGCAGCATGCTTCCGCAGGGCCAGCAGGAAGCGAAACTTTACGACCTCATTGCCAAAAGATATCTCGCATGTTTTGCAGAACCCGCCAAGCGCGAAAGCGGAAGAATCGAACTTCAACTCGGCAATGAAAAATACGAGGCGAAAGGCACGCGCACGGTCGAGCGCAAGTGGATGGACTTCTACGAGCCGTACGTGAAGTTCGAGGAGGTCACGCTGCCGGCGCTCAAGCAGGGCGAGGGGGTGCACGGCGACAAGCTCGCGATAGGCGAGAAGAAGACAAAGCCGCCCCCAAGATTCACGCAAGCCGGCATCGTTGAGGAACTGGAAAACCGCGATTTGGGAACAAAGGCCACGCGCTCAGTAGTCATCGACACTCTTGCAAAGCGCGGCTACACGCGCGACAGGACAATCCATGTCACTCCCTTCGGCCTCGCTGTCTGTGAAGCCCTCGAGCACAACTGCCCAGAAATACTGGACGAGGAGCTCACGCGCAACATTGAGCGCGAGATGGACTTCATACGCGCGGGCACGCTTGACGAGGAGAAGGTAATTTCGCACGGCAAGGAGATAATCACGGCCATCATTACGCAGTTCAAGAAGAACGAGGCGAAAATAGGCGAGGAGCTGATAGGCTCGGTGCAGGCAACGCGCGAGCAGGAAAGCCTTCTCGGGCCGTGCGAAAAGTGCGGCAAGGGCCAGCTGAAAATAATACGCCTCCCAACTGGCTCCGTGTTCGCAGGCTGCTCGAACTACCCGAACTGCCGCAACACATATCCCTTGCCGCAGCGCGGCAAGCTGCTTCCGCTCAACAAGCCGTGCGCAATCTGCGGCCGCCCCACAATCCGTGTCATTCGCACCGCTTCGCGGCCGTTCGAAATGTGCATCAACCCCAACTGCGAGAGCAAGAAGGACTGGGGCAGGCCGAAATTCATCCCGAAAAAATCAGCTGACAAGAATGCCGCGCCTTCAGCTGCGCCCGCGAAAAATGCAACTGCTGCAACTGCCGCACCCGCCGCTGCTTCTGCTCCTGTGCAAGCTGCCATGCCAGTTGAAAAGAAAAAGCCTGCAAAGGTAGCTGCAAAGCCAGCTGCGAAAACCGGGAAAAAGTCTTCTGCAAAAAAGGAGGCATGAACATGATTGATGAAGAAGACCTGCAAGATATCCGCTACATTCGCAAGGCGCGAAAACAACTAGCGTCAGGAGAACTCAAGCTACTCTCAGAAACCGAGCTGAAAAAGGCACTAGGACGAAAGTGAGTACTGCGGTTCAGTGCCGGAAGCTGAGACATCACCCGAACCACACCCTCAATAGCTTAAAAAGCCCATTTTCCCTATATCTTCGGGGAGCCTTAATGACCGAACTATCGATAGAACCTCAAGTTCCAACTGCTTTCATTAACAAAGTTATTTGCGGCGATAGTTTAACCTTAATAAAAAAAATACCCGACAGTTCAATAGACGTCGTTTTTACGGACCCGCCCTATGGACTGAACAAAGTGGGCATCAATGGTGATGCGGATCTCAGCACATTTTATAAAATCCTTCCGGAAGCCCATAGAGTTTTAAAAAAAGATAGCTGGTTCATCACCTTTTTCAGCACGAAGTTTTTACCACGTTCGTTCGAAAATAACCCCTTTTCTTATTTTTGGCAGATTGTTCTTTACTGCCCGGAAGGACGCGTGAGTTCTCCAATTGGATTTACAAAATTCATGTCGTGCGTCGTTTTCAAAAAAGGGAATCCACGGCCAACGAAAAAGAACACAGATATCTTCAAAGATACGCCTGGCACGATGATAGAGCCCGATGAGGGCTATATCGACCATCCAACCCCGAAACCAAAACTTTTCGTAAAGGAAATCTTAAAGATGTTCACCGTTGAAAATGATTTGGTTTTGGATCCGTTCCTTGGTAGCGGCAGTACTGCCTTAGCCTGCTTACAGTTAGGGCGGAGATTTATCGGGTTTGAAATAGAGCCAAAATATTGCCAGCTTGCCGAAAAAAGACTTTGGAAATACAGCTCAGAGGTCATAGTATGAACTTCGACAATCGATCATCGACCGTTTTACTGACAAAGGACAAATTCCTTCTCGGCCAGTATTTTACCAAAAAAGAGATAGTTCAGAAAGTCTTAGCTCTCCTATTTTCCTACAAGAAATACGAGAAACGAATAGCCCTTCTAGAACCAAGCTTCGGTACTGGGAATTTCATATCCGTCCTGCGGCAAATGGCATTTACGAATATAACCGGCTGCGAAATAGACGGCCAATTTACGGCCACTCCATCTGATTTTTTTGAGCTGCCATTAAACAAAAAATATGACTTGATAGTTGGAAATCCGCCATTCACCAAATACAATATCCCCGAGAGCTATTACTATCCTCAAAAATATGCGCATGCTTCAGTTGAATCGGCTCAATATCTGCCGGAGAAACTGATCAAAAAGGACAAAATCCAAATAGAAAACGCATTCATATTAAAGTCAATTCAGCACCTGCGCGACAAAAATTCCAGCATGGGGTTCGTACTGCCAATATCCTTCTTCATAAAGAACAAAAACAACGACATCAAGCTAGAGCTTGCAAAGAACTTTTCAACAGTTATCATCTATCAAAACGATCAAAAATGGTTCGACGAGCCAATACCTTGTTGTTTTGCCATATTCACCAATATAGAAACTTTGAAGGACAAGATAGTCCTGTTGTATGAAGATGGCGGCAATGTGGATTTGATTTTGGACAAATCCAAACTTTTAACGGAAGAACTCATACCTAAGTCATTCCTATACCGGACGAATAACCATTTCGAAGGAACGCCCCTCTCTAGGTTCATCTCGGATAAGCGGATCGAATACCGGATATCCTATACGAAAAACAACGTTTCCGGAGCCAATATTCTGGAAAAAACAACGATTCCGGGAAGGGTGAAGATTGCCGATTACTGTCTGGCCGTCGTGAGAGTTGGAAATTCGAGCGTCGGCAGGGCCGGCTTAATCAATATCAAACATGACACCTTGAACGAGATGTTCTATGTCTTTGAATTTAACAAAGACGCCAACAAAAACAAGAAACTGAAGGAAAAACTATGCAGATTGATAAACGAAAACCAAGATCACTTCAAAAGTCTGACTATGCGCGTAGGCAGCAAATCAATCAAGAAAGAAGATATTCTCAATTTCAAAATGCGATTAGATAAGCCCCAATAAATCGTCCCTGTGATTTTTAGAAGCATAAGCAAGTGATTCTATTATGTTCTTAACGTCTTCTTTAGTGGGCTTCCATATGGCATAGGCTCCACCATTAAACTGCGAACCAATAGCAACTGCCTGATCTTGCTTATCGAAAACTTTTACATTTCGATTGCTAAATGGAAGCAGAACATACATATTGTCTGCTAGGGTAAAATCACCCTGTTTGAATGTATGTCTTATGCGGATGTCGGATGCTAGTATCTTCAAAAAAGAGTAGAACGTTTCAGTATATTTAGATATTTTAAATCCTAAAAGCTCCTCACTAACTTGCTCTCCCTCTCTTGCTATCCTTTTGGCATATTGAGAGTCTTTAAGAAAGCTACCTATCGCCGTCATCCTTCTTTTTATTTCCACTTTATCGGCACCATTCAAATAATTATCAGTGAGACTTTTTACTTGGTCATTGGTAATCATCCACTCTATATAATCTTCGGAATCAAAGTTCGCTCCAACCGGTTTCGCTACATGATTTCCATCCTTATCTGCTACTCTAACCCTGCTTCTCGGCATCGTCAATACAAACCTTACTTTATCGATGCCTATTACAACGGTATCTATTGGCATGCTGAGAACAATCAGTCCAAACCTTAAATATCTTTTATTTAAACAAAGACCGTTTTCCTGCAACTCCCGACGGCAAAGGCGCAAAAATCCTCTTCCTCCGACGTCAAGAAGTAAAGTATATATACCTTCACTTTCCAAGCCGTATCCCTCCGTTTTCAATAAGTTCGGGGGACTCTTCATTTCTGCTGTGGGAGGCGGGAATGCGGAGAAAATGGTGCATTTATGGCTGTGCTGGACGTACTCGATGTAGAACGCTTAATCCGCAAGGCAGGCGCGGACCGCGTGAGCGAGGAGGCCGGCTACGCCCTCTCCGAAGTGCTTGAGGAAAAGGCAATTGCAATAGCGGAAAGGGCGCTGCGCATCGCGAAATACGCGCACAAGCGCACGGTGACAAGGAAGGACATCGAGCTCGCACTGATGTATGAAAATGAGGACGGGCGGGGCGCAACGGCAATACCTTCCATACTTTCCTCTCCAAAGCCAAAACCAGCACCGCTCGCAATCTAAGCTAATTATATACTCTTTCTCCGCACCAATTAGCTCATGCCAAGCATCACGCTTTCAACGCGCAAGAGCGTCCATGAGAACGCCGCGATATACTACGAGGAGGCCAAGCGCTGCCACTCCAAGGCCGAAGGCGCAAGGAAATCAATAGTGGAAACAGAGAAAAGAATCGCAGACCTCGACAAGAAAATAGCGGCGCACCAGGCAGCGCAGCTCGCCAAGCCTGCAGCGAAAATAAGGCGCGAGAAGCAGTGGTTCGAGAAATTCCACCACTTCATCACGAGCGACAACACCCTGGTAATAGCAGGAGGCGACGCAAAGCAGAACGAGCTGCTCGTTGCAAAGCACCTCGAGGCAGGCGATTTGTTCATGCACGCTGACATCCACGGCGCGCCCGCCACTATAATAAAGGGCGGCCAATCAGCGCCTGCGCGCTCCCTCGAAGAGGCAGCGCAATTTTCTGCGAGCTATTCCAGCGCGTGGAAGAGCGGCCTGTCGAGCGTCGATGTCTATGCAGTAAAGCCGGACCAGGTAAGCAAGCATTCTCACGGTGAAGTGGTGCCCAAGGGCGGCTTCATGATAAAGGGCGAGAAAAAATATTTCCGCTCAGTGAAGCTCGGCCTGAGAATCGGCATGCGCGAAGGCATTGCGATAGTGGAGCCAGAGTCAAAGGCATCTTCCGACCTCGCAATCCTCATCCATGCGGGCGGGCCAAAGGAAAAGGGCGACCTTGCAAAAGAACTGGCGAAGAAATTGGGCTGCGAGATGGACGAGCTCCTGCAAATTCTGCCGAGCGGGAACGGCCGAATAGCCTAGCCCGCGAGGTCCGGAATGTCGTCCAGCAGGGAGGGCTTTGGGACTTCGTTCAGGGCAGGCATGGGCAAACCCTTTTCCTGGGCTTTCTTGGCAGCAGCCTCCCATTTCTTGTGCCACATGAACAGGAGCGCCATGGACATCTGCTCCAGATACATCGAGAACACCCACGCGCAAGCGGTGTAGAATATCACTGCGTACCAGACATAGTCAGGAAAATGAACCTTACTTTCAAACCAGAACACAAGCACAGCGGGAAGGAAGACTATCGCACCCGCAATTCCGCTTCCAGCATACGCAGTCATGAATTCAGCCACGTGGCTGCGCAGCACGCTGGCCCCGCGCTTGATTGCATCCCACGCTCCCCTGTCCTCCCATGCTATCGCAGGCAATATCAGGTAAACGCCCATGCGCACGAGCTTCTTTATCATATTGATGCCCAGCCCAAGCCACGAGAATCCCCCGGCAGAGCCGGAAAGCACGCGCGCCGCTTCCTGCGGCGAAGGCGGCGGCCTCGATGCGCCCCTCTTCTTCTTTCCGGACGACAGGATCGCCTGTATGACCGTGAGCATGAACCAAACTACTGCCCACAGGAGGGAAATCACCAGCATGCCAACGATGTCCTTGCTCAGTGTTTCGGAAAGAGCCCCGCCCAGTTCCGGCTTCCTTCCCGTCTCGTGCTGCTGTATCAGCTCAAGAAGCATCATGGCAGAGAACGTGAACAGCAGCGAGTAGAAGTATATCACGGCGAAGAGGAGCGCAAGAATCTGGCCGAGCCCGAGTTTGTCAGCATCAAAGAAGAAGTAGAAATACAGGACAGTGGGCGCGATTATCACCCAGACGGCAAGCAATGGAACTGCAAAAACCGGATGCTTGAAAAGGACCTCAACGGAGTCCTTCAGAATGGCGATGCCGTTGCTTATCCCCTCGAACATACATCTCACCCCTCAAACTCCTCAAGAGTCTGCTGGTTCGTATCGCGCACGTACTTCGTCACGGCTTTTTTCACGAGCGCGTAAGTGTCCTCAATCACGGGCTGCGCCTCGACAAGCGCGACGTTGCGCAAATCCTTCGACGCATCATAATAGTTCCTGAAGCCGGTGTTCAGCTCGCGAATGTACTTCAAGTCCTTCTCGCCCCACGTCACGCCCTTGTCCCTTCCGCGCTGCCCCACCCTCTTGAACACCTCGTCATTGGGCGCCCACAGCACAATCTCCAGGTCGGGCCGCATCTTCGGTATCCAAGACACTACATTCTCGACAATGCGGTACTCCTTCGCATTCAGCAGCACCCTGCTGTAAACGAGCACGTCCTGCCACCACCTGTCGCTGATGCACACTTCCTCCCTGTTCTTCGCAAGCCACTCCTCGCGCTTCATGAGCTGCCTCATGTGCCACAGTTCTGCGAGAAGCTTCTCGCTGCTGCGGGGCCCGAAGCGCGGCGGCGCTATCTGCCTGTCCACGGACTCGGCGCTGTACTCCCACCCGTTCCTGTTCGCGAGCATGCGCGCTACAAGGCTCTTGCCTATCCCGTGCACCCCGCTTATCGAAATGTAAATGCTCCCACCGCATGGATTTTCGGGGGAATAGTTTAAATTCAATCACGCCATGTTTTATGCATGCGGCCCCTGCAAGCACTGGCATTCCTGCTTTTGCTCTCAGCTCCAATCTCCGCGCTTTCCCTGAACGATTTCCTCGCGCCCTACCTGCTGCCGGGCGAGAGGCCGGTTGCCGAGGATTTCTCAATAGGCGGCTCGAACTACGCGCTCGTCAGGATAGCAGGCAAGCCGAGCTTCCTGCTCTCCGAAAAGGAAGGCGAATTCGGCTTCGTGCAGGACGCGGGGCAGATACAGGAGGCCCTGCGCTCGAAGACGCTGGAAGAAATGCAGCTCACGGAATCGCTGGACGCGAGCCTGCTTCTCGTGCGCGAGTTCAACGACAGCAGGCTGCTGGGCGAGCGCGAGTGCAGGCGCCAGACAGGCACGGACAGGTTCCCGTGCACGGACAAGGACAGCTGCATAGTGGCGTGCCGCTCAGTGCCGAACTGCCAGACCGCGCTCTCCTATAGCCTGGAGTCCATGAACGACCTGCAGGCGTGGCTCGTCCTCTCAAGCTCCCTCGACACGCTCGTGGCGGATGCGGAAACCGCCAATGCCGCCGCATCCTCCGCCCTCGAGTCGTCGTTCGGGACCGGGCCCGTTGACGCGCTTTTGGAAAAGGAATACAACATCCAGGCAGTGGCGCACGACATAAGCGAAAACAGCCTCTTCAACTGCGGCCCCGTGGGCAAGTGCTTCTGTTCCTACACCTTCAACCACACGCCCCTGCGCACTTCCATCGAAACGCTCCTGCGCGTGCGCTCCAACCTCACGCTGCTCCAAACCCTTCCCTCCCTCTCCTCCTCCATAGCCAACACCACGGCGCAGCGCACCTCGATAAAGGACGAGGGCGAGCTGTATGCGCTCGTGCTTTTCGAGTCCGACGCGAAGCTCGGGCAGCTGCGCACGGACATGGACAACTCGCTGGTGTTCATCAGCGATGAGGAGCTGCTCCGCGGATTCAACGAGCTGCGCTCGAACCTCACCACGCTCGGCGTGGCCGTGGACAGGAAGGACTACGCGGCCGCGCAATCGCTCGCGCTTGCATTCAACACCAGGCTCGACATGCTGCACTCCCGCACAGGGGCGAACATAGCGGAGTATTACCTGCTGCTCGACCTGCGCCTCAACGTTTCCCGCACCCTCGACCTGCTGGGGGACGTGGAACTTACGGACACGCAGGCTGCGCAGCTGGCGGACCTGCAGGGGCGCTACGCCGCATCGGAAATGCCCGCGCCCCTGCCCCGCGCGCTTGCAGACCAGATGAAAACCGACCTTCTCGACCAGCAGTCGAAATCCAACGCGCTCTTCATCAGCGCCGAGCGCGCCAGCATAACGTCGCAAATCAGCGCACTGCGCGCATCCGTTTCCAACCTCACCGCACTTTCCAGCAGGAACAGGCAGAAGAACAACTTCACGCAGGTCCTGCAGGAGCTCGACGAGGCGCAGGCCGCGCTCGGGCGCAACGAGTTGGAGAAGGCGGGCTCGCTGGTGGAGGGCGCCTCGGCGCGCATTGCGCAGGAGGAGCGCGACCTCAGGAAGAAGGCGGGCCTGATTGAGCTCGCAAAGGCTGACATCGACGCCGCGCAGGAGGCGATGGACAAGGCCGAGGCGACGCACTTCACGCTCTTGCAGCCGGACCTGCGCGAGGCCGAGGCGGCGCTTGCCGATGCGCGCACCCTGCTCTACACGGACCCTGCTGCCGCGGGGGTCGAGGCAATGGGCGTTCCCGACCTCGCTAACTCTGCGGTTGAGCATGCCTACTCCTACGACCAGCTTGCCACCATAGGCGCAGTGCTGCTCGGCATAATAGTGATAGTGGCCATGCTCTACTGGATTTACCGGCGCGAGGAGCAGTAGCTTTCCAAGGGCGCGGGGCGCGACGGGAAAACTTATAAACTGCGCAAGAGTTCCCTTACCATGCGGTGCGGAGCGTCAAGGCGTGGCCAGTCAATTTCGCAGAAATTGACGCCCCTTTTCCCTGCAGGGAAAAGAGGGCAGTCTGCATCTGAATATGCCATCATAGTAGGCGTAGCCCTCCTGCTGCTCATACCACTCTGGATAAGCATCAACTCGTCCCTCAACTCCACCAACTCCGGGCTCCAGTCCGCATACGCGAAGCACGCGGTCTCGAAGCTGACGGGCGCGGCCGACGCGGTGTACGTGCAGGGCAGCCCGGCGAAATTCACCCTCCTCATCACCCTGCCGGATGGCGTGCAGAACGTCACCATATCGAACAACGAAATTTCAGTGCGCCTCGCCACCCAGTCCGGCACATCCGACGCGGTGGGCACGACCATCGGGCCCGTATTCGGGAGCATCTCCACTTCAATGGGCACGCACAGGGTGGTGGTGAGCGCGTCAGGCGGCGCGGTAAACATAACGGAGGGCTAGCTGATGCACGGCCAATCATCCATTGAGCTCATCACCTACATCTCCCTCGGCCTAATCATAACGCTCCTCTTCCTTGCCGCGGTGCTTCCGTACGAGAACAGCATAAAGGCCGAGCGGAAAAGCGTGCTTGGCAAGGAGCTGCTCTGGCGCGTGACGGCCGAGCTCAACGGCGCGGCCTCGGTAGGGAACGGCTACGAGCGCACCTTCGCCCTGCCGCAGCTGCTCGGCGACGGCACGAACTACACGCTGAGGATAGACGCGGCGCGCCAGCTCGTGCGCATCTGGTGGGGCGAGGGCGAAGGAGGCTACGGCCTGCCCGTCATAACTTCCAACATCACGGGCTCCTTTTCTTACGGCGCGAACCGCATCACGAATTCAAACGGGCTGGTGACAGTGGGGGCCGGATAAAATGGTTCGCGGGCAGGCATTTGCGCGGCGCTCTTCGGCGGCGGGAGGCAGTTCCCGCGAGCGGGCATTCGGCGAGGGGCTGGCGGGAGGCAGGGGCATGAGGGGGCAGGCATTCAGCGCGGACTTCGTGTTCGGCTGCGTGATATTCGGGGTGGTGCTCATGCTGCTCATACCTATCTGGACCGCCCTCACCTCGCAGACGCGCGAGGCCGAGGTGCGCAAGGACCTGCAAATCGCGACAGTGGCCGTGGCGGACCTGTTCATGCGAAGCCCCGGAAGCCCCGCAAACTGGAGCGCCGCCAACGTGCTCAGCATAGGCCTCGCGAACACCGCGCACGAGCTCAACACCACGAAATTCCTGCGCCTGCGCGAGCTCGATTACGCGGATGCAAAGCAGACACTCGGCCTGGGCGCATACAATTTCACGCTGAACCTGAGCGAGCGCAACGGGTTTGTCGCAACGAGCGGGATAGCGCACAGCCCCGTCGCCTACTACTCCGCATCCGCCCACGAAATTTTCCCGCTCCTCAGCGAAAGCGGGCTCGTGTGGGACTACTACTGGGGCCATGACATGCCCGCAGGCGACCCGCCGCACGGCGACGCGCGCAATTTCTACGGGGCCAGCGAGGCAACCGCGTTCAACTCCATGCTCTACAGCGCGGCCTTCAACAACTCCTACCGCACCATAATAGTGGAGCAGCCCGGGCTGGCATCCTCAAGCGCCAACCTCACCCTGCTGAGGCAGTTCGTGCAGGACGGCGGCATCCTCATCTTCGAGGGGCAGGGCAGCGGCGGGGAAATACTCATAGACGGAATGGGCGCCACCGCGCACAACGGCGCGCCCGCAAGCGGCATCGTCCTGGCGCGGGACTGGTTCCTGCAGGAAGACGCGGGCTCGGCAGTTTCCTTCACTGACTCGGCCTGGTCCTTCTACAGCCCAGGCGCCTCGCCCATCACCATTGAAGTCGCGGACACTTCGAACCACTCCCGCGGGCTGATAGCGAATTGGGAATACGGGAGCGGCAGGATATACTACATCACCGACATCAACGGCAGCTCCGGCGGCTCCGACCTCTCCGCGCTCATCCCGATAGCCGGCGAGAAGCTCAGCTACGGCATGCCATTCACGAACGAGAGCTTCGACGTATTCGTTGCAAAGCGCTCGGCAGTCCTCGCGACCGATGACGGCGGCGGCAGGCGCATGGTTTCAATGGAGCTGCAGGTCTGGAGGTAATGGGAAATGGAAGGCGGCAATGCAGGGGCAGGGAAGCGCGGCGTGTTCTTCTCGATGGACGCGCTCTTCGCGCTCTTCGTGGTGCTCTCGCTAATCTCGATGCTCTCGCTCCTCTCCTTCGACTCCAGCTCGCAGGAGATGACGATGCTCTCCATGCACTCGCAGGCCGGCGACGCGATAGACGTGCTCGCAAAGACCACGCTGGGCGACATCGGGCACGAGGGCATAGCGCGCCGGCTCTACTCCGACGAGCTCTTCGATGCAAATGACAGGAACAAGACGCTTCTCGACATCATAGGCACGCTCTGGGCGACAAACGACACCACGAACATCACGCTCTCCTCGAACGTGAGCCGCCTGCTCGAGCCCCTCCTTCCTGCAAACACGTACTGGGCGTTCCTGATAGACAACGACACGATTTACAACAGCTCGGCAATAGGCGAGGGCCGCTTCGTGAGCGGCGTGAGCAGGCGCCTTGCAAGCGGCTACAAGCTGTCGGAGCCCGTGGTGGGCTACGTGTCGCGCGCCTTCCTTTCCACCCTGCGCGGAAGGCAGGCCGCCGCGTATGCGTTCTTCGGCGGCTTCGTGGGGCAGGGCAACCTCACCACTTACGTGCGCGACATACCGGGCAACGCGTCGATACAGGACCTCTACGTGGAGCTGAACCTGGGCTCGGACGCGGACCTCTACGTGAACGGCGACTACTGCGCCTCCCTCATCAAGTCTCCCGGCGATTTCACGGTCGACAACTGGACGCTCAACTCGTGCACGGGCAGCATCAGCCCCGGCGCCGACAACGCGTTCCAGCTGTTCTTCACCGGCGACAATGAGAGCGTGCAATTCATAGGAGGCGGCTTCATCAAGGTCACGTACAACACCGACCAGATGGCGCCGCCCGTCACGAGCACCTCGCGCTACTACTTCCCGGGCATAAACGGAGTGATAAACCTCTACGACTCCTTCTACGTGCCGGGCAACATAAGCGCGATGACCGCGCACATGCACTTCCGCAGCAACCAGCAGGCATTCCTGAACATCGGCAACCACCGCATAATGACTGCGGACGGCAACGACTCGGTCCAGATAATCGACATAAGCAACGCGCAGCTCGACGCCCTCCTGGACTACCAGAACCTCAGCTCCGTGACAGTGCCCTTGCGCATGGGCATCTTCGCAAACGGCACGGGGGAAGGGAACATGAGCAACGCGGACGTCATCCTGATAACTGACGTTTCGGGAAGCATGGACTGGCGCATAGGCTACGAAGATTCCACCCCCGGCGAAGAGCGGGCATGCAACAGCTCCAATCTGTTCCAGCCCGACACCCAGCGCCTCGCGCTCGCGAAGTGCGTGGACAGGACGTTCATAGACACCATACTCAACACCACGGGCCCGCGCATCGGCCTCGTCTCGTTCAGCAACAACGCGAACAGCTACGAGAGCCTCACGAACAACGGCGCGTACCTGAAGGGCCGCGTGGACCTTTACAGCGCGGGCGGCGGCACGTGCATCTGCTGCGCGATAAACAGGGCCTACAACATACTGAACTCGCAGAGCTACGCGGGCCGCACCAAGTACATAGTGGTCATGACCGACGGCATAGCTGGCAACAGGTGCACCAACGTGGGCGGATGGACCGATGACGACTCGCCAACTAGCTACACGATGTACGGCATAAAGATGACGGGCGACGTGGGGCAGGCGGTCGGCTCGAGCGGCCGCATAGTGCGCCGCAGCGGCGGCGCATGGCAGACGCAGTCCTCCCCGACAAGCAGCACGCTCTACGGCATAGACTTCCGCAACTCCTCATTCGGCTTCGCGGTCGGCTACAATGGCGTGATAATAAGGTGGAGCGGCGGAAGCTGGGGCAGCCAGACAAGCCCGACCAACAAGGACCTGAACGGCGTCTCGTTTGCATCCTCCTCGCTTGCATTCGCGGCGGGTGCGAGCGGCACGATAGCGAAATGGAACGGCTCGGTGTGGAGCACGATAAGCAGCTCCACGAGCTCCAACCTCAACGCAATCGACATGTACAGCAGCTCGCTGGGCTTTGCTGTTGGCCAGACTGGCCGCATCATCAAGTGGAACGGCTCGGTGTGGAGCACGCTCTCAAGCCCCACGAGCCAGCAGCTCTACGGCATCTCAATGCTCTCGCCGACTCTCGGCTTCGCAGTGGGCGCATCAGGCAGGATAATCAAGTGGGACGGCAGCTCGTGGAGCACCATGTCCAGCCCGGTTAGCGACACGCTGCGCGGGATAGAAATGTACAACTCCACGCTGGGCTTCGCAGTGGGCGCGAACGGCCGCATAATCGTCTGGAACGGCACGGACTGGGACTCGGACACGAGCCCGGTCGGCAACACGCTCTACGGGGTTTCCTTCTCGGCCGGGAACCTGTCATTCGCCACGGGCTCGAACGGCGACATCATAAGGTGGGACTCCGCGGTGCAGTGCAACGGCATCTCGACATCGGGCACCCCTGTATGCGGCGGTACCAGCGCGGACTGCGACACAGGCGCGTGCACGTGCGCATCGACCAACGCGATATTCAGCGCGGCCCGCGCGCACAACGACCTGAACGCGACAGTGCACACCATAGGCTTCGGCCCCGTCAACACCTGCTCGATAGCGAATACGACACTGCTCCTCTCGGCCGAAGCGGGCAACGGCTCGTACTTCTACAGCAGCGACCCCGCGCAGCTGATGGAAATCTACAGGCTGCTGGCGCAGTTCATAATCAACCAGAGCTTCAGCGGCCAGATAACGATAGTGACCGGCAACGTGAGCACCGAGCTCTTCCCGGACTCCTACTTCGAATTCAACTTCACGCCCGAAACGCCGGCGCTGGGCTACCGCGAGATAAACGTGCCCATGGAAACCCCGCGCTTCAGCACCTGCGAGGGCAGCTTCTTCATCCCCGCGCAGTTCAACGTGTCGGACATACGCGTCACCTCCTACTCCACGGACTACTGGACGGACAACGTGTCGGTGCTGAGCGATGCGACGGGCGGCGTATACCAGCAGGTCTTCCGCCTCGCCGACTACAGCTCCAACTACCAGACGCTCGGCGACCCGTTCATGGTGCAGTTCCGCGCCTCGCGCGTGACCAGCAACCGCACGAACTATGTTTACGTAAGCACGGGCCTCGGCCCGGGCAACACCAGCGCAACCTGCTCCGCGGACAACCGCGCGATATACAACGCGCGCTTCACCGCCTCGGTGCCCTACGGCCCGGTGCTCCCGTCGCTTTTCGGCCACAACGTCACGGTCTATTATGACCTGGACCACGACGGCATAAGCGACGGCGTGAGCTACGTTTCCTACGGCGCCACGCTGCCCGGCTACAACTCCACGCCCGTGGACGTCTCTTCGCTCGACACGAGCGGCAACGCGCTGGACGAGTCGTTCGTGCGCCTTCTGGAAAAGCTGAACTTCGTTGTGCCCGCGGGCAACAGCGGCCTTGCGGGCTCCTCGAACAACCCGATAGACGTGCAGCTTTCGGAGGAAGTGAGCGTGCAGGTCACGTCGCTTTCCGAAGTGCCCTACATGTGGGGGCCGGTTGACATGGGCATTACTGTATGGAGGTAAATTTTTATGGCATCAATGAGCGGCATATTCTTTTCCGGCGCGACGGTGATAATAGTCGCGCTCATCGCGCTCCACATAGTCTCGTACATGGAGGCCGTGCGCAGCCAGGGCGAGCAGGTGACAGTGCGCATACGCGCGAACGAGATGGGCAACTTCATAGACTCCATCTCCCTCGACATGCCGCGCGCGGTTGACATAGCGACGAAGCGCGCTCTCGTTGCCGCGATAAACGAGGTGGACCTGCGCGGCGCGGGCCTCGACGACGCGCAGCTGCGGCTGCGCGAGCTCGTTATGAACGGCACAATCTACGGCCAGGACTCGTACTGGCTCAACGCCAGCACCGTGCCGGAGTGGGCCGACCGCGTGGGCATGATAGGCGCCAACAAGGGCTTCACGGTGAACTTCACCTTCGGCTCGTTCGACGTCGTGCCCGAGGACAGCTTCACGCTGCGGGCCAACCTGGCGTGGGAAGTCAACGTGACTGACGACATCGTGCAGATGGGCGTGCGGCGCGCCTACAACACCAGCATGCTCATACCCATAACCAACCTGGACGACCCGCTCTACCCCATCCACACGCGGGGCCTTGCGAACCGCAAGATAGTGGCCGCGAACTTCTCGGTGCACAACGCCACCACCCTCGACGCGCTGGTGGCCGGCTCCCTCTATTTGAACAACAGCGATGCGCCCAGCTTCCTCGACAGGCTCGAGGACAACCTCATAGTGCCCTCGAAGTACAACCTGATGACCGAAAACCAGATTGGCATCGAGTCCATCGTGAACGTGCAGGACCTGATAAACTACGGCCTCGAAGTGGACCAGAACAAGACCGCGGTGGACCACGTATACTTCAGCACGATATTCATGCAAGGCTACCGGATAAACGGCTCCACCTACGAGTGGCTGCGCATTGACGGCGAGCACGCGGACATGTACGGCATAGGCGACCTGCTGCTGCCGGGATAAGCTTAAATAGAAAAGAACAGATGTGAATGCGATGGGCGAAGCTGCCGTAACCGCCGACCAAATCGCTGAAGCAGCCGCGGCGCTGGCGGATCCGAGGACCGGCGAGATGCACACGCTAGTCGACAGGATGCTCAGCTTCATACAGGAGCACGGCAAGACCACTGTGGCCGAGCTCGCGGACGTTTTTGCGATGGACCAGGCGCAGGTGGAGCGCCTTGCGTCCGTTCTCGAGGAGAGCGGCCTCATCACGATGCGCTACGCGCTCCTGCACCCGGGCCGCACCGAGCTTATTGCGGTAAAGAGGAAGCAGGCGGGCGCCGCCAAGCCCGTGCTTACTGCGCTGCAGCAGGCTGCCGAGTCGCGCGAGCACGATTTCGAGCTGCGCGAGATGATAAAGGGCGTGGACCTGGACATGCAGGAGAGCCAGCAGGCAATGACCGCGCTTGAGCGCGACGTGCTCACGAAACTCGCGCGCATCGAGAAGGTGCTGGGCGAGATAGAAAGGCGCGAGCGCACGGCAAGCCTGTCCGACATCGACTTCCTCATGAAAGAAGCGGACGCGCTTGAGCTGATGAGGCGCGACATGAGTTCCCACCTCAAGGTATTCAATGCAAGGATAGACGGCGTCGGCAGCCGCATAAAGCGCGTGAAGCACGCAGTGCACAAGGGGCCGCTGCACGGCCTGATGGGCATCCTCGCCAATCCTTTCAAGCCCAGGAAGAAGGACGATATGCTGAACTGGACGATTGGGCAGGCGAAGCAGGTGAAGAAATGAAGCTGATAGACTCCTACAAATACGAGTGCGACAACGTGCCCGTGGAAGTGAAGATACTTTCCAGGGACGAGGAGTACGTCAACACCTACGAAATCAGCAAGGCCAAGTTCCAGGAGGCCACTTCGAAGGTGATGGAGCACATAAAGGAGAAGATAATCGAGGAGGTGAACGTGCGCCCGACCGAGGCGCACGATGCCGAGACGATGACGCACCTCCGCGCCGCGTTCATGGAAAAGGCGAACGAGATAGTCAAGCGCGAGCTGGTGGCGATGAGCGAGCAGACGCGCAAGATAGTCGTGGGCACGCTGGCGCACGAGCTCATAGGGCTGGGCGAAATGGAGCTCATACTCGCGGACGATAACCTTGAGGAAATAGTCGTGAACAGCTCCCGCGAGCCGCTCTGGGTCTACCACAAGAAGCACGGCTGGCTCAAGACGAACTTCTTCATACCCAAGGAAGAGCAGATAATGAATTACGCGAGCATAATAGGCAGGCGCGTCGGCAGGCAGATAACCAACCTCGCCCCGCTGCTGGACGCGCACCTGGAAGGGGGCGACCGCGCCAACGCCACGCTCTTCCCAATCTCCACAAAGGGCAACTCGATAACGATACGCAAATTCGCCAAGAGCCCGTGGTCGATAACGCGCATGCTCACGCCGGAATCGAACGTGATGAGCGTCGACCTTGCGGCAATGCTCTGGCTCTGCATCCATTACGAGATGAACATAATAGTGACCGGAGGCACCGCAAGCGGCAAGACCTCGATACTCAACGCGCTGCTCGTCTTCACCCCGCCCAACCAGCGCGTCATCTCGATAGAGGACACGCGCGAGCTTTACCTGCCCGAATTCCTGCACTGGCTCCCGATGGTGACGCGCCTGCCGAACCCCGAAGGAAAGGGCGAGGTGAGCATGCTCGACCTCATGATAAACTCGCTGCGCATGAGGCCCGACCGCATAGTGCTTGGAGAAATCAGGCGCCAGCGCGAGGCAGAGGTGCTCTTCGAGGCAATGCACACCGGCCACTCCGTCCTCGCCACATTGCACGCGGACAGCGCGGAGCAGGCGAAATCCCGCATGACAACCCCGCCCATCAACCTGCCCGAGAGCATGCTGGAGGCGGTGCACCTCATACTCGTGCAGTACCGCCAGCGCAGGACGGGCATAAGGCGCACGCTCGAGCTCGCCGAGATAGTGCCGTACAAATCGCTCGTGAGCGTGAACAAGGTGTTCCACTGGAACGCGCGCGACGACACGATGGAGAAGGTAGGCGACTACATGCGCGTGCTGGGCGAGATTTCCATGTTCAGCGGAATGACCGAGAAGGAGATAAAGCAGGATCTGGACGAGCGGAAGAACATACTGGAATATCTGGTGGCGAACAAGATATTCGACGTGAACGACGTGGGCCGCGTTTCCGCGCTCTTCTACAGGAACAAGGATTTGCTGGTGCAGGAGATAAAGAGGAAGGTAAAGCCCGCGGACCTGCTGAGCCTGCATCCGGGCGAAAAGCCCAAGTAGCGTGATTTGCAATGACCCTGCGCGTGCCGTTCTCGATAATCCCGCCCGAAGCCCTGCTGCCCCTTTCCCGCTATTTCCTGGCCTTCGGCTCGCCGCTCTCCAGGGTTTCGCCATTCCTCAAGTTCCAGCTCCTGCAGTCCGGCATAAAGCTCGCGCCCAAGGAGTGGGCCTCCCTTGCAATCGTCGTCGCCGTATGCAACGCGTCCATTTTCGCGCTTCTCATCTACCTGATGGGCCTTGTCGGAAGCATGAATTTCATCATGTTCGCCATCACCGTGGGTCTCATCACGGGGCTCGCCACCTTCGTCACCGTCCTCTCCTACCCGGGCGTGGTCTCGAAGCGCCGCGTGCGCGGGCTCGAGAACAACCTCATTTCCGCGCTGCGCCAGATGCTCATCGAGCTCAAGTCCGGCGTCTCGCTTTTCGAGGCCATGAAGAGCGTGACAGCGGGCTACGGCGAAGTGAGCGCCGAGTTCAAGGACATCACGGACCACATAGAGGGCGGCGTGCCCGAGATAACCGCGCTCAACGACGCCAGCGCGCGCAACCCGTCCTTCAAGTTCAGGCGCGCAATCTGGCAGATTTCCAACGCGCTCTCGGTGGGCTCCGACGTCACCGTGGGCCTGCAGGACATGATAAGCGACCTCACGAAGGAAAAGATTGACGACATCAAGCGCTACGGGCAGGAGCTGAACCCGTGGACAATGATATACATGATGGCCGCGGTGATAGTGCCCTCGCTCGGAATGAGCATGATGAGCATCCTCCTCTCCTTCCTCAACATACCCGTGCCCAAAATAGTTTACCCTGGCGTGGTGTTCTACCTCATACTCTTCCAGATATTCTTCATAAGCTTCGTGCGCTCGCGCAGGCCGGTGGTTGACTAATGGCAGTGTCCGCAGTATTCGAGAGGATTTTCAAGTCGCTTTCGCTCATCTTCCCAGCCTGGGTGATAAGCTACTTTGACAGGCTCCTGCTGGAGGCGGACATGGACATGCCGGGCCGCATCTACGTGGGCACCCTTGCCTTCCTCATGATGATGATAGCAATAGCCTCCTTCCTGCTCTCCTCGCTCGTGCTGGGGCCGCTTGCCTCGCTCGGCATCATGGTGCTCTGCATGATAATGCTCGGCTTCCTGTTCTACATAATACCCCTGATGTCCGCGGACTCGCGCGCGAAGCGCGTCGAGCTGGTGCTGCCGGACGCCTTCCAGATGATAGCGGCGAACATACGCGCAGGCATGACGGTCGAGAACGCTGTCCTCGCCAGCGCGAAGCCGGAGTTCGGGCCGCTCGAGGTGGAGATAAAGCGCGTGAGCACCAAGACGTTCGCGGGCACGCCCCTCAACGAGTCGCTCATGGACCTGGGCAACCGCGTGCGCTCGAACCCGCTCAAGCGCGGAATCAAGCTGCTGGTCGAGGGCAACTCGCTGGGCGGGCAGATGGCCAGCCTGCTCTACGAGATTGCGCAGGATTTGCGGAACCAGCAGGCGATGCAGCGGGAGATAAACAACGCCACGATGATGTACACCATCTTCATAGTGTTCAGCGCGCTCATAGCCTCGCCCGTGCTCTTCGCCACCTCGGTTTACTACAACGTGATAAGCGCGGGCATCTCCAAGAACATCGGCTCCCTCGAATCGCTTCCGCCGGAGGCGATGCAGTTCGGGGGCTCTGTGGGCGGCATAGGGACTGGCGCCGGCATCTCGCCGGACGACCTGCGCCTCTTCGCGATAGCGAGCATACTAGTCACGTCCTTCTTCGCCTCCTTCACGCTTGCGCAGATACGCTCGGGCAAGCTGCTCGCGGGCATAAAGCTGATGCCCATATTCGTTACGCTCGCGCTCGGCATATTCTTCGGCACGTTCTACGCGCTCGAGACGATGTTCTCGTCAATAATGTGATTGCATGGTGAAAAAAGCACAGGCACGATTTCCGGCGGGAAATGTGCCGCCCCTTGACCGAAGGTCAAGAGGGCAGGCAGCAACCGAATTCCTCTTCGCCTACGGCTGGGCGCTCCTGCTCATAATAGTTGGCATTGCAGTGCTGGCGCAGATGGGCCTCTTCGACCTGGGCTCCTACGTGCCGTCCGGCACAGAAGTGGCCGGCTTCAACACGTTCGGAATCAACAAATACCGCCTCAACGGGGACGGCTCGCTCCATCTCACCATCCTCAACCGGCTCGAGGACTCGGTGACCGTGCGCGAGGTGCGCGTGAACGGCGTGCCCGTCTCCTCGCCCTCGCCAGCGCTTCCGTTCGGCATGAACGCAAGCTCCACCGTCCTCTTCAGCGCTGGCTCCGGACTGGGCGGGAACGTCGGCACCTCCTACTCCGCGAACGTAATGATACTTTTCGACGTGGACCGCGGCAACTCCGACCACATGGACTCCGGCACCCTGCGCGGCACCATCCAGCCATAAAAAATATTTAATAACACCGCCGCCAATCAAACCACATGGACAAGCGCGCACTGCTTTTCTTCCTTCTCGCATTCTCCATGATCCTCGCGGCAGGCTGCCCGCAGCGCGCGCCCGAGCGCGCTTCTGAAATCGCGGACACCTCGCTTAAGGTAAATCCAGTCCCCGAAGTGGGCGTGTGCTCGTGCATGGTGTGCAACCACGAGGACTCGGACTCCTGGCTCGCCAAGCTCTGGCGCATCATAACGCAGCGCGAATCCACCCTGCTCGGGGGGAGCTGCAAGTTCGAGGACTGCCTGACAGCGAAGCGCGCGCAGATTTACCAGGACGAGGTGATTGCAGGCACGCGCACCTCCCTTCCCTCCGCGGTGATGGCCGAGAGCCTCGTCAAACCCACCCCTGCACCGAACGAAGACTTCCTGAAATATTTCATGCTCGGACAGGGCCCCACCTTCAGCGACTTCGACACCATGGACAGCTACTGCAACTATTCAATGGGCTTCTCGGTGCGCTGGTGGCAGCCAAACAACGACCTGCTCTTCATACCGAGCAAGAACAGGGCGGGCTGCTACCTCGACAGCGACAAGCTTCCAGTTTACATCTTCAAGCCCGACAGGACTTCCCTCCCAACAAGCGGCGAGAACAGCCCGCTCGACCTGCTCGGCAAGCTGGCAGCAGAGATGGGCGACCCTGCAAAGCCCGTGGGCCCGGTGATGATAGTGCCTGAGCCGCAATTCACTTCCTCAGCCCATGACATAGCCAACATAGCGCAAGAGATTGACACGATAAAGATAAACTGCCCGAAATGCCTCATCGCGGTCGTGCCCGACCAGACGGTAACGCCTGACGGCGTGAACGAGCAGTTCGACGCCAATGGAATCAAAATCGGCGAAACAGAATATCCGGACAACTCCGCGCTCCGCGCGCTCTCGCAAATGCCGGAATTCGCGGACGTCAACATGATAGGCCTGCACTTCTTCCTGAACGACTTCTCGCCCACATGCAGGAGCGACGAGGCGGCCTACCGCCTGCTGAATTACTCGAGGCAAACTCTCGCGCACTACGGCAAGCCCTCCATCCTCCTCTACTACGGCGCAGGGAACTACGTGGAAGTGGACCCGTACACCAGCGTCAAAACGGGCTGCACGGCCGACCAAGTGGCAGCATTCTACGATTACATGGGCGTGCACATACCCGATATGGCGCAGGCGGGCATAATCGGCTCTGGCGTATACCAGTTCGTGGAAGGCGGCATAAACCCGGGATGCGACCTTACGAACAACAACTACTGCGACTACATCGGCGTAGTGGACAAGGACGACAACCAGAAGAACCCGCAGCTCAGCGTACTCGCGAACAGGTGCCAGTTCTACTACAACGGGAGCATCGACACGGCGGGAAAGGCCACCACGCCATTCTCTCAGGTGCCCCTCACCTTCCCGGCAAAGGGCGAGAACACTTCCATCTGCTCCTTCCAGTCCTTCTCATCCACATACGCGAACGAGCGCCTCTCCTCCGAGCCGCCCACCTATGACGCGAGCACACAGGCGGAAAACTGGGACGTGATAGGGTGCAACGAATGCACAGGCGGCGTGCCGCCCGCACGCTTCCGCTCAGGCTGGGCCCTCCCGTATTTCGACCCCTACGAGTGCTCCTCGTTCGACGACATCACAAGGCGCGAGGCCGAGAAGTGCGACCTTGACCCGTATCTTGTAAAGGCAGTGATATGGCGCGAGAGCGACTTCGACCCCAGCGCGGTATCGGAAAATCCGGGCAGCTCCAGCACGTGCGCAGCGCTCTATACAGGCGGCACGGGCTGCTATGCGTCGACTGAGTACTACGTGGACCACACCGACCCCTACTTCCCGGACACCAACCCGTTCCCGGGCCACGAGTGCGCGTGCGGCCTCATGCAGGTGATTGACGATTACGGCTCCTTCCCGCAGGACGTGTGCCCGAACTACGACCCGTTCATTCCCGCAAGCAGCGTATGCGGCGGCACATACAGGCTCTGCGAGTTCAAATTAGACGCGAAGAATTTCGTGGACACCCACCCTGATGAATTAGGCGTGACCGGAATGCCCGAGGACAAACCTGAATACAGGTGGGCAGTGGCGTGGGCGCTGCTGCTCTCATATAATGCAGGGCCGCTCAGCCTTGGCGACTACTACACGAACTGGAACGGCGGCGGCATCAATGCGGCAGGTTGCGGCCTTTACGACTCCAGCAACCCGCCTAACGGCGTGAAGAACGAGGTCGACATCGACGCGTGCTGCGCCACCGACTTCATGCACTACGTGAACACCTGCCCGCTCGGAAGCGGCGGCAACCCGTACGCTGCGCAGGTGATAGCAATGTACCACACGATAATCAACACCTGCCCGAACAACTGCAACGAGCACCTCGCCTACGTCACTGAAAACCCGCCGGGCGTTCCGGACCCCCTTGGCGGCACGCCGGAGGGCGGCACCTCGCTTCACGCGGCAGTGGACTGCTCCTACACGGCCTCCGATGTGCATTCGCTATGCCCGACAATCTCGCAGGCACCGCTCACCGGCATAACCTCCTGCGGAGGCTTCTGCGTGTGGAGGCCCTCATCCTTCTACAGCGTGCATGGCCGCACGGTGGCGGGCCACTACCATGACGGCGTTGACATGAACAGCCTCGACCACACCGTGCTCTCGGCGCAGACCGGCAAGGTCACGTTCATCGGGAACCGCGGCGGCTACGGCTACCGCATAGAGGTGACGGGCACCGACGGATGCACGACCACCTACAACCACCTCAAGCCCAACTCCGCAATGGCTAATGCTTATGTGGGCGCTCCCGTGAGCGCAGGCGACCCGCTGGCTATAATGGACAACACCGGCACTTCATTCGGCTCGCACCTGCACTTCTCCGTAATCAAGGACGGCCACTACATCAACCCGGGGTATGTGTGCGGCCTGCCCTGAGGTTAAAAAAAGAAGAGCTGGCTTCAAGCCATCTGCCGCCTTTTTATTCTTTCACTGCGTAATCACGACTGTGAGGGGTGGTACTGATGAGCACGACAGTGGCTAACCGACAGAATGCTGCACCTACAGTTCAAAGCCTACTTGCAAACCGCAATCTTGCGCAGTTCAGGCAGGGCCTCTACGCCCTCGACCGCGAACAGCTCCAGGCTCTCTGGAGAACTCTGCAAGACCTCAAAGCGCCGCTTGTCGATTTTTTCAAGAGGCACTACGAACAGGATTCGCATCCAGCAATCACCGTGCTGGTGTCACTTCCAATGCCGGCTGGCCTTGTGAATAGCCTCAGGCTGAGCGGAATACAGGCAAAGCTCCAAATAATGATAGACGAGGTTCCGAAGATGGACAAGGGGCTCAGGGCCGAGATTGCGAAAGAGCAGGCGCAAATTGCCAAGCAGGAATTCCTGCGCCACCAGCTCGAAAACCTGAAGATACAGCGCGAGGCGATGATACATGCGTCCGGCCACAACAGGGGCAACTCCGACCCATCGCGCCTCATCTGATTAGTGTAAGCTGGGGCGATTGGCCTAGCGGCCAATGCCCCTCTTTTTCTCCGAAAAAGCTGGGGCCGAGATTTGAACTCGGATTCCCGTGAGGGAACCAGTTATCTTGATTCCCCACATGGGGGTTTAGAAAGGGGGCGACTCGTCATGCCCCCTTCTTTCAAGACTGGCGCAATACCGGATTCTGCCACCCCAGCGCCAAAAACCTACGGTTTCTGGCAACTTCCCTTACGGCTGTCCTTTCAGAACTCCGGCTTACTATAGCTCCTTCGGGGTTTAAATAATACCGCTACGAATTACACGCATGGCAAAGGAATTCATACGTGCCTGCCCTATCTGCGGCAATCCCGACCTGAAGTGGGTTGGCGGAGGGCAGAACAGCGTCTTCGACTTCCTCGGCACCACTTCCCTCTCCGGCCAATTCTTCTGCGAGAGGTGCGGAAAGGAAATACTGCCGATAGAATTTGACTCCGAGAAGAACTACACGAAGTTCATGGTGGAGAAGGCCAAGGCTAAGAAGCAGAAGAAATCAACAGGCAGAAGCAGGAATCGTTAGTTCTTTTCCCCAGGGGCTTTTCTTTCAAGAAAAGGGCCTATTCAAGGCTTATTTCAATATGGACCGTGTCAGGCACCTTCACGCGCATGATTTGCCTGAGCGTCCTTTCATCGCCCGCGACGTCAATGATGCGTTTATAGATGCGCATCTCCCAGGTTTCATAGGTGTCGGAGCCGTCGCCACAGGGCGTCTTGCGCGTGCTCACCTTGAGGCGTTTTGTCGGAAGCGGCACAGGGCCCCGCACCTCGACGCCCGTGTTCTTCGCAATTTCGCGAATCTGCTTGCACACGTCGTCCAGCTCGGCGGAATTCTTCCCGACAAGTTTGATGCGAGCTTTGCCCATAATACCAACCTATTCCGGTCCCCGCGCGAAGGCGGGGAACGCTGCTTCCGAAAGGAAAACGAAAAGCGCCTACGCGGCTGCCTTCTTCACCACGTCCAGCACCACTCCCGCGGCCACTGTCTGGCCCATGTCTCGCACCGCGAAACGGCCAAGCTGCGGGAACTCGCTGAATTTTTCTACAACAACCGGCCTGGTAGGCTTCACCTTGACAATGGCGACGTCGCCGGTCTTGATGAAGTCGGGGTTCTTTTGCATTGTTGCGCCGGTCTTCGGGTCTTTCTTCTCAAGTATGTCAGTGATGGTGCACGCAACCTGCGCCGTGTGTATGTGGAACACGGGCGTGTACGAGCCCTTCGGAATCGCGGTCGGGTGGTCGAGCACGACAATCTGCGCCGTGAATTCTGACGCCACTGTCGGCGGGTTGTTCGCATGCCCAACGACCTCGCCCCTCCTAACATCCTTCTTGTCAACACCCTTCACGTTGAAGCCGACGTTGTCGCCGGGCACCGCCCTCTGCAACTCCTGGTGGTGCATCTCAATCTTCTTTACCTCGCCCTTCGCACCCGAGGGCATGAAAACCACCAAATCGCCGGGCTTCATCACGCCAGTCTCAACGCGGCCCACCGGCACAGTGCCGTGGCCCGTAATCGTGAAGACGTCCTGAACCGGAAGCCTGAGCGGCTTGTCCATCGGCTTTGCCGGGACAGTCAGCAAGTCGAATGCCTCGACAAGGCACGGGCCGACGTACCATGGGGTCTTGTCAGGCGACTTCTTCGCAATGTTCACGCCCTCATAAGCGGATATGGGGATGAAAGGCACGTTCTCCACCTTGAACCCGACGTTCTTGAGCAGCGTGGTGAGATGCGCCTTCAAATCGTCGTACTTCACGCGGTCGTAGCCGACTGCGTCCATCTTGTTGACCGCGACAATCAGCTGGTTGATGCCGAGCACCTTCGCAAGGAACGCGTGCTCCTTTGTCTGCGGCTGTATGCCCTCCTTCGCGGAGCACACGAGCACCGCGGCATCCGCCTGGCTTGCGCCTGTAATCATGTTCTTGATGAAGTCCTTGTGGCCGGGCGCGTCTATGATGGTAATGTAGTATTTCTGCGACTGGAAATCCTTGTGCGAAATGTCAATGGTCACGCCCCTCTCGCGCTCCTCCTTGAGCGTGTCCATTGTGAATGCGAACTCGAAAGTCGGCTTTCCAACCTTCTCCGCCTCCTCCTTCAGCTTCCTGAGCTCCTGCTCGCTCAGGGCGCCGGTATCGTAAAGGATGCGGCCTACGGTAGTCGACTTTCCGTGGTCGACGTGGCCGATGAATACCAGGTTCAGGTGCTCTTTTTCTGCCATTCAAATCACCTCAAGTATGCTACATCAAGCAGCATTTCTCATAAGCAAGCGTGGGCACTATTACGCCATGCCTCATTTATAAGTGTTTCTTTCCCCTTTTTTGCCCCACACCTGCCTATTCTCTCGACGTCAACAAATATAAAGGTATATTAAGGCCGGAAGCCCCAATTAGCATGTGGGAGCATGCCTGGAAGAATGATTGGTGTAAATTCGACAGATGCCGTTGCAAATTCGGTGGGGCGGGTCCAGGGTGAGCGCCAGGCCGGCATACTGCAAGCAATAGCCCGCATCGCTAAAACCAGGCACAGCACCCAGAATCCCGCGCCCGTGCCGCGCAAACCTCCAATACTCAAAAACAAGGAATCTTCTTCCCTTTCGGACCAAAAACCACTGCTGAATGAGCGCCTAGGCGGGCAAATCGATGTCACTGCAAATGGCATTCTTCGCGCCCCTGCGCACAGAATCAATATTCTAGTCTAGGCGCCGAAAGCTATTGCAGCCCTTCCGTAAGCGGTTGCGCTGCCTTCATCCCGTGTGCGAGCGTGGCTCCGACATAGTCCATGAAAGCGTCGCTATGGGGATGCGGGTTTTTCTCGATATTCTCCATGGCCTTCTCATAATTATTCGCCTTTGCTACGCTTTCCGGCGCCTTGGAAGCCTGAAACGCCCTGAATTCCTGCACATACGGGGAGCGCCCCAAATCAGGGCCATGTCGCTCCACAGACCTCTGCAACGCTGCCCTGTAAGCCGCATTTCCGTTTGCACCGCCATTCTGAACTTGAGCTTGAACCATTTTCCATGCACCCCTCTGCCTTCAATCCGTGCATTCCCGCGTATTTAATTCTTCCGCGCCAAACGCAACATTTATAACAGAATCTGTTCCAAATGGAACATATAAGGCGAAGGAGGCGGTTGCATGGCAAAGGAATCCGTCGCAAAGCAGGTGGCAAAGCTCCTGGAAAGCGACCTCTACACCAAGCGCGCGCTCATGATGGGCATAGCGAATGCGAGCGCGGTGGCGCAGCTCATAAGGCGCGAGCACTTGCCGCGCGCCAGCTTCGTAGCGGTAAAGGCGGCAGTAATGCGCTACACTGAGGCGCAGGAGGCCTACGCGGGCGCGCCACGGCTGCTCTCGCTGCTCTCGAAAACCAAGACGAGCATAAAGAGCGGCGTTGCAGTGCTGCACATCAGCCCGCGCTTCAAGCACCTCCTGAAACTCGAGAAGATATACGACAAGGCGAGCGAGTTCGCCATGATAAACTCGGACAACGCGATAACGATAATGGTGGACGACGAGCTGGCCGACGAGGTGCTCAAGATAGTCGGGCGCGCGAGCGTGATAAGCATCGAGCGCGACAACAGCATAGTCTCGCTCACCTCCCCTTCCACAATCGAGGTCACCCCGGGAGTGGTGGCGTTCGTGTCCGACCTGCTGGCAAGGCACGGCATCAACATAAAGGAGTATTACTCGTGCTACATCGACACGGTGCTGGTCTTCTCGAAAAAGGACGCGCTCAGGGCCTATGAGCTGCTGGAGAGCGTCGAATGAGGGCGGGCTCAGCTCAGAATCTTCGCGCGGTCGAACTTCTCCTTCGCCCTCTCGGCCTTCAGGCCGTCCTTCTCAAACGAGTATGAGAACGAGTCCATGTCCTTCGCGCCTACCACGTGCAGGTGGGTTTCCTCAACCTCCAAAAGGGCGTCCATGGCGAGCCTTATCCCGATGTGCGCCTTCTCGTCGTGCTCGCCTTCTATGGCCGCGCCGATGAACACGAACTTCTTCTCAAATGCGCGCGCCACCATGACGCGGGCGAACTCCAGAGCGCGCGGCAGCTCGTTGTATAACAGCAGGCTGTTCATGAGGTACATGATAATCATGCCGACCTTTCCCGTTTCCATGTGCTCGCTCACGGCCATCGCGAGCTCGGTCAAATTGCCCGGGTCCTGCACGTACTTCACCCTCTCGCTCTCCTTCACCTCGGCGCCCGACTTGAGGCTTATGAGGTCGATGAAAAGGAAGCGGTCCAGGTAGGGCTTTATGTTGTAGCCGTAATCCGAGAAAATCCTCTGCACCTTCTCGTACGAGTCGTCCGCAGCAACCCATATCACTTTCTCGTTCTTGCTGGTCTTGAGGAAATTGTAGACAGAATAGCAGCAGAACTGCTCCACGGGGCTCGAAATGCCCCCGGAAACAAGAAGCCCCTTGCCCGCGAAAACCTCGCGAAGCCTCCCCAAATCCTCGGGCCTGAACGCCATGCCCTGCTTTCGCAGAGACGTTTTAAATAGGTATCCGCGCCATCATAAAGCATGCGCTTCCGCTTCACGCCCACTCACCTTTTCCTCGCGTTCTGCATCGGCATCCTCTTCGGTGCTGGCTTCTTCCTTTTCCTCGCGAACCCGCAGGCGATAAGTTCCCCAACCCCCTCCGCCGCTTCAATCTCCTCCATCTTCTCTCCGAACGGCGAGGATGAAATAATTTCCTCCATCAGTTCCTCCACCACTTCCTTTGACCTGGAAATGTACCTCTTCAGCTACCAGAAGCTCGCGGACGCGCTGATAGATGCAAATGCAAGAGGCGTGAATGTGCGCGTTCTCCTGGAGCCCACGCTGGACAACAACCCGAACCTCCAGATGGCCGAATACCTGCGCGCCGCGGGCATCGAGGTGCGCTGGGCCATCCCCTCGCGCACAAACCACGCCAAATTCGCAATCATTGACAACAAGCTTGTGCTCGTGGGCTCGCACAACTGGAGCTACTCGGCCATGAACACGAACAGGGAGGCAAGCGTGCTCGTGCAGGACGCGGGCACTGTGCGCGAGTTCGAGCAGGCCTTCGGGGCGGACTGGAACGCAGCCTACACCTAACAATATTAAGGGAGGTTACCAGAAGGAACCGTAGGTTCCTTCTGAGCCCCGTAGTGTAGTGGCCAAGCACAACAGCCTTTGGAGGGGCCCTTTCTTAGAAAGAAAGCGCCCGCGGAAAGAATCCAAAGAAGAAAGCTGTAGGCGGAGGTTCGAATCCTCCCGGGGCTATGATTTAAATTTATGCTGCGATTTATCTGATGGGAGGATTGGCATGCGCAACGACGAAATCTGCTGGGCGATTTTGCCCAAGGTCTCGCGCAGCTTCTCATTCTGCATCCGCATGCTGCCCAAGCCCCTTGACGAGCAGATGATGGTTTCCTACCTCATCTACCGCGTGCTCGACACAATAGAGGACTCGCAAGCCCCTGTCCGGACGAAGAAAAAGCTGTTCTCGCAGTTCGTGGCGCTCCTTTCCGCGCGCGAACCGGATGCGGCAAAGATTGCGCAGTGCACGGCATCCCTCTGCGCGCAGCTCGACTACACCTATGAAAAGGACCTGCTCGAAAACCTCGACGCAGTTCTCGGCACCTACTACTCGCAGCCTTCCTCTGCAAGGCGGCCCATACTCAAGTGGGGCTGCGTGATGGCGGAGGGCATGTACAAGTTCCAGCGCAAGCCCATCGAGACCTTCAAGGACCAGGACGAGTACAGCTACCACGTGGCGGGCGTGATAGGCCACCTCTTCACCGACCTCCTCTTCCACAACGGCATAGTGGGCAAGCGCCTGCGCCGCCGCCTCTCGCGCTATGCGAGCAACTTCGGCCTCGCGCTGCAGAAGGTCAACATACTGCGCGACATCGCCGCTGACGTGATAAGCAAGCGCCACTACTGGCCGCGCCGCCTCATGGCCCGCTACAACCTCACCTACGAGAGCATCTGCCTGCGCGAGAACCGCGAGGCCGCGATGAAGGTGCTGCGCGCGCAAATAGCCAACGCGCGCAGGTATCTGCGCGACGCGATGAAGTACATAAAGCTGCTGCCCAGCAACGCGCTGCGGGTGCGCAAGTTCTGCCTCATACCCCTCTTCATGGCAATCGAGTCCTACGTGAAGTGCGCAAACAGTTCAGAGGTGTTCGACAGCGGGAAGAAGGTGAAAATCTCGCGCCTGCAGGTGGGCGAGATAATAGCAAAGACCGAGCTCTGGTGCTCATCCAACGACCGGCTCTCCAGCTGGTTCCTGCAGTCAATGGTGCGCGCGAATTCCGCCGCCCTTCCTGCCCCCGGCTAATTAGCACAATCAATAAGATTTTGCGGCCCACACCGCCCTTCCCGCCTTGCCGCACGCAACGCACTTCATCTCTTCCATCTTGTTGCACTCGAAGCCGCGTATCACCGCCTCGGCCTCGGTCTCGACCTTGCGCGCGCACGCCTCGGACTCGCACCACCCGATCTTCACGAACCCGCCCTTCTTCGCAACAAGCTCCTTCAGCTTCTTGACGTCGGACGCGCTCCTCAAATTCTCCTGCTGCCACTTGTGCGCCTTCTCAAGCAGCCTCCTGTCAAGCGCATCCAGCATCGCCTTCACTTCCTCGAAAGCGTGCGCCTCATCCGCCGTCTTCTTCTCGCCATCGCGCGAAACGAGCACGAGCTTCTTCGCGGCCAGCTCCTTGGGCCCGAGCTCGATGTGCAGCGGCACGCCCAGCGACTCCCAGTGGTAATATTTCTCGCCGGGCCGCAGCTCGCGCTCATCCACCTCGCACCTTATCCCCTTGGCCTCAAGGTGCGCCTTCACTTCCTTGCACTTGTTGAGCAGCTCGCCCTTGTTCTCGCCGAACAGTATCGGCACGACCACCACCTGCGCGGGCGCCACCGCGGAAGGCAGCACGAGCCCCTTGTCATCCCCGTGCACCCCAATCACCGCTGCCAGGCACCTCATGCTTATGCCGTAGCACGTCTGGTACGCGTAATTTTTCGTGCCGCTCGCGTCCGCGTAGCTCACTTCATATACCTTCGCGAAATTCTGGCCCAAATTATGCACCGTGCCCACCTGCAGCACCTTCCCGTCAGGCATCAGCGCGTCGAACGCGAGCGAGTAGTCCGCGCCCGGGAACGTGTCGTACTTCGGCCTCTTCAATATCATGTACGGCACGCCAAGCCTGTCGTAGAACTCCTTGTAAATGCGCACTCCCTCTGCGACCTGGAGCTCGCACTCATCCGCGCTTGCATGCACGGTGTGCGCCTCGTTCCAATAAATCTCCCTTCCGCGTATGAGCGGCTTAGTTGCCTTCGTGTCATGCCTATAGACGCAAAGCGTCTGGTGCACCTTGAGCGGCAAATCCGCGTGCGACCTTATCCACAGCCCGAACATCGGGTACATCACTGTCTCGGAAGTGGGCCTCACCGCCAGCTTCCTCTCCAGCTCCTCCTCGCCCCCATGCGTGACCCACAGCACCTCCCCTCCAAATCCTTTGATGTGGTCCGCCTCCTTGCCGAACTGGTCGTCTGGCACGAGAAGCGGGAAAAGCACCTGCTCATGCCCGCTCCTGTCCAGCATTCCCTCGAGAAGGCGGAAGCAGTTCCTGAGAGCGCGGAAGCCCCACGGCCTGTACACCGGCATGCCCTTCACCGGGTACCTGATGTCGATGATGCCGCAGGCCTCGAGCACCTCGTTGTACCACTCTGAGAAATTGGATTTGAATATTTTCATGCGCACCCTCGCGCTAGAATTGCATGCAATCAGATTTAAACTTATTCGTCGATTTCCCCTCATGCCCAAGGTGGAATGGTACACCGAATTCGTGGACGAGAACTACAAGCCAAGCAAAACCGACCTGGTGGCCCTTTTCTACTTCGAGCCCGCGCACGGCATCAGCGCCGACGAGGCAATAGGCCGCATCGCATCCGAAAGCTCCACCGGCACCTGGACAACCCTCTTCAAGCTGCCGCCGCGCATGAAAAAGCTCATGGCCACCGCATTCGAAGTGCGCGGCAACTACGTGAAAATCGCATACCCCCTTGACTTGTGGGAGCCGGGCAACGCGCCGCAGCTCCTGAGCGGCATCGCAGGAAACATTTTCGGAATGAAAGCAATTGACAACCTGCGCCTCATCGACGCCACCCTCCCCACTTCATACATCAGGCACTTCAAAGGCCCGCACCACGGCATAAGCGGCATCCGCAAAATGATGCGCGTACCCAAGCGCCCGCTCTTCGGCGCAGTGCCCAAGCCGAAAATAGGCTTCAGCGCCGCGGAGCATGCGCAAATAGGCTACGAAACCTGGATGGGCGGCTTTGACCTGGTGAAGGACGACGAGAACCTCACCTCCACAAGCTTCAACAACTTCAACGAGCGCGTGCGGCTCATGACAAAATTACGGGAGAAAGCGGAAAAGGAAACAGGCGAGCAGAAAGACGCGCTCATCAACATAACATCGGAAACAAAGGAAATGCAGCGCCGTGCAAAACTTCTTCATGACAACGGCTGGCGCTACGCAATGATAGATGTAGTCGTAGCGGGCACGGCAGCAGTGCAAACCCTGCGCGACGTTTTAGGCGACTACAACATGGCCATACACGCGCACAGGGCAATGCATGCGAGTTTTGACAGGAATCCGCGGCACGGGATTTCAATGCGGTTTTTGGCGAAAATAATGAGGCTTATCGGCGTAGATCAAATTCATGCCGGCACGGCTGTCGGAAAATTGGTTGGAGGGGAAAGCGAGATTAAGGGAATAGCCAACGTATTGCGCGAAAGACGCGTGAGCGCAGAAGGCACTCACCTCCTTTCCCAAGATTGGAGTTCAATCAAGCCCGCCTTCCCGGTTTCCTCAGGCGGTCTGCATCCTGGTCTTGTGCCAGAAGTCATGGACATCTTCGGCAACGAGTGCACAATTCTGGTGAGCGGCGGCATCCACGGCCATCCCAAGGGCACGCGCGCGGGCGCCAAGGCGGCGATGCAGGCGTGCGATGCCACGATGCACGGCATGAGCCTCAAGGACGCCGCGAAGAAGCACAAGGAACTCGCCCAGGCGCTCGAAAAGTGGGGCACCATGAGGCCGAAGTAGCCATCTGTTCCATTTAGAACACATTTAGTTATATCTGCAACACCTGGAGCGCAAGATATATATTCAGACTGCAAACTACCTATCTGCATGAAAAAATCCAAGCACAAGAAAAAGCACAAGTAAGGTATAGACGGACTACGCGTCAAGCAATGCCCTAACAACTCTCTTCACTTTTTTCCTCTTTCCGGTGAGCGCACTCCTGAACGCTTAAATATTCGAAAAGCCCTAATCACTCTACATGGCAGCACCCGCAACTCTTTTCAGGCGCCCTGCCCAGAACGGCAATCACGTGAACGGGCTCCACATCAACGGCAAGCGTGACCCTTCCGCACCCGCCACTTCTTTTATGCATCTCCTGCCCAAGCCCGAGCAGCTTCCTGCCTGGGCGGGCGGAATCGAAATTCCCAAAGCCACTCCTGTGCCAGCTTACTTGGCAAAAGTACCGGCGCACACCCATCTGCCCGGCGAAATCAAGATAGCCGCGCTTCCTCCAAAGCCAATTAAGGCAGGCGCATTGAAGGCAGTTGCAGTGAAGACGGCAGCGCCTGCCAACACAACTGCAAATGCTGCCGCGCCAGCAGCCCACACAGCCACAACAACGGTTCCTGCAAAGCTTCCGCAGGCTCCCGTGGCCCAGCCAGGAGCATCTCCAACTATCCCGCTTACCATTGCAGGCGCAATACTCGGCTTCTTTATAGTGATGGTCGCGCTGTTCAACATCGTCGAGGCAATAGGCAGCAGGCTTTCGCATAAGAAGGCGAAATAGCCTCAGATATCCAGCAGCACGCGCACTATCGCGCTGCCCTTCTTCTCTTCAACCGTCAAGTCGTGGTAAGTCACTGCCTTCACCACATCCTTGGCAGTGCCTTTGCCCGCGGAAATCCTTGCCTTCAGCACCTTCCTCCCGCCCTTCTCGCCAAGCTCGAGCACTTTGTAGGAATAGGGCTGCAGCTCGCGTATCTCGCACCCGCTTATGATGGCGGAAAGAGAAATTACAACCAGCTCATCCACGTTCTCGGCATGCTCCTCCACGTCGAATGAAACGCTCCCCTTCTTCGCCCTGCCGATGCGCTCAATTATGCCCATGGCAGTGTGCTCAATCGCTTCCGCTAAAGTCTTTCCCTCGCCCTCAACTATGATGTCAGCAGTGTGCCCGATGTAGCGGTATGCCATAGCCATTCACCACGCTTCCCATCTTTATTAACATTAGCCGGCATGGCGAACTTTTTAAACTCCGGCAGGCACAAGTGTATCATGGCACAGAAGGAAAAGCCCAAAGACGAGGCTCCGCCACCTCAGGCTTCCTCCACTCCTTCAGCAGCTTCGCAGGATTTGAATGACTACCAGCAGACAAAGACAAAGATGCGCGAGTGGCTAACGAACCTCAAGAGCGAACGCGGCGAACGCGGCTACAATTTTCAACTCCAGATAGGGGACGCGCCCGTGCCGGAGGGGGTTCTGCCCGGCCTCACGCAGGCGGCAGAACTCAAAACCTCGAAATGGGAAATTGATTATTCCGTGAAATCGCGCGAGGCGTACCGTGACGAGGCGGACGCGGCAAAGCTGATTGCACAGCTCGACGCGCTGCCGGACAAGCCCGCCAACCTCAAGGACGCATCCGGGCAGCTTCTTGTCATTGCAGTAAACGGAATCAGGCTGCAGGAGGCGGACTATTACAGGCATTGGCATGACGGGCTCCAAACCGGGGCAAAAGGCACGGACCGCCAGCTGTACCTGGAAGGCGCGCTCGCCACGGTGGATGCCCTGATAGAGAAGCTGCCCGCCTACTACGAGGCGAAGGGCGGCGAGGCGCCGTTTCTGAAAGGCGGCAGCTTCGAGCCCCTGCGCACCTCCCTTGAAAATGCGCGCGCGGACTTCAATGACGCCCTCATAGCGGAGCAGCAGGGCAAGCGCGACGTGGCATCTGCAAAAATCAAGAGCGGCCTGAAGGCATACGATTATTTCGACAACCGCTTCGGCGCGCTTTCCGCAAGCGCCGAGGAGGACCGCGAGCTCGTGAAGGAATACGGGCATGCCGGCGCCTTCTTCGTAAAGCACGGCGAGTCGATAATGAGCGGCCTCGTTTTCCTCGGGGGCATGGCCGGCAGGGCATCGAAGACGCCTGTCGGGCAGGCGGCATATATGACAATGGAACTCTATTTCGCGGCACATGGCGCGGGCGACATCATCAACAGGTACGTGTCCGAGGGCAGCGTGCCGCTTGACATCCGCACCATCGGCGACATATCAATGATGGCGCTGCCCGCCGGCACCCTTGGAAAGCTCGGAAAGGAACTGCCCGAGACCCAGCGCTTTCTGGACATGGTAAGCAAGACCGGAGGCGGCGTTCTCATGGTCTCCGCGGCCTCGCAGGGGGGCAAGCTCATTTTCGATGCGCGCGGAGTCCTCTCGGGCAATGAGGTTTCGCAGCTATTCGAGCTCGGCTTCTACACTTTAGGCGGCTTCCTCGTTGCCGAGCGCGGAAAGGGCGTGAAGCCCGAAAAGCAGATGAGCGACTTCTACGAACCGGCTTCCGAGCGCGCGCCGCGCAGCGTGAGCTTCGACGCGACCGCACTGGAGGAAGCAACGGGGCGGAACTCCCCCTCAACCAAAGTGTCCGGGGCGCTTTCCGACATCAGCTCGCGCGTTGGCGAAGCGGACTCGGAGTTGCGCGAAATGCTCAGGCGCGCGCAGCAGGGCGTCGACGACATCTCGCGCATCCCTGAAGGCCGGGCGCGCGAATTGAGCTATGACCAGATGGCAACGCTAATCAAGGACCTGCGCGCTTTCTCAGAGCAGAAGCCGAAGGAATACGGCTCGCTGGGCAAGCTTGCCGACTGGATGGACTCTACCTATGCAAGCAGGCTCAACATGGAGTCAGTGGCGCCGCGCGAGACACCCAAGTCCGACGTGCCGAACTGGAGCAATGTTGCGAATGACATCAACGGCGCCCAGATTTACGGCAACAATCCTGAAAAGCTCGCGCCAATAATCGAGCGCCTGCAGAAAGCCCAAGGGGCATTTGAGTCAGACCCGACTTACAGCAAGCTCATTGCCGACACCCTTGCCTCCATCGCACCTCCCGATGTTTCTGCGCAGGCCCAAGTGCCCGCGGAGCCCGTGAGGATTTTCGAATCAGGCCAGCTCGCGCAAGTTGAAACAGCGCAGGCTCTCATCGCAAGCCAGGGCAGATATGCTTCAATCGAGCTTGCCAACGGCAACGTGGTTTCAGGCAGGCTCAGCCTCATCGCGGGCGAGGACAAGGTTTACAGGCTGGGCATAGGCGAAGGCCAATTCTCCGCCCGCTACGAGTTTGCGGACGTGAAGCGCATCGCGGTTCTGAACGACATCTCGCAGCTTCCCTATACCGAGCTCGGCAAAGAGCGCCTCACGCACCTGAACAGCGATGACGCGAAGCTGCTCCTCCTGAACGCCGGGAACGGCGCGCGCATAACGATGAAGGACGGCACGGTGCTGGAGGGCGCGCTGGCATTCGAGCGCGCGCCAGGCCATCCGGCATCAATCGGAATCGAGGGCAGCAACAGGCTTTACGACTTGCGCAATGTCGAGAGCATAAGGCTGCTGAACGGGCCGAATCTTTTCGCCCAGTCCGCGCTTGCCGAAGCACTGCCCGCAGCTTCCTCAGTAGGCGTCCGCGCCCCTGCCGCATCTGCAGCTGTCGAGGCTGTCGCCGATCCGCGCCTTGATTACCTGCGCCCGCTCGCGAACGAGGTGAACGGCACGCCAAATGCGGCTGAAAAAGTTTCCGCAATAGGCCAGGCTTATGACACGCTCGGCCCGAGGCTCATGCAGCAGTTCGAGGCGCTGGTGATGGACCGCATAAAAAGCGGCGAGAGCTGGGGCACGCGGTCCGAAATTGAAGGTTACGCGAATTTCCTGCGAGGCACTGCTGGTTATTCAGCGGCGGATTTCGCACGGGCCGAGCAGATGCACAAGAGCTTTGCATCAGGCGCTCCTGTTGTGGACGAGCTTGCATTCGCGAAGCTCGGGCCCGTATTCGGGAAGATGGGAATGACTGACGCGGTGGAGCTGATAAACTTCTTCAATGAGCGCAACGCGCCTCCCGGAACTCCCGGCGCGGAAACCATTCCAAGGCTGCCGGGCGCAGTGGACGAATCGCTGTTGCCTCGGAGCATCCGCGAAAACGCGCCGCTCACCCCGGAAGCAAAAGAAATGTTCAGGCAGGCAAACGAGCTTCTGGAGCGCGGGCCCGCAGGAGACCGCCTGCCGACTGCTGCCGAGTATGCCGAAATCACGGCGTCGCATGCAAAGTGGAGGAATGCGCTCGGCCTTGCCGAAGGCGCGGCACTCGACTCGCCGGAAGCCAAAGCCCGCATGCAGCAGATAATCAGCACGCTGCCCGAAGGCGTGCGCCTTGACATGCGCGGCATGCCCCTCTCGGACATGGACTTCAGCGGCCGCAACCTCGCGGGCTTTGACTTCAGCTACTCCAATTTGCAAGGCGCGAACTTCAGGGGCGCGCAGCTGGGCGCAACCTTCTTTGCCGCGGACATCAGCGGCGCGGACTTCACGGGCGCCCGCTTCAAGGGCGACGATTTTGGAGGTGCAATAGCCAACGCTGCCGGCCGCCCCACGATATTCGACGGCGCGGACCTCAGCGGCGCCACCTTCTCAGGAGCTGATTTTGCAGGCGCATCCATGCGGCGCGCCATCCTGCGCGATGCGAACCTGGACGGCACACTCCTGCCTGGCGCCCTGCTGACAGGGACGGACCTGCGCAATGCGCACGTGAATCCCGCCACCACTGACATCAGCGGCGCGGACCTGCGCGGCGCGGAAAACATTCCCGAGCAAATGTTAGGACTTGCGCGCAGGCAAGGCGCAATCACCGGCGAGTTCCCCACGGTCTCACAAATATTCGACAACGGCACGCCAGAGAAGCTTGCGGAGGTTCTTGAGCTGAAAGGCGTGAGCGGAGGCGAAGCCTCGTTTGCCGCAGAACTCATGAGCAAGCGCAACGCGAATGCATGGCAGGAAATTCAAGACGCCCGCGCTTTCCGCACCCTTGCTAAAAAGTGGTCGGGGAGCGAGGACCCGGAGCTCGCGGAGCTCGGCGGCAGGATGCTTGACGTCACTGAACGCGCGCGCCTTGAGGTAATGGGCAAGACAAGTGAGGCATACCGGTCAGTGGAGTTCACTGCGCACGAGTGGGAAAGGGCGCGCCACATTGCAAGCGGCCAGGAGCTGCAGCAGCTTTACGACGTTGCGCAGAAGTCCGGCGACCCTCTTGCAATGCAGCAGGTCGACAAGGCATTCATCTCGCGCCTCAACATGATGGACAATAAAATAGCGCCCGAGAGCGAGCTTGCGCAGCTCAACAAACTCGCAAACCGCTCCCCGAACATGGACGTGCGAAGTGCCTACACGAAGTTCATGGAGCGCGAGCGCGACGTTTCGCTCGACCTCGTCAAGGGCGAAGGGCCTGAAGCCGAGCAGGCTGCAAGGGCAAAGGAAACCAATGCCTTCTACGACCGCTACAGCATAGACAAGGAAATGGGCCTTGCAAACTCGAAGTTTAGCGGGCCAAAAACCTTCGGCAGGCCGGTGCCTGAGGTGCAGTCCATCTCCGCGCTGACGCGGGTGAAGCTGGAATGGGGCGTGCTCACCGCGCTTTCAGAAGGAACCCTCACAACCCCTGAGCTCATGCAGAAGACAATAGGTCGCTACGAGCCGCCTTCTCAGTGGGAGCGCTCATCTCCAAATGAAATAGGGCCGCTCGAAGTGCAGGAAATGGTGCGCGGGCTCCAGCGGAAGGAAATGCGCCTCGTCACTGCTGATGAAAACGGCATCAGGCTCACGCGGCTGGGCAGGCAGGAGCTGGATGTCCTGAATGGCGCCAAGCGCGAAGGTGGCGGAACCGGAAAGCCCGCAACCGTACAGGAACAAAAGGGAGAAGCGGCAAAGGCGCAGGAGCTTCCGGCACTGAGCGACAAGGCCCTGCTGGGCGCGAGGGAAATGCTCAGGGAGGAATTCTACAACGACCCGCGAGTGATGCCTATAATCGAGCGATACCTTCAAACAGTGCAGTCCATGCAGGCGCTTGTGCGCGGGAATGTGGAGGGCCTGAGTCTCGAAGTTGTGAAGACGGAGGGCAAGGTTCCGGAAGGTGCGGTGATGCACCAGCCCTATCAGGAAGCCGCGGATGCGGGCTGGGGCGCAAAATTCGTGAAAAGACTCGAACATGACGACTCATTCCACACATGGACGATGCCGACAGGGGCGAAATTCCTCCCGACTGCAAACGCCGACGCAGTGCTCGGGCAGCTCAAGGCGCTGGATTCGGATCTGGCTTCCCTGAGCAAGCAGATATTCGAGCTGAAGAAAACCATATATGCAGAGCATGGCGGTTCGAATGTCCGCTATATGCTCGATGACGACAGATACAACGCGCTTTCCGAAATGCTGCGCGTCGGCCAATACAGCCACGTGTTCACTGCCTCCATGATTTCTGTGCTGGAGCAGAACCTTGCAAGCGGCTCCTCCCGCTTCTACTCGCACGAGGGCGACTAGCGCCCCCTCAGCTTTATTAATCTTAAACAGCCTATTTGCAAGATGAGCCTCACGAAGATAGACGCTATTTCAGAAGAGGGCGATGTCACGCTGGCAGGGCGCGTAATGCGCTCCCACGAGTCCCAGTCACTCTACCTCTACACAATACTGGACGAGAGCGGCTCCATAGACGTTGCAAGCTATTCGCCCTTCCCGCTTGGCGACTACGTGCAGGTGCACGGCACCGCGAAGAAGCACGGCAGCTACATGGAAGTCTACGCGATAGACATGAACCGCCTTATCGGCGAGGCGCGCGACATCGTATCCCGCGACGTGGAGAAGGCGCTTGCGAAGGAGTGCGAGCCGCTCAAGGCGCAGAAAATGCTGGTGGACGACGAGGTGATGAATGCCCTCTCCCCGTCCTTCGACGACGCGGCGCGCCGCATACGAAGGGCAATCTTTTCATTCAGGCCGATACTTCTCAGGTACAACGGCGACGCGGACGGCATATGCGCGGGTCTGTGCCTCAAGCGCGCGATAGAGCACCATCTGGGGCGCGATGCAAAAAGGCGCCTGCTCTTCGCGCAGAACAACCCCGCAGTGTACTCGGAGGGCGACGCGCTGCGCGACGTGAGCGTGCTGCGCATGCTGCCCGACCAGATGGGCACGCCCCTCGTGATACTGGTGGACTTCGCGGCCAACTCCGAGAGCCTCGAGGCGATAGAGCTGCACAAGGGCGCTGCCAACGAGCTGCTCATAGTCGACCACCATCCCTTTGACCCGAAAATGCCCGTCCTCGCGGAATGCTTCGTCTCCCCGATGACCTGCAACGGCACCTCGCACTACTGCACCGGCCTGCTCGCGGGCGAGATAGGCAAGCGGGTGGCCGAGGTTGACATCGAGGAATTCCAGCGCATAGCAATGGCCGGCGACAGGAGCAAGCTGCTCGAGCCCAACGCAGAGAACTTGCGCATAGCGCAGGCGCTCGACTTCCTTGCCATTTATGAGAAGGCGGTGAGCACCCTCGACTTCTACGACACCTCGCTGCAGGACAAGAAGTTCATGGACTCGGTTTACGAGCAGTCGGTTGCAAAGATGAAGCACAGCGCGGAAGTTGCAAAGGAATTCGCGAAGATGCGCGAGCTGCCCAACGGCTTCCTGCTGTGCAGGATACGCATGGATGCTGCGGCAAAGAAGGGCGAGTTCCCGACAAAGGGCAAGGCCACGGGCGCGGTGCACGACGAGCTTGCCGCCAAGACGAACAAGCCCCTCGTCACCTTGGGCTACGGGGAAAGGATGATTTCAATACGCGCAAACCCGCAGGCCCTCGAGCGCGGCTTCAACGCGAGCAAGATGATAGACGAGCTCAAGGTGGAGATGAGCAACAGCATAGAGAGCGGCGGCGGCCACGCAGTTGCCGCATCGATAAAAGTTAATAAGGGGTTCGGGAAAATCGTGCTGGACTGGGTTTGCAGTTGGATTGAGAAGCTATGAGCATCAGGAAGCGGCTGCTGGGCGGCCTGAGCAGGAACGTCATACTTCTTGGCATAGTGAGCATGCTCACCGACGTGAGCAGCGAGATGATATTTCCCATCCTCCCGCTCTTCCTCGTCAACATACTGCATGCCGATGCATCCATAGTGGGCCTGGTGGAGGGCGTTGCGGAAAGCACCGCGGACATCACAAAGCTCTTCTCGGGCTGGTGGTCCGACAAGATAGGCAAGCGCAAGCCCTTTGTCCTCTTCGGCTACGGCCTCTCGACAGTCACAAAGCCGCTTTTCGCAATTGCAACAATGTGGCAGAGCGTATTCGTAATCCGCTTTGCGGACAGGGTTGGCAAGGGCCTGCGCGTGAGCGCGCGCGACGTCATGGTTGTCGAATCAACAGAGAAGCGGTTCATGGGCAAGGCATTCGGCTTCCGCAAGATGATGGACTCGCTCGGCGCTGTAATAGGCCCGCTCCTCGCCTTCGCGCTCCTGCCCCTTCTTGCATCCGCCACCGACCCTTCCGCAGCCTACCGCAACATCTTCTGGCTCTCAGTCATACCTGCAGCACTGGCAGTAATACTCATCTTCCTCGTGAAGGAAACCGAGCCGCGGAACGGCAACCACCACATCCGCTACTCCTTCAAGGTCTCGCTGCAGCACCTCGGCCCTAACTTCAAGATGCTGCTGTTCGTGAGCCTGCTTCTTGCGCTGAGCAATTTCAGCGTCGCGTTCCTCATACTGCGCGCCTATGACCTCGGCTACGGCCTTGCAATAGTGCCGCTGCTCTACGTGGCATTCAACATCACCTACGCAGCCTTCGCAATTCCCGCAGGCGCACTTTCGGACAAGCTCGGCCGCAAGCCCGTTCTCGCCTTCGGCCATGTGCTCTTCGCGCTCACGTGCCTTGGCTTCATGCTCTCGGGCGACGGGCTCACGATGTGGCTGCTCTTCGGGCTCTACGGCATCTTCCTGGCGATACGCGAAACATTGCAGCGCGCATTCATAGCCGACATAGTCGAAGAAGATTTGCTCGGCACTGCATTCGGCTCGCTTCAGGGCGCATGCGGCCTTGCGGCGCTCCCGGCCAGCCTCATCGCGGGCATCCTCTGGCAGGTCTACGGCGCGCAGGCTGCATTCATGTTCGGCGCCGTAGTCGCGCTTGTCTCAGCGGTGCTGCTCGTGCTGTTGGTAAAGGAAAAGAAGGGCTAAGCCCGACTCACTCAATCGACTTGTAGGCCAAATCCCACAAATCAGCCACGACTTCCCACGCGAAATTGCGCTCCGCGCGCTTGCGCGCATTCACGCCGAACCTCTTCCTCTCCGCAGGGTCCTCGTACAAATAGTCCATTGCCTCGAAAAGCGCATTGGAGTTGCGGGGCTCCACCAATATGCCGGTCTTCGGGCTTATCTGCTCAGGGTTCCCGCCGATATTCGCAGCAACAGCGGGCAGCCCGCTCGCCAATGCCTCAGGTATCACGACCGCGCAAGGCTCCCACACGGCGCCATGCGCGAAAATGTCCGCGGCCCTATAGTAGAAAGGAAGCTCGGCCTCGGGTATTCCTGTCACAAAGCTCACATTCTTGGTTATGCCGAGCCTTGCGCACTGCGCCTCGAGCGCGCCCTTCAGCGGCCCCTTCCCTATGCCTATCAGGTGCACGTTATGATGCTCCTTCTTGAGCATCGCGAATGCATCCAGCAAACATGGCCATGCCTTCTGCTCCACCATGCGCGCATTCTCAATCACGACAAACGCATCCTCGTCAATGCCCAGCTTCTTGCGCACAAAAGCGCCGCTCTTGCGCGGGTGGAATTTCTTCACGTCCACGCCATTGTGCACAATGTGCACCTTCTCGTGCATCCACTTCGGCACAGTCACATTCCTCGTATACTCGCTCACCGCGATAATCATGTTTGCCAGCTCCATCCACCTTCTGCCCACGAGCAAATCATACGCCAGCGCGCCATTGTCCACGCCGAACGAAACTCCGCGGGGCAAGGCGTTATGGAGCGTGAGGGCGAGTTTTTTTCGCTTTATGATTTTGAGCGTGGCCATGGTGCCGTAGAAATACCAGAACCTGTTGTGCACGTGGAAAAGGTCGGCCTGCTGGCCGAGGAGCGAGAAGTTGAAGAAGGGCACTATTGTATAGGGCGGCGGGATGATGGCAGGCATTTTTTCTAGGTAAATGGAAGGAAAAACTCTTTTCACCTCAATCTTGCCCATCATCTCGCGCGGCTTTGTGTTCGGCAGGCCCGAGGTAAGCACGGTAATCTTGTGCCTGTCAACAAGGCGCTTGCTCACCTCGAGAACCACTTTCTCCGAGCCCCCCTGGTATGGGCTGAAAAGCGGGTCAAGATGGCAGATGTGCATGAGGGGCTTTCGGCGGGGGGCTTAAAATAACTACTCATACGTGTACCGTTTCGCCGAGCTTCGGCGCATAGGCATCATAGCCCTGCCCCTTCAGCTCCTCGGCAAACTCCACGCACGTGTCGCCGTGCACGCACAGCACCTTTTCAGGCCCCGCTTTCTTCACGAACTCGAACAAGTCCTTCCTGCCTGCATGTGCAGACAAATCATAGTAGCTTACGGGCAGCGTAATTTCCACCCATATCCTGTCAGCCTTCACCCTCCTCTCATTTATCAAGTGCCACCCGTTCGTGTTCTCCACGCAGAAGCCGGTGAATATCACCCTGTTCTCAGGCTGCCCGTTCATCCTCACCAGATAGCCGAGCGCAGGCCCGCCGTCCAGCATGCCCGCAGTGGAAACAATGACGCCCCCGCCGGAAAGCGCCTTCCTTTTCTGGCCGGGCGTCTCCACCCACTCAACCCAGTTCAGCGCCTCGGCAAGCGCATGCGCATCCCGCAAATAGCCAGGGTAATTCAAGATGACCTCGCTCGCGCCCTTTGCCATGCCGTCCAGATACACCTGCAGCCCCCTGTCATGCTCATGCAGCAGCATCACGAGCTCCTGCGCCCTTCCAATTGCAAAAGCCGGAAGCAGGACAGTCCCGCCAGCCTCGACAGTGCTGCTTATCTCGGCCATCATCTTCTCAATAGTCTCTTCGCGCGGCGGGTGCTCCTTCTCGCTGTAAGTGCTCTCGGTCAGCAGCACATTCACGTCTTCCACATAGCCCGCAGCTTTGTGCAGCAGCGTGTCCTCCAGCTTGAAATCGCCGGTGTAAACGAACTTCCTGCCCTCTGTATTCAGCTCGCATATCGCGGCGCCCGGTATGTGGCCCGCGTCGTGCAGCGTGAGCTTCGTCTTCTTCCCGCCGATGTCCAGCTCCCTCTCGTAGGCAACCGGGAAGAAGTTCTGCACCATCCGCTTGTAGCAGTTCATGGAGAAAGGTATCTTCCTGCCGGCTATTTTTATGAAGTCCGTGATGATGAGCTGCGCGAGCGCCTGCGTGGGGTAGGTTGCAAGGCACGGCATGTGGAAGTGGTCGTAGAGAATCGGCACAGCGCCGCAGTGGTCCAGGTGCGCGTGCGAAAGCACGAACGCGTCCACGCCGCGCGCCAGCCTCATCGGGTACTCGTTGTCAGCCTCGCCCTTCAGTATCTTCGCGCCATAGTCCATGAGCACGCGCTTCTCGCCTGAGAACAAGATTGCGCTGCGCCCAACCTCACGCGCGGCGCCCAGCATAGTGATTTCCATTCTTATCGGGCTTAACACGCACGGCATATATTTAAAGTTTGAGTGGAATCTACTCGTGAGCGTGGTATGTTTGGCCGACGGCACAAGGGAACTGACTTTTGAAGACTTGCTTGTTCTGAAGCGCATAGACGCGGACACCGTGGTCGAGCGCTTCAGCTCCAAAATCAACGCCTCCTTCTTCGAGGCCGCCAACCTTCTCGGGAAGCTCAAGCTCAAAGGCTACGTGGACATCGAGGCCTCGCCCGGCCTGAGCAAGGTGTGGCTCACCGAGGGCGGCAAGACTATAATGAACGTCGTGGAGTCAAGGGCCGCGGAGGAAACGGACAATCTTGACCTCACGGTCTTGCGCGCGATTTCCGGCGGCTCAAACAGCGCCCCGTCCATCTCCAAAACGCTCAACCTCAGGCACAGCGACCTTGCATTCCACCTCTACCGCCTTCTCGCGCACGACCTGATAGACTACACGATGCACACCTCCAAGGCGGGCTGGGAGGTCACGATAGCCATGACCGAGGCCGGCTTCAACAAGCTGAACAGCGCGCCGGCGCCAGTGCAGGTTGAAGAGCAGGCCGAGCAGAAGCCTGCGGCAATGGCGGGCGCGTTCATGAATATTTTCAAGCCGAGGCAGCCAGCGAAGGAAGCAAAGCGCGATGCAGGGCCGGGCCGCGCGCCCGCGATAGCAGAGGCGCTTGCCCCTGCACTTGAGCCTGCAGCCCAGTCAAAGCCGCTTACCGCAGAGGAGCTGAAGAGGAAAATAATAAGGGAAAAGAAGGACACCGCACTCAGGAAGTGGGTGAATCTCGCCGGCCTTGTGCTGCTGTTGCTCCTTTTGGCGAGCATCGTGTATTTATACCTCAAGTCCCAGAGCTAGGCAGTTGTGATTCAGATGCCCGCGCTTGATTTCGAGAGTTCCTTGTCCCTGCTTAAGCGCCATGGCGTCCGTTTTCCAGACTATGGAGTGGCGAAAAGCCCCGCGGAAGCAGCGCGCATGGCGAAAAAGCTCGGCTACCCGCTCGCGCTCAAGCTCATCTCCAAGGACATACTTCACAAGACTGACGTGGGCGGCGTGAAGCTCAACATCGCGGACGAAAAGCAGCTTTCCAAGGCCTACTCGGAAATCGCAAGCGCAGTGCCAAAATCAAAATTGGACGGAATTCTTATACAAAAAATGGCCCCCCAGGGCGTGGAGCTGCTCGTGGGCGGGAAGATGGACGTGCAATTCGGCCCGGTCATCGCATTCGGCCTCGGCGGCATATTCGTCGAGATATTCAAGGACGTGAGCCTGCGCGTGTGCCCAATCGACAAGAATGATGCGCGGGAGATGATACGCGAGATAAAGGGCTACCCGATACTCGCGGGCGCGCGCAACACCAAGCCGGTCGACGAGGCCGCGCTCGTGGAGTTGCTGGTGAACGTCTCGAAGCTGATGATGGGGAACAAGATTACCGAGCTGGACCTGAACCCCGTGATGGCCTACAGCAACGGCTACTATGCGGTGGATGCAAGAATACTCGTACCATGATGTGATTCCATGCGCAACCTTGACCCGATATTCGAGCCCAAGAGCATAGCGGTGATAGGCGCCTCGCACGAGCCGGGCAAGATAGGCCATGTCATCACAAAGAACTTCATAGACGGCGGCTTCATGGGCCGCGTGTACCCAATCAACCCGAATGCAAGCGAAATTCTGGGGCTCAAGGCCTACCCGACAGTGGGCGACGTGCCTGACAAGATAGACTCGGCAGTGGTGGCAGTGCACGCGGAGCTCGTTCCCTCAGTGCTGCAGCAGTGCGGCGAGAAGGGCATCAGCGGGGTAGTGGTGATAAGCGGCGGCTTCAGCGAGGTTGGCAACTACAAGCTCGAGCAGCAGCTAGTGGACGTGGCGAAGAAGTACAACATCAATGTCATAGGCCCGAACTGCCTGGGCGTCCTCAACCCCGCGGCGCGCAACGACAGCATCTTCCTCCCGATGTACAAGATGGGCAGGCCCAAGGTTGGGGACATCAGCTTCATCTCGCAGAGCGGCGCTGTCGGCGGGTGCATCATAGACCTTGCAGCGCGCGCTGGCATCGGCATGGGCAAGTTCGTTTCCTACGGAAATGCATCCGTGGTGGACGAAGCCGACCTCCTCGACTATCTTGCAAATGACGACAAGACGCGCGTGATAGTCGCGTACATAGAGGGCGTCAAAAGAGGGCGCGCGTTCATGGATGCGGCCAAGAAGGTAACTGCCGAGAAGCCAGTGATAGTGCTGAAGGCCGGGCGCGGAAAAGCAGCCCAAGAAGCTGCAAAATCGCACACAGGCGCGCTCGCCGGCTCGCACGAGGTTTACAGTGCTGCATTCAAGCAGTGCCACATCATAGAGGCGGACGGCCTTGAGGACCTGTTCAACTTCTCCAAAATTCTGGACTACCCAATCTGCTCAGGCGACAGGATAGGCATCATCACGAACGGAGGAGGCACGGGCGTGCTTGCTGTAGATGAAGTGGAGAAGAACGGCCTGCAGCTCGCGAAATTCAGCGAAAGCACGCGCGAGCAGCTGCGCAAGCTCCTGCCCAATTACGCAAACGCCACCAACCCCCTCGACATAGTAGGGGATGCCGACTCTAACAGGTACGAGCAGGCAATTGACATAGTGACAAAGGACCCGAACGTAGACTTCCTAGTGATAATAGTGCTCTTCCAGACAGTCGGCATAGACTCGCGCGTCGTGAATGTGATAGTGAAGGCGCGCGAAAAGGGCCAGAAGCCCATCGCCGTGATTTCAACAGGCGGCGAGTACACGGAGTTCCACAGGCGCATAATGGACAGCTACGGCGTGCCAACTTACGGCTCGCCAGAGGATGCCCTGAGGTCCGTTGCAAAATTCGTCGGCTACTGCAAGGCGAAGAAGCCTGTGAAATAGCTACTTCTCCTTCATCTTCCCGAACGCCTCATCCGCATCCTTTGCCTCGGCCAGCAATTCAAAAAGAGCCTCAAAATCCTTCACTTTCGCGCCCCGCTCCTCCAGCTTCTTGCGCAGCATCGCCATTCCCATGTCCTTCACGCTCACCTTCTGCTCCCGTATGTCCCTGATGAGCGCAGCCTTCTCGCTCTCCATCCCTTCCAGCTCCTTCACCACTTCCACAAATGCAACCTGCTCCAGCCCGCCCAGCTCCAGCGCCACATTCTCCGCCGACAATCCTTTGGCCAGCGTGCCGGTGATTTTCACGCGCATCATCGGCTTCTCTTTCGCCCCAGCCGCAACCTCCTTCACCACCTTCTCCACTTCCTTCTGCACATCCACTAGGGAGGCGCTGTGCAACTTGATTTCACGGTAGAAAAACGGGCGGGCCTTGATGGGGATGAATTCTTCCTTCCTCGTTTGCGTGTCATAAACGTAGATTCCTTTTGCGCTCTCCTCTTCCTTCCTCATCTGCGTGAGCACAGTGCTTCCGGGTATGAGCAGCTTCGCCTTCCCGATGCTGCGCACGCTGTTCCTGTGCATATGGCCGCAAACATAGAGGTCAAAGCCCGCAGGCAAATCCTCCAGCCCCATCGCATCCTCGTCAGGCAGAAGCTCGCGTATGGACTGGTGGAACATGAAGACGTTGAACGCGCCGGGCATGGGCTTGTAATTGCGCGCCTCGATGGCGTGCCGCGCCAATTCATGCGGCACGTTCGCAAGCCCCTGCACCGCGACCTTCTCGCCATCCATCCCGACCACGAACGGCTTGTGGTGTGCGTCTATCGCAAGGTGCGCGGTCTCAAGTATGCTGACGAGGTTGAAAGTCATCTTCTCGTCCTTGCCATGCTGCTGCGCTGCGGGCCGCTCGTGGTCTCCGCGCACGAAGAAGACCGGCACTGCGCCTGCATCCGCGCCTTCCACTTTTGCACCCCATTTCTTGCCCTGCGGTATGGAAAATATTTTCAGCGCCATGTTTATTGCGTGCGGCGTGGGCGAGCGGCTGTCGAACAAATCGCCCGGCACGAGCACGATGTCGCCCTTCTCGCATGCCAGCTTCATGGCCTCCGTGGCCTGCGCGAACACATCCTCGTAAAACCTGCGGTAGCCGAAGTGCAGGTCTGACAGAATGGCGAGCTTCATTTCCGCATTCCTCCCGACAAACCTTTATATATCGCAATTATATATGGTTAGCGCTGGTGCAAATGCTCGACAAGCTCGTGTTCGCAATAGCCGTCGTCGCGGCCATCATCATACTTCTATACCTGCTCACGCGGTGAACCATGTTTGGCTTGGACCTTGACTGGAAGCTGGCATCCATAATAGCCATGCTCACGCTCGCAGCCTACAACCTCGCGATAAAGGCGTTCTTCAGCAAGGGCAACGACTGGCGCGCGCTCGTGCCATTCGTCTTCCTCGGCGTTCTCGCGGCCTTCCTCTACTTCCTCATGACCTACAAGGAAATCAGCTTCACGCAGGAAACCATAGCGCTTTCATTGGCGCTCCTCGCGTGCCTCGCGCTCACGACCGCTTTCGGCTGGTACGCGCTGAGCAAGGGTTCGGTGAACGTCTACATCGCCATACTCACGGTGAGCACGCCCCTCACGATATTCGCCGCCTCCTTCCTCTTCCCGGGCGAAAAGCTCAGCGCAATGCAGTGGCTCGGCGTCGTTCTCGCAATGGTCAGCGTCTACCTCGTTTCCACCGGCTGACTCTCAAAAAATCTTATAAACAATGCGCTTCAAAGGCAACATGGAATGCAGGTGATCTAATGAAGGGAAAAGTGAAGATGTTCAACACCGCGCGTAATTTCGGGTTTATTACGGGCGACGACGGCAAGGACGTGTACGTGTCGGCCTCGGCGGTCGAAGGCGGCGCAGTCCTCGCGCCCGGCGACGCCGTAGAGTACGAGGTCGAGGCAGGCGAACGCGGCCCGCGCGCAAAGAACGTGAAGAAGCTCTAAGCGCGTCTGCGAACTATCGAATGTAGCCTCCCTAGCCTTCGGCAAAATCTAGAAATATTATGCAGGGGGCAGGATTCGAACCTGCGAAGCCACTAAAGGCACAGGGTCCTAAGCCCTGCTCATTTGACCAGGCTCTGACACCCCTGCAGAAAAGAACCCTGCTGGTTCTTTTCATAACTCCGGCCTTCTTTCAGACCTCCCTTCTACCTGCACCGCCTATAAAATATAAATACCGCACACGATAACCCCCCATGAAGTATGCGCTTTTCGCATTGCTCGCGGCCTTCATCCTGTTTTCAGGCTGCGTGACCGAGTCGCAGCTCTTCCCGCAGAAGGAGCAGATAACATCTTACAAGGAGCTGGACACGGACGGCAACGGCGTGGCGGACGCATGGTCCTACTCATTTGCTACAGTGCCCGTGGGCAGCGCGAACATCACAGTGACGCGCTCCATGCTCGTGCGCGAAATCAACCGGAGCGGCGCAGTGAAATACAATGCGCAGGTGCTGCTGACAATAGAAAACGCCAACCAGCAGGCGGCCATCTCGGACCTCACCCTCACCGAGCGCATCCCCTCTGACCTCACCACCTCGCCATCCGACGTTTCCTTCGAGACGAACTACACGCGCATTGCCGGCCAGCAGCCGCTCGTTTACGAATGGCGCGTGACGGGGCTCGGCTCGAAGTCCAACACCTCCATCTCCTACAGCGTGCTCAGCCCGAGGCGCATTGACAGGGCGTGGGTCGAGTCCAACCTGCTCACGCCGAACGTGGCTGCATCCGTAAGCACGATAACAAACTATGCACCCGTCGCATTTTCCCTTGTGCTCCTGCAAGGCGTGCTTTCAACCATTTTGCCAATAATCGGCTTCTACCCGTCAATAGCCATTACGGCCTCGCTCGTGCTCATCGTGCTCTTCGCGCTCTACGGCGCCGCGCTCCTCATCTACAGCACAATCCTGGCGATAAAGGACAGGAAGCACCTGAAAGATACAATCTACGAGGTTGCGGGAGCTGGCGAGAGGGACAACAGGACCTACCTGATAGTCGGCGCAGTGCTTGTCGCGGTCGGGCTTGCATCCGCCTACCTGCTTCCGACAGCATCACAAACTTCGCAGTACGGGGCTGCAATTGATTTCGGCTCGCTTACGAAAGCCTATGTTTCCGACCCCATCAAGGCCTTCGGCTCCCTGCTGCTCATGCTCGGCATCCTCGCGCTCTTCTTCGTCGCGGAAGACGCGCTGAAGGGCATTGCGCTTGGCAAGCGCTACTACGAGGCGGTAAGGAAGCCGGAGCAGCTCGAGGAGGCGGTGCGCGAGAGCGGCGTGATGGAGCACACCGAGCATTTGCGCGACGAGGTCGGCGCGACATTGCAGAAGGCCGAGGCCCTCACGGCTTCGGGCTTTGACTTCGGCGACGAGATTTCCGTGCTTGAGGCGATTATCGGCGGCATAGACAAGGCGGAGGAAAGGGCGATGAAGCACGAGCTTGACGATGCGCGCGGCCTGCTGGCGGCGGCGCGCAGGAAGTACGACTCAGCGCGGCCGGGCCTGCTGAAGAAAATAGAGAAGGCCTCGAAGCTGAGCGCCGAGCTTGCGGCGCTCTACTCCGCGAAGAGCGACGTGGAGGCCCTGCTGATTGAGGGCGAGCGCATGGGCATGAACGTTTCCGACGCAAAGAAGCGCCTCGCAGCAGTGGACGTGGATGCCGCGATAGACTTCGCGAAGAAGCTGGCGGGCGAGGGCAAGCTCGACCAGATTGAAAAGGAAGTCGCGCCCGGAAGGCGGGAGCTGGAAGCGATACGCGACTCCCTCTCCAAGCTCGCGAAGGCGAAGAAGCGCGTGAGCGTGGGCCCGGTGAACAAGCAGAAGCTGGACGCGGTGCTCAAGGGCCTTGTCTCGTCCGGCAAGATAGAGGCGGCCGCGATAGTGAGGCGCGACGGCCTTATGGTCACCTCGAACCTTCCCTCCGACGTTGACAAGGATGTAATTGCGGCGATGAGCGCGCGCATGATGGACCGCGCGGAGATGGTGTCGAGCGAGCTGAAGCGGGGCGAGGTGAAATACGTGGTGGCCGACAGCACCCTGGGCAAGATAATCGCGATGGACGTGCGCGGCACCGCGGTGCTGATGTGCCTCATCAAGCCGAAGGAGGACATAGGCTTTGCGATTCTTGCAATGGAAACCGCGGCGCGCAACATTGCGGACCTTTTCGGAGCTGGTTAATTCCATGTATGTGATAGTCGGCGTTGATCCGGGCACTACTTTCGCCATAGCCGCAGTTGACCTGAACGGCAGGTTCATCGGCGCGTGGAGCGCCCGCGATGCGGGCAAGGAAAAAACGCTCCAGGAAATCCAGAAGCTCGGCATACCCTGCCTGATTGCCTCCGATGTTGCACGCGCGCCCGACGCGGCTGTGAAACTGGCGGCATACGCGAACACGCGCCTCTTCACGCCACCCCGCGACCTGGGCCAGCAGGAGAAGCTGGAGCTTGCAAGGGGCTGCAAATGCGCGAACGAGCACGAACTGGACGCGCTCGCGGCCGCGCTCAAGGCCTACCACTACTTCGAGAACAAGATGCGCCTCATAGACCGCGTAGTTGCCGAGCGGGGCTTTGAAAGCAAGGCCGAGGACGTGAAGCGCCTCGCCATAGGCGGCGTGTCAGTGCACAACATACTCCTGCTCCTCGAAAAGCCCGCGGCGCCCGCGAAAGAGCAGCGGGCGCAGCCCGCTGCCCAGCCAGAAAGCAGGCGCGACCTGCTTGCCGAAATTTCGCTCCTCGCGAATTCCAACGCCGAGCTCAGGAAGGCGGTCGAGCGCATGGAGCGGGAAAATTCAGCGCTGAAGGAGAAGCTGGCGCGCCTTGAAAGGGGCGTGCAGGAGCGGCTCCTGCGGGATTCGGAGATAAGGTACAAGGACAGGATAATTTACACGCTCAAGGGGCTGCTCGCGCGGCGCCGCGGGAAAAAATCTCCTCCGCACCCGCAGCCCAAGAAGAGTTTAAAAGCATTCACGGCGAAAGGGAAATCGGTGAATTTGGAAGGCATAATCGACAACTACAGGCAAGGATAACGCGCAAACACACGGGGTGTACACATGGACAACCAAGGCATCACTGCACAACCATCAACAAGGCCTCCAATCGGCCAAGGCACGGCACAGCCGGCCGCAAGGCCTCCGCTAGGCGCGGAGCAGATAAGGCGCGACGAGCGGATGGTTTACATTGGCAAGAAGGAGGCCATGAGCTACGTGCTCGCGGTCGTGACGCAGTTCAACAACAACCTTCCGGAAGTGCACCTCAAGGCGCGCGGCAAGATGATTTCGCGCGCGGTCGACGTGGCGGAAATCGTGCGCAACAGGTTCATGCCGGACGTGAAGATCAAGGAAATAAAGACGTGCACCGAGGAGCTTGCCTCGGAGGACGGCAGGATGGCAAAGGTTTCGTCGATCGAAATCATCCTTTCGCGATGAGCCCGCCGAGCAGCCGGCAGTCAAATCCAGAATGGCGATACTATGAAGCTACCTATTTGCGAACTGTGCGCGTCCACGGGCACATTGTGCTCCGGCTGCAGCTCCAAGCTCTCCAGCGGCAGGATAACCGAGCAGGATGTGCAGGTGAGCATGCTGCTCTACAAGATGAAGGACAAGTACAACCTTGAGGAGGCGGACTTCACGAAATCCGTTGATTTGGGCCGCGTGGTGCTCATACTCACAAAGGGCGATGTCGGAAAGCTCATAGGCAAGGAGGGCAAGGTGGTGGCGGAAATATCCCACTCGCTCGGCAAGAAGGTGCGCATTGCGGAAATGGGCGGGGACATGCGCAAGACGATATCGGACATACTCATGCCCGCAAAGCTGCTGGGCATAAACGAGGTATTCACTGCGGGCGGGCGCGCATACAAGGTGCGGCTGCTCTCGAGCGAGATGAGGCAGGTGCCCATAGACCTAAACTCGCTGGAAAAGGCGCTCTACTCGCTGCTGGACGCGAAAGTCAACATAGTGTTCGAGTGATTGGTGATGCAATGACTTCCTTACGCACTCATTACGTGGAAGAGCTGAAAGGCCTCGGCGGCAAGGAGGTCACCGTGGCGGGCTGGGCGCACGAGGTGCGCGACGTGGGCAAGATACGCTTCGTGCTCCTGCGCGACCGCACCGGCATAGTGCAGATTACCGCGAAGAAGGGCGTGGTAAGCGATGAAATATTCGACGCGCTCGCGTTCCCGAAGGAAACCGTCATACAGGTCAAGGGCAAGGTGGTGGAGGGCGGCCAGTCCAAGCGCGGCATGGAGCTCGTGCCTTCGCACGTGGAAATAATTTCACGGGTCACCGCGACAATCCCGTTCGAACTCACCGGCAAGGTGCCTGCTGACATTGACGTGCGCCTCGACAACCGCTATGTAGATTTGAGGCGCCTCGAAACCCAGGCAATATTCAAGATACGCGCCGAGTTCATGCGCGCATTCCGCGAAAAGCTAATGGAGCTCAAGTTCCAGGAAATCTCGCCTCCCAGCATAGTTGCAGCAGCAACAGAGGGCGGCACCGACCTTTTCGCGGTGCAATACTTCGAGAAGCCAGCATTTCTGGCGCAATCGCCCCAGCTCTACAAGCAGCTCGCGATAGTGGGCGGCATGGACCGCGTGTTCATGACCTCGCCCGTCTTCCGTGCCGAGAAGCACAACACCACCACGCATCTGAATGAAATAGTCCAGATGGACGCGGAGATGGGCTTCTGCGACCATCATGACGCGATGGACGTGCTCGAGAAGGTATTCCTTCACATGCTCAGGAGCGCCAAGGCAAACTGCGCACCCCAGTTCGAAACCCTGAAAACCGAAATCATTGTTCCAAAATCCGTTCCGCACCATACTTACACCGAGCTCGTGGAGCTGCTGAACAAGCACGGCGTGCACATGAAGTGGGGCGAGGACTTCACGAAGGAGAACGAGAAGAAGCTCGGCGAGCTGCTCGCAGAGGAGGCCTTCTTCATAGAGGAATGGCCCACTGCAATCAAGACGTTCTATGCAATGCCCGTGAAGGGCAACGAGAAGGTGTGCAATGCCTACGACCTGATGTACCGCGGCCTGGAAATTTCAAGCGGCACCCAGCGTATCCACCTGCCCGAGCTCCTGATAGAGCAGCTCAAGGCGCGCGGCCTCAACCCTGCGGACTTCGAATTCTACGTGAACGCGTTCAGGATGGGCGCGCCGCCGCACGCGGGCTGGAGCATCGGCATTGAGCGCATCACGATGCAGGCCTGCCGCTCAGCGAACATACGCGAGTGCACCCTCTTCCCGCGCGACAGGCACAGGCTTACTCCTTAACTAGTTTCCCACGATGAAGCCCTGCTGCACCATGTGGATTGAGAATTCGTCGCTCCAGTAGTCGCGGCCCTCCACCTGCACGTGCACCCTGAAATAGGTTATGCCCTGCTTTTTGAAGGGGTCAAAGCGCATGCCGTACGAGCCCGGCGCCTCCGCGTCAAGAATCATCCTGCTCTGCGGATAGGCGGCCGCTCCCGCAACCGCGCCTGATTCAGGGCCGTAGCGCAGCTCCATGGCATCCAGCCTCTTCGCCTTGTTGCTCACCACTGTCCAGTTTACCTGGAAGCCCTCGTACGCATTAAGCTCCCGCGGCGCCTGCGTGATTGCTATTGAAAGATTGAGCGGTATTGCGCGCACGCGCACAGTGCTCTCATCAGTCCAGTAATCCTTCCCGTCAACGGCCGCATGCACCCTCAGGTAAATGTTCTTCTCGCCTGCAGTGATTTCCGCGCTGAACGTGCCCGGCACGGTCCCCGTCTGGATGGGCGTGGAAAGCGGATACGTGCCGTTTGCCATGGCCGCGCTTTCAGGCTCCTCCCCATACTGCACCGCGGTGCTGCTGGCCTGCGAAACAGGCTCGCTGTCCACGTACCACATCACGCTGAACTTGTCCCCCTCGTTCAATATCTCCGATGGCACGCGTATGACGCTTATCGATACGTGCTTCTGCTGGGGCACTATCACGGGCGCCTCGGTCTTGGGCGGCTGCTGCTCCTGCTGCGCCGTGCAGCCCGCTAGCAATATGAAAAAAAGAAGTAGTGCCGCAAGAAGCGAGTTCCTCATGCAGCCACATTTCCAGCGCGCCTTTATAATTTCTTCCTCTGGCTCCGGTCCTTACGCCTTCTTGCGGAACTTGCGGCCGTACTTCTCGATGTAATCCTGCTTCAGGCGCTTGAGCTCGCCCTCGGGTATTGTTGAGAACAAATCCCAGCCAAGGTCCAGGGTCTTCTCAATGCTCCTGTCCTCGTCTGGCGCCTGCGTGATGAACCTCTTCTCGAACTCGTCCGCGAATTTCAAATAGCGCCTGTCGCTCTCCGAAAGCGCCTCCTCTCCCACCACGGCGCTCAGCGCGCGCAAATCGCGGCCTTCGGCATAGCCTGCGTAAAGCTGGTCCGCCACGCCGCGGTGGTCTTCGCGCGTGCGCTCCTTGCCTATGCCGAGGTTCATCAGCCTCGAAAGGCACGGCAGCGGGTCAATTGGCGGGTAAATTCCCTTCCTGTGAATGTCCCTGCTCAGCACAATCTGCCCCTCTGTAATGTAACCTGTCAAATCCGGAATCGGGTGCGTGATGTCGTCGCCGGGCATCGACAGGATGGAAAGCTGCGTAATGGTTCCGTTCCTCCCCTTAATCCTTCCCGCCCTCTCGTAAATCGAGGCAAGGTCCGTGTACATATAGCCCGGATAGCCGCGCCTGCCGGGCACCTCCTCGCGCGCGCTCGCAATCTCGCGCAGCGCCTCGCAGTAGTTCGTCATGTCCGTGATGATGACGAGAATGTGCATGTCCTTCTCATACGCAAGATATTCAGCGGTCGTGAGTGCAAGCCTTGGAGTGAGCAGGCGCTCCACAGACGGGTCATCAGCCAAATTCAGGAACAGCACCGCCCTCTCCAGCGCGCCCGTGCGCTCGAAGTCGCGCATGAAGAACAGCGCCTCCTCGTTCGTGATGCCCACCGCGGCGAACACCACCGCGAAATTCTCGCCGGTCTTGAGCGTCTTTGCCTGCCTTGCAATCTGAACTGCAATGTTGTTGTGCGGCAGCCCGCTTCCGGAGAAGATGGGCAGCTTCTGCCCCCTTACAAGCGTGTTCAGGCCGTCAATTGTGGAAATGCCCGTCTGGATGAAGTCGCGCGGCTCCGCGCGCGAGTATGGGTTGATGGCGCTTCCCATCACGTCGATTTTCTCCTTTGAAATGATTCTCGGGCCGTTGTCGCGCGGCTCGCCAAGGCCGTTGAACACGCGGCCAAGCATCTCATCGCTCACCGCAATGCGCATTGTCTCGCCCAGGAAGCGCACGCTCGTGGCCTTGGTGTCAAGCCCTGCCGTAGTGCCGAATATCTGCACCACCGCGACGCCCTTGCTCGTCTCGAGCACCTGCCCCTTCCTCTTCTCGCCGCTGGGCAGCGTAATCTCCACCATCTCGTTATAGCCGATGTTGTCAACGCCCTCCACGAACAGCAGCGGGCCCGCGACGTCGGTCACAGTCTGGTATTCTTTCATCATATAGTCCACCTCACATCCCATAATCGCTAGCCCTTCACCTTGAGCGCGTCGAATTGCGCGTCCATCTCCTTCATCAGCGCCTTTATCTTGTCCAACTCGCTCTCGGGCACCTCCTTCATGCGCCCGATCTTGTCCTTCACGTTCATTTCGAGCACGCGCTTCAACTGCACGCCCAAATCCAGCGCGCCGTGCGCCCTCTCGTCGAACCTCAGTATCGTCTTCAGCATCAGATGCTGCTTCTCAAAGGAAGTGTAGGTGTCGACCTCGTGGTACGCGCTCTGCTGCAAAAAGTCCTCGCGTATCATCTTCGCCGAGTTCAGCACGAGCTGCTCCTTCTCAGGCAGCGCGTCAGGGCCCACAAGCTGCACGATTTCCTGCAGCTCCGCCTCCTTCTGCAGCAATGCCATCGCGGTCCTGCGCAGCTCCGGCCACTCCGCTGAAATGTTGTTCACGTACCAGTTCTTCAAATTTTCAGTGTAGAGCGAATAGCTCCTGAGCCAATGAATGGCGGGGAAGTGCCTCCTGTTCGCAAGGCTCGCGTCCAGCGCCAGGAACACCTTGGTGACGCGCAGCGTGTTCTGCGATACGGGCTCGCTGATGTCACCGCCAGGCGGTGACACTGCTCCAATAATTGTAACCGACCCATTCCTCTTTGCATCAGAGCCAAGGCACCTTATCCTGCCTGCCCTCTCGTAAAACTCCGCAAGCCGCCTTGCAAGATACGCCGGATAGCCCTCCTCGCCGGGCATCTCCTCCAGCCTTCCTCCGATTTCACGCATTGCCTCGGCCCACCTGCTCGTGGAGTCCGCCATCAAGGACACATCGTATCCCATGTCCCTGTAATACTCCGCAATCGTGATGCCGGTGTATATGCTTGCGTCGCGCGCCGCAACAGGCATGTTCGAAGTGTTCGCGATGAGCACCGTGCGCTCCATCAAGGGCCTCTTTGTTCTCGGGTCCTCGAGCTTCGGGAATTCCGTGAGCACCTCTGTCATCTCATTCCCGCGCTCGCCGCACCCAATGTAGACCACAATCTGCGTGTCGCTCCACTTCGCGAGCTGCTGCTGCGTGACGGTCTTGCCGGAGCCGAACGGGCCGGGAATGCACGCCGCGCCGCCTTTCGCAATCGGGAAGAAAGTGTCGACGATGCGCTGGCCCGTGATGAGCGGTATGTTCGGGTCGAACTTCTGCGCGTACGGGCGGGGCTTGCGCACGTACCATCTTTGCATCATCGGGTATTCCCTGCCGTCGATTTTCACGATAGGCTCGATGATGGTGAACTTGCCCTTCTCAATCTTCTCAACCGTGCCATCGGCCTGCGCCATCACCCTGTGCGTGATTGTGCTCGTCTCCTCCACAGTGCCGATGATGTCGCCCACCTTCACCTTGTCCCCCTTTTTCGCAGTGGGCACGAACTCCCATTTCTTCCTCCTGTCAAGCGGCACTGTCACCACGCCTCTCTTGATGAAATTGCCGCTCTCCTTTTCCAGCAGCGCAAGCGGCCTCTGTATCCCGTCATAAATTGACGTAAGCAGGCCGGGGCCAAGCTCCACCGAGAGCGACTCACCCGTGTTCTCCACGGGCTCGCCCGGCGCGATGCCCGAAGTGTCCTCGTACACCTGGATGGTGGCAGTGTCCCCTGATAGGCGGATGATCTCGCCCGACAGCTTCTCCTTCCCGACTTTCACCACTTCATACATCTTCGAGCCTCGCATGCCTTCCGCAACCACGACCGGGCCCGAAATTTTTATCAATGTTCCCATGCTATCAACCTCGTCAGCATTTTTCATGCATTAGCGCTATTGTTTTTTCATCAAGTCAAAGCCCAGCGCCCTCTTCACAAGCTCGCGCAGCGACTCTGCCTGGCTCATCGGCCCTTTCATGCTCGGCACGGCCACAACTACGGGCTTTGCCGCAGCCTCAATCTTTTTCTTAAGGCGCCAGTCAATCTCCTCCATCAGCTGCTCGGTAACTATAATCACGCCCGCACTGCCGCTTCCCATGAGCTCCGCGAGCTTCTCCTCGGCCTCCCTGCCCTCGAGCGTGTAATGCTCGGTCACGCCTGCCAGCCTGAACCCGTTCACGAGCGTGCTGTCGCCCAGCACCACGATTTTTTCCTTTGTAATATCCCCAGTCATCGCAATCACTCTAGCCGCCAATCGGCACAACCATCGCGCGTATCTCCTCGCGCGGCAGCCCGAACTCCATTCCGCGCACGATTTTCCTGATATTGTTTATCTCCTCCTCCTTGAGGAAAATGAAGCTTGCAATCGCGCCAACCGAAAGAATGCTCGTGCGCAGGGCACGCAGCCCCCTCTCCACAATCCGCCTCTCCAGCTCAACCTCGAAGTGTATGAGCGAGTTGTCCTCCTTGTAAGCCTTGAGTGCATTAGCCAAATCATAGTTCTTCACTACCTCGCCAACCGCCCCCTCGACTCCATCCGCTTCCGCGAGCCTCTCCAAATCGCCCCTAGTCAAATTCCCGCCCTCGAAAAGCAGCGAGCGCGCCTGCTCCGGCTTCATGCCCGCCTTTTTCGCCCTCAGCGCGTTCACGATGTTCTTCGCATCCAGCTCGGACTTTACCAGCCCCGCGATAACCCTCTCGTCCCTTCCCTTCGCGACTATGCGCGTTGAAAGAGTAGCATAATAGAACCTGTCCAGCGCCGAAAGCAGGATGGACGCCTCCTTCTCCGCGGCATACTGCGAATATGCATCCTCAAGCGCATCATGGTAGCGCGTGCCGCGCAGCCCCTCAATCACTTCCTTCACGCCCTCGAAGCGCAGCAGCTCCTTCACCTTCTCCTCGCCCAGCGAGCCGGCCATCACCAAAAACGGTTCGATGCGCTCGTTTTTCTCCCCGACGCTTTTCGCCAAAATTATCGTCTTGATGTTGTGCACGTCCCACCTGTCGAGCAGCGCGCCTATCAGCTCCTTCCCGCGCGGGGGCGTGAACTTCACGACCTTTGCGAAAGTGCGCGACATGTTCCTTCCGAGCGCGATTTCCACAAGGTCCGCGCCGCCGTACTTCACCGCGGGCGCCACGAAATCCTCGCGGTAGCCAGTGTGGTTCAGCATTCCCATCATCTCTGCAATGCTGCGGCTGCCGAGCATCTCGTCTATCTGCTGCTGCGAAAGCAGGTGCGCGCTCATGCCCTTCACGCGCGCGTTCGAGTAGGCATACGCCAGCCTCTCCACGAACATCGCGTCGAACTTCTCCCATACCGGCATGTAGAACTGCTCCAGCCCCGCCATGCCGCGCGCAATCGGTTTCATCCAATCTCAACCCGCTACTTTTTCAGCAGCGCCCTGTTTATCTCCTGCCTCACCCTGTCGCGCCTCTCCTCGAAAAGCGCCTCAAGCGTCGCATTCACGCTCACCCTTCCTTCGGAGGAAACTATCACCGCTCCCCCCTCGCATTCAATGGGCTTCTCGCTAACCTGCACGCCCTTCATCTCGCCCAGCAGCTTCCTGTCCGCCTTCGCGAGATGCACGATGACCTCGCCGCCCAGCTCCCTGCGCGCCTTCTCCACGAGCTTTTTCAAATGCTCCTCATAGTGCTTGCCGCGCGCCTCCCTGAAGAACTCCCTGCGCACTTCGGCCTCGACATCCACGACATACTCGTCGCGCGCCTTGGCCATCTCGCGCTTCGCCTCGAGGTGCGCGTTCGCGACTGCCTCATGCCTCTCCTCCGCAGCGAGCTGCTTCGCCTCTGCCCGCGCCTTCTCAAGCAGCTGCTTGCGCTGCGCCTCGGCCTCGGCGAGAATCTTCGAAACCTCGCGGTCGCGCTCCTTCAGCACCTCGCGCTCCTTTTCGCGCGCCTTCTCAAGTATGCCTTCCCTAAGCTCGTCCAATCCCAAGTCCGTCACCCAAGACCGCGCTTAAACTATCTTGCCCATCAGCATGAAGGCAATCACGAATCCGAAGAGCACTATGGACTCCGGGATCACGAGCCACAGCAGGAGCGAACCGCTGCTCTCGGGCCTCTCCGCCATCGTGCCCATGGCCGCAGAGCCGATGTTCGCCTGCGCCATTGCGGTGCCGATTGCGCCGCCAGCCATCGCGAGCCCCGCGCCTATTGCTATGAGCCCCGGGCCCAAACCTGTCAAATCCACCATCTTATCTACCTCCATTTTCTTTCAACATAAGAAACCTACGGTTTCTCATTCATTTCCCTTACTCAGACGTATACTTCCTCTCCATCCTGAACGGCATGAACGGCACCCCGCCCCCGCTGTAGAACTTCAAGAAGAACTCGACAAGGTTCAGCCTTGCCCCTTGCACGAGCGCCTCGAACATCGCGAGGACTATGTTGAACAGGTGGAGCGCAATGAAAATCGGGAGTATCACGAAGAACATTATTCCGGAGGCCGGGTCCGGCACGAACATCTTGTTTATGATCTCCTCGGCAATCACGACGCCCGCAACGCCCACGGCCATGATACGTGCATAGGAGAGGATGTTGCTCGCCATGCCGGCCATCTCCGTTATGCCCATCACCCCCTCCGCCCGAACTATGGGCACGAGCGAAACTGCAAGCAGCACCCCGCCCGCAGTCGCAATCTCGGAGGGCAGCATCCCGAAAAGCATTCCCACGACAAGGGCGATGCCGCCAGCCTCAACGCCCATCCACCCGAACTTTGCAAGTGCATGCTTGGTGCTCCCGTGCCTCATCGCATTCACCGCGCCCAGCGCCAGGCCGAAGAATATGTGGAGGGCTCCCACGCACACTGTCAGCACCATCAGCAGCGTGGTGTCCGTGAGCCTGTGCAATCCGTGGTAAAGCACCTGCCCGTCTGCAAGGCCGAGAAGGTGCGCGTGCGAGAAGCCGAAATACTCGTCAAACACTATGCCGAACACCATTGCAGGCACTGCGGCCAGCATCCATGCCTTCGACACCGTGCCGAGAAGCCCTGTGCTGCCGAACTTCCTCAGCATCCACCACGCTATGAAGAACGAAACCAGCCCATAGCCGAAATCGCCCACAATCATGCCGTATATCATCGGGAAAGTAAGCGCGAATATCGGCGTGGGGTCAATCTCGTCGCTTGCCGGCAGGGAAATGAAATTGATCAGCGTCTCAAACGGCTGCAACGGCTTCGGGTTCATGAGCAGCGTCGGCACCTTCTCAACAGGTGCGCCATGCCCGTGCTCATCAGCATGCGGCACGTGCGCCTTCTGCACGAGCACCCTGCCCGAAGTGAGCCTCTCCAACTCCGCCCTCACGCCATCGAAGCGCGCCTTCACAATCCAGCCCTCAAAAGCGAACATCTTCGCGCTCCTGCCGAACTTCTGCGTGGCAGTGCACCTCTCCTCCTCAATCTCAAGCGCCTCGCGCAGCGCCGCAACGCGCGCCCAATTGTCCTTGGAAAGCCTGTCCAGCTCGTCCTCGAACTTCTCCAGCTTCCTCGCCGCCTCTGCTTTCTCCTTTGCGGCAAGCTCCAGCGCCTCCCTCGGATTGCCTTCTATGCCTTCAAGCGGAATCTCGACAAGCCCTGCCTTCATCAGCGCCTCGCGCACCGCCCCCTCCTTCTGCCTGTCCGCAACTACGAGCACCACCTCGCGCGCCTTGCCAACAGCCACGCGCTTTGCCTCGAAGCTCGCGCCGGCCTCGGAAAGCAGGTAATCCATCCTCTCCTTTTTCGCAGCCTCAAACGTGCCCGCAACCACGACAATGCTCGGGCTCCGGAGCCCTGTGAAATCCACATCCAGCGGCGCAAGCTGCTTCAGCACGCCAATGCGCACCTTCAACTCATTCTGCCTCCTGCGCATCTCCTCCCTGCCCTCTGCAATCCTGCGCAGGCTCTCGTCTATCATCAGAATCCTGCAATTCTCGACAACCTCCTGCCAGCTGCCGACTTCCTGCTGCTCAGCCTTCTGCGGCTTCAGCATCGCCTCAATGCCCCGCATGCGCACGAGCTGCTCGCTTATCTCGGCAAAATGCTCGAGCGGCACGTCAGGCTCGAAATAGCCCTCGCCAACCTTCCTGAACTCGACTTCTCCCATCTCATGCAGCGCCCCGATTACCTGCTCAAGGTCCGACCTGAGCCCCGTGACACGAATCTTCTGCATCTCGGCTGCGCTAAACATATTTCCCCTCAACGTCTTCAAACCAAATCCTTGAAAACGCTCTCCGCAATCTTCCTTGCAGCGCCTGCGGGTGCCTTCCCCTTCCTCACCGCGTCTGCCTCCTTCTTCGCCTTGGCTGCAATCTCCTTCACTTCTGCCTCGCTGCCCGCCCTCTCATCGGCAAGCATCCTGTCCTTCAGCAGGGCCGCTTCCTTGCCCCCCCTGTCCACCACTGCGGCAGCCTGCGCCCTCGCATTCTTCAGCCCTTCCTCCTTCCGGTGCTCCGAATCCTTCTCCATCTCGGCAGCCTTTCTTTCGGCTTCCTTAAGTGCGGCTACGGACGCTTCAATTTCCATGCAAATCGCCCCATCTACCTCGTAAAATAAGTTTTTCAGTTATAGTTTATAAAGAGATTTAAATGTTATTGTCGCTTGGCAAAGGAGGCACGGCATCCCGCCTCCCTTGCTCACCCTCACTTACATGTCATCTATTATCCCTGAAGTCTTGAACCCCCGCCCCCTCAGCCTGCTCCTGAGCTTCCTCACCTTCGCCTTAAGCCTCAAATCCTGCTTCTGGTCATAGCCGAAAACCACGACATCCGGCCTCACCCTTCTAACCGTGACCTCCCTGTCCCTCGGATGCCCGACGAGAGCCAAATCCACGCACCTCAGCTTCTGGAGGAGCGCAGCCCTCTCGGTCGCCGAATGCAATGCCCTTCTTCCCTTCCTTCTCTTCACAGTCGCATCATGCGCCACCGCAACAACAAGCGCATCGCCCATTTTGCGCGCCTTCTCCAGCGTGCTCACATGCCCCAGATGAAGTATGTCGAACACGCCGCCAGTCATGACAATTTTGACCGCCTTGCGCCCCTTATCTGTAAGGGAGAAGCCAGAACCGCTCTTTTTGATGTATTTTTTCCCAACAAGGCCATCAATTTCCTTTTTAGAAGCAAAATTAGCGCCTATTCTCCCCTTTCCAATCTCAAGCAGCCTCGCCTTTACGAGGAGCTGTTTTGCATCCATATACAACGCCTTTAAGACATGCACATTGGCACGTCTGCCACAGTATTATTGTAAGCGTCGTAAGTAATTATAAGCGAGTTCCTCCTCTTTCCGGGCGAAAGCCAGTTGCCGAACAGGAAGTTGTTTGATGCTTGGTCAATCAGGATGCCAGAACCGGAAGCCAATGCTATGCCGGATATTCCGTTGGATTGGAGCGTGTTGTTTCCGGCCATGAACAGCTCAATTCCGTACTTGCTGACATTGCTTATCATGTTGTTGTCCAGCAGGTTGTAGGTGTTTGATTGCGGCGTTGCGAAACTGGAAAGCGACACGTTCAATATCCTTACCTCGTCTATGATGCCGCCGAAGTAGTTCGTTCCCGTGCTCTCCGAGCCGAGCCTCAGCGTGGCGTTGCTTGCATATACTGCGCCCGCAAAGTTTGCCGAATCCTCAAGAACGTCATTCACGTAAAGCCTCACTACAGAACCGTTGTACGTGGCTGCCAGGTGGTACCATGTATTGAGTGCGAGGTCGGTTGTTCCAATGAGCGTCCGTGTTGCTCCCGTGCCGGTCTGGCTGAGCCTGAATTCCGCATTGTCGCCAGAGCTTATTCCAAGCGAGTAGCTTCGCTGCCCGCCGGTATTCATCCATTTGGACACCACTTCCTCCCTTGTCCCGGCGTCTACCTCCCTGTATATCCAAGCTTCAACTGTGAAAGTCTTGTTGAGGTCGAGGCTTGGTGCGTCAGGTATGGCGGCATAATCATCCACTCCGTCCAGTCGTAGCCCTCCATAGATGCGCCCTGCGACTCCCTGCTGCCCGCCGACAACAACGCCGTTGTTGCCGTATGAGGAGCTGTCAATGACTGTGGTGCCTGCATCGTTGAGGTGCCAGAGGCCACGCGTGCTTGCGTCTGGAGAGTATTCATTTCCGCCGATTACGAAGATGCCGGTGGTGAAATTCCTTATCGTGCAGTCCTTTATCGTGACATTCTGGTAGCCGGGGTTGTAGACGCCGTAACCTCTGCCCGCTCCAAGGATTCTGAAGCCGGAGCAGTCCAAGGTTATTCCAGAGGCGGCGATGGAGAAACAGGTGTTGTTTGAGGAAACATTTTTGGAAAGCGCAGTGTCTGTCTCCACAGGTCCGCAGGTTGGTGGTTTAACCACAATTACGATTGTGCGGCTGGATGTGATGTTAGTGCGGTTTGAGCCCGCGAGACTGGCGCCGCTGGCAGTAAACATGTATGGGTTATAGAAGAGTGCGTTGTCCTGCGTTGTGCCATTGTATACATATGCGCCACTGACATTGAATTCCGTAATATTGAATTCATTGGTTTCACCTGAAACATTTGTCGTAAAATTGAAAAGGGAGCTGCCGCCCCATACTGGGAAGACTGAGACGTTTGCACTTTCAACTGCATTTCCGTCGCTGTCGACGACTTTGACCTTTGCGAACCATTTGACGGAAAATTCGGAGTTCGGAACATCATATGGGGAGTTATAGACTGCCGACCAATTTGCAGTCGTATTAAGAAATGTAATTGACTTCACAAACGGAGCTATCGTTTCAAAAGTGATGGCGTGATTGTCATCGAATGCTTCTGTTCCAGATGGTTCCATTATTATTGAGGAGTTGATGAAGGTTATATTTGTGCCGGGACAACCGAAGTAGACTGCTGACTGCACGCACGATGAACAACCAGGGTTGCTTGCAACTATGGTCGTGTTAATTATGCGTGTGTTTGAAACGAAGCTGCGTACCGGCTCCTCATTAAAAGGACCGTTGCATGCGAAAGATAATGCAGACCCATCATAAACGAAATTTGAAGTTATATTCGAATCTTCAAACAGGTTTCCATCTCCAGCCATCTCTACTGTCGCAGCACCTGATGAAGTCCCCTCATTTGTTAATGCCACAATATGCCTGAAGGTTCCATTATCTGCGTCTATGACCAGCCCCCTCGCATTACTCTCCACGTCTACTGAGAGAAAAAGAGTCACATTGTCCAATGTTGCATTCGGAGCTATTATCAGAACTACAAAATGATCGCCACTGAAGGTCGAATTGGCAATGAATGCGAACGGACCGCCTACCTCCAGTGCAGAAGATGGATAATAGCCATGCCCTCTCGAACTGAGGTTTTGTAACATAGCGCGTGTCCCAGATGCATCGATCTTGATGCCTACGAATGTAAAGTCAGAACCTAAAGTGTCCACTATGCAGTTCCGAACGATATTATTTTCCGCCCCCACGATTATTGCACTTGCAATTCCGCTGCCATTGTAAGTTAGCGAATGACCAGCGCAGTCAAGATATATATCCGGAGCCTCTATAGCATAGCACACATCACTATCGAAAGTTTCATCAGTGGTCAGGGTTGTATTTTCTGTTATATTTCCGCACAAAGCAAAGCTGGTTTTCACTAGAAGGACTAGGACAAGAGAAATCAGAAGTGCCGATCGATATGCGGCTCCCACGTGATTGGTTAGATAGGGAAACTTTAATAAAATGTTTTCGAGCCCGTTTTCGGGCTTGCATCAGACACTACTGCATTGAGAGGGCCTGTCTCAAAAACACCCATAAAATAAGGCATGGGGCTGCAACTGCAAGGAGAAGATTGATGCGGAGGCTTAGGTGGGCGAGGAGGTCCAGAATGCGTTCAGCAGGCGTTCTTGTTTCATATATATCGACTGAGTTCTCGGGATGGCCGATGCGGTAATCCATGAAGCGGATGAATGCTTTGCCAAGAGGATGAATGAGCTGCTGCGACTCGTAAAGTCTATATTTTACGCCGTCAGCGTCTGAAAATTCCTTAAGCAAAATGCCGTTTTCAATTAACGCCCTGCCGATGTTTTGCGTCGACTCTATCAGGGAGGCATTGGTTTCGCGAGTCCCGCAACTGGTTCGGGCGCATTCGACGTAATAGACTGTTTGTATTAATCCAGTGCCGTTAGCCAGTTTCTTCTGCAGCTGGAGGAATACGGACAGGGACGTCACGCCGTTGTCTCCGCTGTTGTTTCCTGAAGCGCCCAGCCAGGCCACCTCGCCGCCCCATACGGCATCACCCGTTATTACCGTCCTGTTGGCAGGAAGCGTTTGGATGTATGCGTGCAGCTGGTATGTCGGGTCGATTCCTTTTGCCGCAGTAAAAGTTAGGAGGGATTCTCCGGCTAAAACAAGGAACAGGATCCCGGCCAGGGCGAGCTGCTGGTTCCTTGCATTGAATCTGCCTTGGAGCCGCGGTATGGCGCTTGCCGCGAGCAATGAGAGCGGCGGAACGAGGTGTATCAGGTAGTAGTCGTGGAATATGTATAGGAGAAACATCAGAAGCGGAATGAACATCCATGCGAGCACCACGAAATCATTCTGTTTGCGCCGGGCGAGCAATTCAAGAGTGCCTATGGAAGCCAAGAGCAGCAAGGGAATGGAGCAGTTTTTGAGCAGGCTTTCTGAAAGTTTCGAGGCATTCGATGCAGCATCCTTCATTTCGTACCATTTGGACTCGGCGGTGATTATTTTAGCTTCTCGGAACCAGCTCAGCGAAGTTTCGGGCCTTAGCAACGAGGTTATGTGAAAATCCGCGAGGCCTTTTGAGTTATACAGGAGGTAATTGTAGGTTGGTATTGGCAGCAACAGGAATAGGAAAAACAGAATTAGCAAGGCAGAGGTCCGGAATGCCGGTTTTTTCTTCTGGAATATGAAGAGGAGCGCCAGGGCGGGAAGGAAATAAAGCGCGATTAGCTTCGTATTTATGGCAAGTGCCAACGAGGCGAAGAACCCACCCAGATAGAGGTTTCTGTTGTTCTTCGCATAGAGAATCAAGAGGGCCATGGTCAAAAGTATGAAGGTAGAAACTATCGGGTCGAAAATTGCCATGGTTCCAAATATGGTTCCTACATTGGAAACCGCAAATATGAAGGAAGCGTACAGACCGATGCGTCGGTCATAAAGAGTCGAGCCAATTATGTAAATTAGGGGAATTGACAGGATGCTGAAAATAAGCGGCACCATCCTTGCCGATAAATAGGAGGTGCCGAACAGTCTGAAGGAAAAATCTACAAGATAGAAGTACAGTGGCCCATGGAAGAGCGTTGAAAGGCGTTCCCAAGCACTGGACGTGGTCCCGACTGCGATATCCATGTAGAGCAATTCATCTGTGTTTGTTATCGGGGCATTGATGGCGGCATAAATTCGCAGAATCGAGCCTATGAACAGAATTATTAGAAGATATTTTTTGTAATCTTCCATATGATTCCCCATCTCTGTCTCTCCTTCTCTTTAGTTCTGCAATTCGTACTTCTTTTTCATCTCACTGCTTTCTTCACGGATAAACCCTGTTAATCACGCGCGGAAGCGGTATCGCATCCCTGATGTGGTCCAAATTCAGCACCCACTTCACCAGCCTCTCCACTCCAAGGCCGAAGCCGGAGTGCGGCACGCTCCCGTATTTCCTCAAGTCAACATACCACTGGTAATCCTTCACGCTCAGCTTCTCCTGCTTCATCCTCTTGAGCAGCTCGTCCAGCTCCCAAATCCTCTCGCTCCCGCCTATAAGCTCCCCATGCCCCTGCGGCGCGAGCAAATCATCGCAAAGCGCCTTGCCCTTCTGCTCCGGGTCCTCGCGCATGTAGAATGACTTGAGCTTGAGCGGGAAACTCGTGATGAACAGCGGCTTCTCATGCTCAGCAGTGAGCGCCTGCTCCTCGTCAGAGCCGAAATCGCCATGCTCCGCGAACTTCAAGCCCTTCTTGCGCACAAAATCAACAGCATCCTCGTAAGTCATGCGCGGGAAAGGCCCCTTCACTGCTTTCAGCTCCTCGGGCTTCCTCGTGCCGATAATCTCCAGCAAATCCGCGTGCTCCTTTGCCATCTTCTGGCACACGAACTCAACCATCTGCTCCTGCAGCTTCATGTTCATCTCCTGGTCATACCAGGCCATCTCAGGCTCCAGATGCCAATACTCGGCGAGGTGCTTCACAGTCCTGCTCGGCTCCATCCTGAATGACGGCGCCAGAATGAACACCAGCGGGTAGGTGTAAATGAAAACCTCGGCATAGAGCTGCCCGCTCTGCGTCAAATACGCCTCATCATCGAAATACTTTATCGGAAATAGCGTAGAGCCTCCTTCACACCCCGACTTGGTAATAATAGGAGGCGCAAACTCCATGAACTCCTTTGAAAAGAAAAACTCCCTCAAATACCGCACAACATAATCTCTTGCCTTCATGATGGCGGTAAGCCTCTGCGACCTGAGCCACAAATGCCTTGTATCCAGCAAAAACTCAGTGCTCTGGTCCTTTGCAATCGGGAAAGCCTCGCCCAGGCACACCAATTCAAAGCCGCTCGCGCCAATTTCAAAGCCGCCCGGCGCCCTCGTATCCTCCTTCACCATGCCCTCAAGCTTCACGCTCGACTCCACATACGCCTTTCCAGCCTCAGCAAACGCCTTCTCTCCCACCGCATCCTTCTTCACAGTGCATTGAATAACACCAGTTCCATCCCGTACAACAAGAAACGCCATCCCGCCGCTCGACCTCGCCCTGTGCACCCATCCCCTCAAGTGCACCTTCTTGCCAGTGAGCTTGCCTGCAAGCACATCAGCAATCTTCGAATATTCAACAGTCATCCAACTCTCCTCCTACGCCTCTTGCCCCTATAATAAAAAAGAAGGAATAAAAAGGCACGAAGCCCGGCGGCTCGGAACGCCACGGGCTTCCCGCCAAAAAAGGCAGCCCGCAACTCAGAACACTATGGGCCTCCCGGGCACTTTTGCGAAAGGCGCCACCTGCTCAATGTGCTTCAGGCCGCAGCAGTAGCGCACGAGCCTCTCCACCCCGAAGCCCGCGCCAGCCGAAGGCACCAGCTTTCCCATGCGCGCGACTTCAAGGTACGCGGAATACGGCGAGAGGTCCATCTTCTTCCTTTGCATCCTCTCCACTATCTTTCCATACTCCCACTCCCTCTCAGCGCCGCTCAGCCCCTCGCCAAAGCCCTCAGGGTATATCACGTCGTAGTTGCGGTACGTGAAAGGCTCAGAAGGCTCCTCCCTGTCATAGAATTCCCGCTCGTGGCTCGTCACCCATACGGGCTCCTTGCTTGCCTCCGAGAGCGCCTTCTCCCACTCAGTGCCATACTCCTTCTCCAGTTCGCGCGTGCTGAAACTTTTGAAAGGCGGTATTGGCACCTTCAGCTCCCTTCCCAGTGCAGCCAGCTCCTTTCCCCTTCTTGCCACCACGGCGCCAATCGCCCTAACCAGCAGCTTTTCGGAGAACCTCATGGCCTGCTCCATGCTCCTGCCCTTCAGCTCAAAGTCCACCTGCACGAACTCCAGCAAATGCCTGCCGCTCTCTCCCTTCTCAGGCATCTCCAGCCTCACGTTGGGCGAGACGATGTAGATGGCATCCAGCCCGCCGCTCAGCGCAAGCTGCTTGTGCAGTATCATGCTCTTCGTGAGCTGCAGCCTCTCCTCGCCATACCTTATCTCCGCGTCGAAAACAGAGTGGCTGAGCGGGTCCGTAATGGGCGACATCATCACCGGCATCAACTGCACGATGCCCAGCTCATACATCTGGTCGTGCACGGACTTCATCAGCTCGGTCTGCACGCCAAGCGCGGCCCTCATCTCCGCGCTCCCCAGCTTCCCCATCACTTCTTCCAATCCCTCATGTTCCCCAATTCCATCACCTCGTCCTCACCTGCCGCAGCCAGCCAATATTAGCTTTACGCCCAATTTCCTGTCATTTTTCCATCTTTTAGATAGCTTTATATATGAAATCCGTCATATTGACGACATGGCAGACGAAGCAGATGAGAAGGATGAGGAAATAATGGACGAGTTGCGCAAAGATTCTCGTCAATCCACAGCAGACATCTCCCGCAAGACAGGAATACCGCGCATGACAGTGCACGAGCGCATCAAGCGACTCACAAAGAGCGGCATCATCGAGCAGTTCACGATAAAACCCAACTATGCAAAGCTCGGCAAGCCCGTCACAGCATTCATACTGGTAGCCTACGCGCCAGGCCACAAGATGGCGCAGGAAACGGTGGCGGCAAAAATAGCAAAAATACCCGGCGTGCACGAAGTGCACATAATAGCCGGCGAGTGGGACATGCTGCTGAAGGCGCGCGCCTCATCAATAGAGGACATGGGCAACCTGGTAGTGAGAAAGATACGCGATCTGGACGGAGTGAGCAAGACTTATACCATGTCCGTGTTCTCTACAATCTCGGAGCAGGTCTAAAGTTCCTCTCCAAGCAAGAATTTATGCATTACCTCTAGTGGCACAGCCGAAAGCAGCGCCTCGCCGCGCGCCAGCCGCGCCCTTTTCACCAATTTGTGCAAGTTCTTCGATATGCCGTAAAGCTCAGGCTCGCGTGCAATGTGCTTCAGCAGCCCTGCCGCATCCTCGAACTTCCTGTTCTCCAGCGCCACTATTCTCGAGCCTTCAACCCAAATCTTGTGCGCAGTCTTGCGGTGCGCATCCGCAAACTTCGACACCTGCGAGTCAAAGTGCACCTCAGGCCCCTGCACCTTCACCACTTTCGGCAGGCTGTGCACTTCCATCTCGAAAAGCAAGGCGCACTTCTTCTTCTCATCGCTCCAGAACTCGCTTCCCAGAAGCTTGAAGCCGTTCATCTCAAGGTGCTTTGCAATGCTCGTCGAGGCCTTGCGGAGCTGCGGCCAGAGAATGTCCGGCACCACCTTTGGCGGCGAGAAGATGATGCCGACAACCTCGGCGTTCCTCGCCCTTATCGCCTTCTTCAGCCTCTCCTTCTCGCCCACTATTTTCTTGGGCAGGAATTTTTCAACAGAAGGCTTCTCAAGCAGCGACTGGCACCCCACCATGAATTTTGAAAGAGTCGTGCGCGATACTGCGGCAGCCACATTTCTGTTTCTATCGACAGGATCCACTACTATCATCGCTTCACTAAACTTCTGCCTCAAATCATGGCCGTCATGGTGCTTTGCAATGTCGATTATGGGCTCCCTCCACGTAGTGGCATCCTCAACCAGCTCCTTGAAAGTGCCGTACTGCAGAATCAGCAGCTCGCACAAGTAGCCGGAAAAGCCCTCTATCTTCAGCTCAGCGCCATACGTGCCAAGCGCCTTCATGAACTGCTTGAGCAGGCGCACCTCGTCCTTTCCTGCACTGCTCATGTGCTCCAAAACATAGCGCGTGTGCAGTTGCGACCTGTCAACTGACGACTGCATCTCCTCGGCAGCATAAATTTTGAATGAGGGCACGATGTCAACTGCCCTCTCCTCAACAACCGCGTTCAGGTAAGGATGCTCGGCATAGCCAATGTGCCACTTGTGCGGCTTCACGGCAGCTTTCGCCCACTGCAGCCCGAGCACTTCCAAATCCTTCAGCGTATATTCCTTGGGGAAGAGCAGGAAGATGTCAAAATCCCAGTCATGCCGCAGGTTGGTGCCCTTTGCAACAGAGCCGGCAAGCTCAATCTCAACCTCGCGCGGCACTATTGTCCTTAATTTGGCCATCAAGCCGCCCACGCGCTTCCTCTCCTCCTCCACTTCCGAAGGCAGCGGCCGAAGCTGCGCCTTCAGCTTTTCGCAAACGGCATCCAGTGTGTGCTCCTGCGTGAAAATGTCCTTCTTCTGTGGGAACTCGCGGATTCCGGTTTCTTTTTGGAGCTCGGCTTTGTTTACGTAGTAGCTCGCCTTTCCTCCGGCCTTCTTTTTTCCCTTCTTCTTCCCCTTGGCGGCCATGGCGGTAAAATCAGCCGCATTCTTTATTAATCTTCGAGGAAAAGCCATATCCATGGTGGAAGTCGCGACGCTCGGCCACGTTCTTTACGACATAAGGTGCTACGTTGACGAGTTCCCGAAGCCCGACAAGACCTCGCTCATAGAAAGCTCCATAAGGGGCGGGGGAGGCGGCAGCGCTGCCAATGTTGCGGTGAACCTCGAAATGCTCGGCCACAATGCGGCATTCATAGGCAATGTCGGCACGGACAGGCACGGCAAGTATCTCATACACGATTTGCACAGGGCGGGCGTGGACACGCGCGGCGTGAACATCGTGCCGGGCCAGACAGGCGTCTCGATAGTGCTCGTGGACAAGCGCGCGGACGTTGAAGTGATACAGATGCTCGGCGTGAGCGAGCCCGTGAAGGGCATAGACGAGGACATCATCAGGAACGCGGCGGCATTGCACATGACCAGCTGCGACCCCGAATCCCTGCTCAAGGCGGGCGCAATAGGGCGCAACGCGGGCCTGCTAGTTACATTCGACCCGGGCCGCTCCACCTCAAGGCTGGGCGCAGCAAAGCTCTCGCAGGTGCTGGACTATTCCGACTATTTGCTGGTGAACAGGCGCGAGCTCGAGCACCTTACGGGCCTCAAGGACACCGAGAAGGCCGCGAAGCAGCTCTCGAAGAAATACGACATCACGTGCGTGATAAAGGCGGGCAAGGACGCGGTGATAGTGGAGGGCAAGGACTCGTTCCGCTCCAACCCCTTCAAGGTGAAGCCCGTGGACACGATAGGCGCGGGCGATGCGTTTTCAGCCGGCCTCATATCGGGCCTGCTCGAGCAGAAGCCGCTGCGCGAGGCAGTGCGCTTCGCGAATGCGTGCGCCGCGGCAAAGGTGATGCACCCCGGGGCGCGCTCGCTGATAGGGCGCAGGGAGATTGAGCGCAGGTTCGGTGTGTAAAATGCATGAGCTCACCAATCTGGAACTTCACTTCATAGTGCAGGAGCTGCAGCGCCTGGTGGGCACGCACCTCGAGCAGGTTTACGGCGCGGGCGACGAGCGCTTCCGCCTCAAATTCAGGGGCGCGTCCGGAGGGGAAGTGATAGTGGACCTGAAGCGCAAGCTCATCTACTTTACAAAGCGCGTTGAAAAATCCGAGGCGGAGCCTGACGATTTCGTTTCCGGCCTGCGCAGGAGGCTTGAAAACGCGAAGGTCGAGGCGGTGGAGCAGCACAAATTCGACCGCGTCGTGGTCTTCAGGCTCCGCAGCAAGGAAGGCACCTTCAACCTCATCATCGAAATATTCTCAAACGGCAACATCGTGGTGTGCGACGACAGCCTCGCAATAGTGCAGTGCCTCAGGCGCGAGGAATGGAAGGACAGGAAGATTGCAGTGCACGAGAAATACATCTTCCCGCACTCCGGGCCTTTCGAGCCCGGCGCGCTTGGCGACGCAAAGCTTGACGCGATGATGACCGAGAAGCACATCATAGCCACGCTTGCGCGCGCAGTGCCCCTCGGCACAATCTACCTTGAGGAGGCGCTTGCAAAGGCGGACATTTCGCCAACCGAGAAGGGGCGCGAGGTGGAGACAAAGCGCCTCAAGGCGCTCGCCTCCGCAATCAAGGAAATAATGACTGCAAAGGTCTTCAGCGTGCACCACCTTGAGCGGGGCCCCCAATTCTCCTGCTACCCCCTTTCCGATTACGAAAGCGCGAAAAGGACGGAATACAAAACGCTTTCCGAGTGCATAGACGAGGCGCTTGCAGCAGCGCCGGCCGAGCCGGCCGTGGACCAGAAGCTGCTGCACGAAAAGGAGAAGCTCGAGCACGCGCTGCGCGAGCAGAAGGAGGCGCTCGCGGGCTTCGAGAAGGAGGAGGCCGAGTCAAGGGAGAAGGCGGATGCCATTTACGCCAGCTATCAAGAAGTGGAAGAAAAGCTGAAAGAAGCAAGGGAAAAAGGAAAACACAAAATAGAGCTGGAGCTCTGAAACCAGATATCTACAGCTTCTTGATGAGCTCGTCAGTCGAAAGCACTTCCGCCTTGTAGCACATCTTCAGGTACTCCAGGCCCGCCTTGTGGTCTTCCTCTGTAAACGCGTCAGTGCAGTCGTTCGGCACAACGACATTGTAGCCGTTGAAGAACGCATCAGCGGAAGTGTGCCTGTCGCAGATGTTCGTGTGCAGGCCCGTGATTATCACGTTCTCCACGCCCGCATTCCTGAGTATGTGGTTCAGGTCAGTGCCTCCGAAAGCGCTGTACTGCCTTTTCTCCAGCACGACATCACCCTTCTTCGGCGCAAGCTCGGGAATTGTCTCGGCCTCCTTCGTGCCCCTCATTGCGTGGGGCCCCCAGACCTTCAACTCAACATCCCCTGGCAGGTGCGCATCGCCCACATAAACAACAAGATGGCCCTTCCTGCGCGCAGCCTCGGACAGCTTCCTGATGTTGGGTATTATGTTCTGCGCCCTGTCGCACTTCAGCTTGCCCGTCACGAAATCATTTAGCATGTCAATTACAACCACTGCATATTTTCCCATCATTCCACCCCCGCTTTCGCGGCTCACATATAATCCTTAAGCAGATTGCCTACCTTCTTGGACTTGCTCACCCTTATGGCGCAGAGCGTCTCGCCGCCGTGCTTGTCCACTATCTGCACATTCTCCGTGTTTATGCCCGCGTCGCTGAGAATCTTCGCGACCTTGGAGAGCTCGCCCGGCCTGTCCTTCAGCTTCAGTATGATAGTGTCAGACTCCACGACCTTGAAGCCCCTTTTCACGAGCGCCTCCCTTGCCTGCCTAATGCGCGCCTTCTCGACAATGAGCCTTATCACGGCCTTCCTGCCCACGACTTCCATTGAGATGGACTCGATGTTAATCTTAAGCTTCCCGAGCACTTCCGTCACCTCGAGCAGCAGCCCTATCCTGTCAGGCGCTATCACGGTCAGTGATTCCATCCCATCCACCTGCTACGCTTTACCCGCTGAAATCATTTTAAATCTAAATGTAAGGCTCGAGCAGCTTCCTGGCCTTTTCCGGATTGCTCACCCTTATCGAATTGAGCATTTCGCCATTCTGCTTTTCGATTACCTGAAGGCTCTCTGTCTTTATGCCGGCGTCAGTCAATATCTTGGCAACTTTCGCCAGTTCGCCTGCCCTGTCCTTGACCTTCAGGACGAGAGTGTCCGACTCGACCACCTTGAAGCCGTGCCTTGCCAGCAGCTCCTTCGCGGTCCTGATGCGCGCCTCCTCGACCATTATGCGCATCATCGCCTTCTTCCCGACGACTTCGAGCGAGATGGACTCGATATTAATCTTCCCGCGCCCGAGCACTTCCGTCACCTCGAGCAGCAGCCCTATCCTGTCTGGTGCTATCAACGTCAGGGATTCCATCGGCCCACCCCCCGAAAGAAGCCTAACAACGAAGGGTTTTAAGCTTTAACCAGCCGCTCTAGTAGCATGAAGACTGAAAAATTCATCATGGTCGTGCCCTGCAAGCTCCTTTTCGGCTCAGATTACTTCAAGGGCTTCAGGCCCCACAATGAGCTCGATTACGCCTCCCGCATCCTCTCGCATTTCACCTACATGAAACGCGGCCTTGCCGAGCAGGATCCTTCGCACAAGCAGCCCATCGGCTACTCCATTATCGTCAACCCGAAGCTCAAGAAAATATTTGCCTACCAGCGCGCCTCGCACGACGAGAAATACGGCGAGAAGCGGCTTCAGGGCAAGTGGTCCTGGGGCGTTGGCGGGCACATCGAGAAAATGGACACGGACAACGGCAACCCCCTGCAAATGAGCATGCGGCGCGAGCTTGAGGAGGAAGTTTCCATCAGCGGCTCCATCACCCCGAAAATTCTGGGCTACATCAACAACGATTCCGACGACGTGGGCAAGGTGCACTTCGGCGTGCTGCACATAGTGGAAACCGATGCAACAACTGTCAAGCCCAAGGACGCGGAGATAGACAACGGAAAAATGAGGACAATGGCGGAATTGGAAGCGATTTGCGCCTCCCCTTCATTTGCAGTCGAAGAATGGTCCCGCATCGCGCTGGAGCCGCTGAAGCAGTATTTCTCGCGCCTTTAGACTTTGTACGCCTGCAAATGCGGCACCTTCTGGATGAGCCGCACCGAGGACTCGTCGCACTTCAAGGCCTTCTTCACAACAGAAACAGACCTCTGGCCAACAGCGTTTATGGAAGTGCCGTCGGCAACGGCCTTTGCCGCGCTCTTCTCATCCGTCTTCTCGCCCTTGTAGAACTCGCCATACTTCTTCAGGTCAAGCACAACAGCGCCCTCGCGCAGCGTCTTGCCGAGAAGCTCTGCATCGCACAGCGCCACTATGACCTCCTTGCCCACCTTGTGCACGCGCATGAACATGCGTGGAACAGGGGGGAACCTTATTAAAAATCCTTTTCCCGATAACTCCCCATATGTATTCCGAGAAAGTGATGCGTCTCCTCAAGGCAGCAGGCGCTTCCGAGGGCGACATGGCCAAGGTCACGAAAGGCTCCGAGACATTCGAGGGCCTTGTAATGCCCCGCGCGGAAGGCGATGCAAACTGCCTTGTGCTCAAGCTCAAGAGCGGCTATAATATCGGGATAGATTGCAGCGGGAAAGTTGACATGAAGCTGGTGAAGAAAGGCGAGGCAAAGAAGGCGCACGCATCAGGCTCTGCGCCTGTCTCAAAAGGCTCCCTCTCCATCCTCGGGTGCGGCGGCACCATCTCAAGCAAGGTCGAATACACCACTGGTGCAGTCTATCCATCAATGAGCGAGTCAGAACTTTTGGCAGCCGTACCGGAACTCTCCTCCTTCGGCAAGCTTTCGGCGCGCACTCTTTTCAGCATACTCAGCGAGGATTTGACTACTGATTACTGGAAAATAATGGCGCGCGAGGCCGAGAAGGACATCAAGGCCGGTGCTGAAGGCATCATACTTACGCACGGCACCGACACCCTGCACTACAGCGCAGCAGCCCTTTCCTTCATGCTCCGCACTCCCGTTCCAGTCGTGTTCGTCGGCTCGCAAAGGAGCAGCGACAGGGGCTCGAGCGACAATGTTGTCAACCTCGTGTGCGCTGCAGCAGCAGCCAAGAGCGACATAGCCGAAGTCTCGGTCTGCATGCACGCCAACTCAAGCGACGACACCTGCTCTCTCCACCGCGGAACGCGCGTGCGCAAGATGCACACCTCGCGCAGGGACGCATTCAGGAGCGTGAATGCCTCGCCTCTTGCCCAAATAAACTACAAAACACGCAAGCTCGAACATATCGACTCCGCCTACTCAAAGAGGGGCTCGCACAAGCTGGAAGTTGACGACAAGATGAACTCAAATGCTGCTCTCATCTACACTTACCCCGGCATCACGCCCAAGTTCATCAGCTCGCTTTCCAATTTTGATGGCATAGTGTTTGCGGGGACTGGTTTGGGGCACGTGCCAACAAATGCGATGAACAACAAGCTCGCCACCTCGATTCTGCCAGAAGTCAAATCACTAATTCAGAGCGGCATTCCCGTAGTGATGGCGCCACAGACAATTTACGGCCGCATCAATATGAACGTCTACACTGCAGGCCGCCTTCTCAAGGAGGCTGGCGTGATAGGCAACGGCTGCGACTGGCTGCCTGAAGTTGCTCTTGTAAAGCTGATGTGGGTGCTTGGGCACACTAAGAAAATGGAGGAAGTGCGCAAGCTCATGCTTGAGAACAGGGCGGGCGAGCTCAGCGCACGCTCGCCAACAGAGCCTGACTATTTCGAATGAGGACAGGCGTTTGCATGAAGTGCGGCCTTGAAATCCACCAGCGCCTTGAAGGCAGGAAGCTATTCTGCGACTGCCCGGGCGACAGCGTGGGTGGCAAGGCGCTCTCCGAAATTTCCCGCGAGCAGCACATTGTGCTGAGCGAGCTCGGCGAGAAGGACAGGGCGGCGCAGTTCGAAGGAGGGCGCGAGCGCTTCTTCACCTACCAGCTGTTCGACAACAACTGCGCAGTGGAAATGGACGAGGAGCCCCCGCACCCGATGAATTCAGATGCCCTCGACGCGGTGCTTACAATCTCACTGCTTCTCAACTCCAAGCCATTGGACGAAGTGCACGTGATGCGCAAGACAGTGATAGACGGTTCCAACACATCGGGCTTCCAGCGCACGGCAGTGGTCGCGAACGGCGGCAGCATCAGCACAAAGCACGGGCCAGTTGGCATACAGGCAATATGCATAGAGGAGGAGAGCGCGGGCATTGTAGAGGAGAAATCCGGCACAGCAACCTTCCGCCTCGACCGCCTTGGCATCCCGCTCATAGAAATTGCAACAGCCCCAGACATCACCTCGCCAGAGCACGCGCGCGAGACTGCGGAGGCAATCGGCACGCTTCTTCGGCACACCGGCCGCGTTGCGCGCGGCATAGGCACAATCAGGCAGGATTTGAACATCTCAATAGAAGGAGGGGCGCGCGTTGAGCTGAAGGGCGCGCAGGAGCTCGCAATGCTCGGGGAGATAGTGCAAAAGGAAATTGAAAGGCAGCAGAAGCTCGTGGAGCTCAAGCCGCGCATAAGCAAGCTTGCACAGGGCCAGCACCTCAAAATAGTGGATGCAACTCACATATTCGCAAAGACTTCCGCAAAGCTCATGCGAAAGGGCATAGACTCAGGGCAAAAAATACTCGGCTTCAAGCTCTTCGGCTATGCGGGCATTCTCGGCACGCCCCTCGGGGAAAACAGGCGCTTTGGCAGCGAGGTCAGCGATTATGCGAAGCGCGCGGGCGTGGGCGGCATCATACACTCGGACGAGGATTTGAAAAAATACGGCATGAGTGATGGCGAAATATCAGAACTCCGGAAGGCACTTGACCTCTCGGCAAGCGATTCCTTCATACTGGTAATAGCAGAAGAGGCGAAAGCGAAAAAGGCGCTCGAGCTTGCATTCATGCGCGCGACAATATCCGAAGTGCCGGAAGAAACGCGCAAGGTGCTGCCTGACGGCGCCTCCTCCTTCATGCGCCCCCTTGCGGGAGGCGCGCGCATGTATCCTGAAACTGACGTCCCTCCAGTAAGGATAAGCGAAGAAAAGCTCGCCACAATAAGGGCAAATCTTCCGAAGAAGCCGGAGGAAAGAAAGGAACAGCTCCTTTCCATGCTCAACCCGGAGCTCGCGCAGAAGATGATGAAGTCGAGGAATTTGCATTTGTTCGAAAGGCTGCTCGAGACCGGTGCGGATCCGACAATAATAGCCACCACGCTGGAAGAAACTCTCGTCTCGCTCAGGCGCGCGGGCGTGGAAGTGGAAAAGGTGAATGAGGAGAAGCTGCGCGAGCTGTTTGAGGAGCATGTCAAAGGCCTGTTTGTCAAATCAGCCATCCCAGACATCATCACGAATGCAAGCAAATCTTCCGACAGCATCCGTGCCATCGTCTCCTCCCTCAATCTCTCCCGCATCTCGGGCGCTTCGCTCAAAAAGCTCGCGGAGAAGGAGGGCAACGATTTAAAGGCCGTGATGGCTAAATACAGGCTGCGCGTCGACGCGAAAGAGCTGGCAGAACTTCTGCAAAAGAAGAAGTGATTGCGGTTTCTGTTTCGTGCCGGAGTTCTCAAAAGAACCTGCAGGGTTCTTTTGGCCCCCGTAGTATAGTCTGGATAGAATGCGAGCTTGCGGAGCTTGAGACCTGGGTTCGAATCCCAGCGGGGGCGCTTTTTCACGTTTAAATAGGTATCGCGCCATAATGGAAAACCAAGGTGTATGCATGCTCAAAAATTGCACGACGTGCGGAAAGCAGACCAAGCGCTTCGCGGAGTTCCCGTGCCCTGCCTGCGGCGAGGAGAAGATAGTGCGCTGCAACCACTGCCGCGAGATAGTCTCCCCCTACAAGTGCCCCAAGTGCGGCAAAGAGGGGCCTTAAGGCATTCTAATTCAATGAGAGGGTGATTTTGATGGGCGACGTTGCGGTGCTGGTCAAGGTGTTTCCAGAGGACATGGAGAAATACGAGTCCATAAAGGACGCCCTGCGCAAGAGCTTCCGCGTGGGGCGCATGGACGACGAGCCCGTTGCCTTCGGCTTCAAGTGCCTCAAGGTCGTGTTCATAATGGCGGACAAGGAAGGCAGCAGCGGGCTCGAGGAGAAGATCAAGGCGATACCCGGAGTGAGCGAAGTGCAGGTCGAGGAAGTCAGCCTCATCTAAATGCTTAAAAGCACATTCTGCAAAATAAAGTCGAGGGGTGGTTTTGATGCCATTTGATCTGATAGTGATAGCGGTCATCGCTGTAGTCGTCCTGCTAGTGCTTCTCGTACTCTACTACTTCAACAAGCTCACGGGCCTCAGCAACCAGGCGCAGGCGGACTGGATGCTCATCGACCCGCTCCTGCAGCAGAGGCTCGACACCATACCCAACCTCATCGCAATGGCGAAGAGGGTGATGAAGCAGGAGACAACGCTTTTCACCGGCCTTGCGACTGCGCGCGAGGGCGGCATGAAGGCGAGCACCATACCCGAGAAGATAAAGGCGGACCAGAAGTTGGGCGGCATGCTGCTGAACTTCTTCGCGCGCGCCGAGGCGTACCCGCAGATGCGCTCCAACGAGAACATGCAGACAGTGATGGAGCAGCTTGCGAGTATTGAGGACAAGATAAAGTACGGCAGGCAGCGCTACTCATACACCGTGAAGGATTACATCAACGCGACGACAATGATACCCAGCTCGATATTCGCGGGCATCTTCGGCTTCAGCCGCAACAAGTGGCCATACTACGAGGCGGAGCAGGCTGCGCGCAAGGGCATAAATGCGGCGAAGCTGCTCGAGGAGTAGGCGAGGGGCGCTGAAAATGGCTGCTGCCGAACAGGTGAATTTCGATTCCGCGCCGTTCAGGACCGACTTCTACAAGGAGATAGCGAGCAACAAGCGCAAGAGCTGGCTCCTCGTGCTCTTGGTCATTGCAATACTCGGCGCCATAGTCTACGCAATGTCCTACATGTACGGCTACGGCATGCTGGCAATCGGCGGCCTCTTCATCATCTTCTACTCGCTCACCACCTACTACTGGGGCGACAAGATAGTGCTCTCGTACACCGGCGCGAAGCCGGTTGACGAGAACAACCCGAAGGAACTGCAGTTCAAGGACATGGTCGAGAACCTTGCATTTGCAGCGCGCCTCCCGGTTGCGCCAAAGGCCTACATAATACAGAACGAGGATTTGAACGCATTTGCGACAGGCCGCGACCCGCAGCACGCGAGCATTGCAATTACAACAGGCCTTCTGACCAAGCTCACGCGTGATGAATTGGAAGGGGTGGTGGCGCATGAAACTTCCCATGTTGTGAATTACGACGTGCGCTTTGCCACCATCGTAGCCGTGATGGTTGGCCTTGTCGCAATACTCAGCGACCTGATGCTGCGCATGACAATTTATGGCGGAAAGGGGAACAATGACAGGCGCGGGGGCGGCGGCACAATCGGGATTGTGATAATCGTGCTCGGCCTGCTGCTCGCAATCTTCGCGCCCTTCATAGTGCGCGCAGTGCAGGCAGCTGTCTCGCGCAAGCGCGAGTTCCTCGCGGACGCAAGCGGCGCGTACATCACGCGCTACCCGGAGGGCCTTGCGCGGGCGCTTGAAAAGATAAAGTCAAACAACAATAACAGGCTGAAGGTGAACGAGGCCGTGAGCCACCTCTTCTTCGCAGACCCGATGACCACTTCCCTCGACGCCGTGTTTGCCACGCACCCGCCCATAGACGAGAGAATCAAAATACTGAGGGCCATGTAGCTTAATCTAACTTCGCAAGCTCCTTTCTTATCAGCCTGAACTCATCCTCTATCCTTTCCCAGTGCGAGCCTTTCCAGAAAATGTGCCCGCAATTGGCGCAAACCCAGAACGCGCGCCTGTTTGCCAGCACGTTCTTGTGCACTTTTCCAGAAACTTCGCCCTTCTTCGCCCTGCGCAAAAGGCCGTTGCAGGAAGCGCATTTCGTGGGGGTGAGCGTCGAGGGCGGCTTAAGGCAGAATGCATTCATGATTTCCGCAACCTGCTTCACGTTGTGCACTTTCGTGACCCCGAACACCCTGATGCCGGCTTTCCTCGCCCTTGCAATGAGCTCCTCGTCCTTTGTGAGCAGCACCAGCCCGCGGTTGGAAGCCTGCTCAAGAATCGCGTCGTCGTCCTCGCTCTCCGGGAAAGCGCAGTCAAAGCCGAGTATGCGGAGCCACCTGCCCGCCTTCTTGAGCATCACGTCAGCGAGAAAATTCATAATTTAAACTATTGGGCAGCAACTTAAAATGCTACCGAGGGCGGTGTTGTATTGATACGCAAAATATCACTGGTTAACTGGCGCTCGCACGAGAAGACCGAGCTCAGCTTCGGCAAGGGCACCAACATAATAGTGGGCATAATGGGCGCGGGCAAGAGCTCGGTGCTCGAAGGCATATGCTACGGGCTCTTCGGCACCTTCCCAGCGCTGCAGGCGCGCAAGCTGCGCGCGGCTGACGTGATAATGAGCAGGCCCGAGCAGAAGCGCGAGGCATCAGTTGAACTGGAATTCGAGGCTGAAGGCGGGGAAGCATATACGGTAACGCGCACTATCACAAAAGCAAAATCAGGAGGCACGGCAGAGTTGAGGAAGGGCGGCAGCATAATCGAGGTGAAGCCCGAGCGCGTGACCGATTATATTGAGAAGCTCCTACGCATCGACTACGACCTTTTCACGCGCGCCATCTTCGCGGAGCAGAACCGCATCGACTACTTTCTCACGCTCAGGCCGGGCGAGCGCAAGGAGAAGATTGACGAGCTCCTCGGCATAGACAAGTTCGAGAATGCGCGCGCCAACCTGCGCAGCGTTGTAAACAGGTTCAAGTCTGAAAGCGAGGCGCTCAAGTCCGCCATGTCCGGCGTCAAGCCCGAGAAGATGAAGTCCGAGCTCGCGGAGCTCGAGAAGGAGCTGCAGGAACTGAAGCGCAGGATAGCCGAAGGCGAGAAGAAGATGAAGTCAGCGGAGGAGGAGCGGCGGGAGTGCGATTTCGCGCTGAGGCATGCGGAGGAGCGGCGCCAGAAATGGCTGGCGCACGACAGGGACAAGGCGCGCCACGAGCAGACGCTCGCGGAGCTGAAGCACGAGATAGAGCGGGCGGAGAAGGAGCTGGCGCACGGCCCGAAGGATGCGGAAAAGGAATCCGCCTCGCTCAAGCACGAGTTCGAAAGCGTTGAGAAGGAGCTCGCGCACGCCGAGCGCCTCCGCACCGAGGCGAGCATGCATCTGGGCACGGTGCGCGCGAAAGCCGAGGACCTTGCGAAAATGCAGGGCAAGAACTACGAACTGCACAAGAAGCTTGCAGCTCTCACTTCCGGAAAAACACTGGACGCCCTCAAATCCGAGCATTCCGGCGCCCGCACCGCGCTTGAAAAGCTGCGCACTCATCTCGCGGAAGCCGAAGTCATCATTTCCTCCCTCGAAGCGGCGGAGAAAACGCTCGCAAAGGCCGGCGCGGCCTGCCCGGTGTGCGACGCGCCGCTGGATGCGCAGAAAAAGGCCGCGCTCATCGAGAAGAGGCGCGGCGAGATGGCGGACGCGCGCGAGATAGCGCTCTCCCTGAAATCGGACATGGGCTCGAAATCGAAAATGCTTGCGGAGCTGGAAGAGCGCATCTCAAGGGCCATGGAACTGCAGGGGGGCATCGGGAAGCTTGATGAGGCGGAGCTCAAGCGCATGAATTCCGAAGCCGAGCGCATGGCGTCCGAGCTGGAGAAGCAGAAGAAGGCGGAAGACGCGCTGAAGGAAAGGCGCGCTGCGGCCGAGAAGGCGTCAAGGGTGCTGGAGCAGTCCGTCCGCACGGTGCGCGAGCTTTCCGAAAGGAAGGAGCGGCTCAAGCTCGCCGAGAAGGAGCTGGACAAGACCGCAATCGAGGCTTCAAAGCTTTCGTTCAAGGAGGAGGAAGTGCACAAGGCGCAGGCGGCCTTGCGCGAGTGCGAGAAGGGCATGAGCGCGCTCAACGCCAATCTGGGGAACTGGATTGTGCAGCTGAGCAAGTGCAACCAGCAGCTCGCGGACCTGCGCTCGCGCCTTGACGAGGCGGACAAATCCGGCAGGCTGCTGGCTGAATGGGATGAAAAAGTGCAGGAGCTCGAAATTTTCGGCAATGCGATAGTGGATGTGCAGGCCTCGCTCCGCACTGAGCTGATAGACGCCATCAACACTGCGATGAACGCGGTATGGCGAAGCCTCTACCCGTACGGCGATTATTCCCGGATACGCCTTTCAGCCGATGAGGCCGGCTACGAGCTTGAGCTAGGCGACGGCGAGAGGTGGCTGGTGGCAGAGGGCGCGGCGAGCGGAGGCGAGAGGGCATGCGCGTGCCTTGCCCTGCGCATAGCTTTCGCGCGCGTGCTGGTGCCGAACCTGAGCTGGCTCATACTCGACGAGCCCACGCACAACCTGGACGCGGAAGCGGTGCGCACCCTCGCGCTCGCGCTTCGCGACGACATACCATCAATAGTCGACCAGGTGTTCGTGATAACGCACGACGAGGGGCTCAAGGAGGCGGCAAGCGGAAGGCTGTATCTGCTCGACAGGGACAAAAAAGGAAATGCCGCAACCAGCGCGGAACTGCTTTCTTCCTGAGCCCGCCTCAAATGCTTATCGGAGGCCTGTTGCCCGCCATGCGCCTTCTCCAATAGATGAAGCCGGCTATCGCAATTATCCCTATGGCACCTACCACGGGCAGAAGGCCGCTGAGCGATACGCCGCTCTCCGCTTTTCCCCCACCGGCCGCGGCGCCATACTTGACTATGTAATTCCCAGGGTCGGACTGCAGGGCATTGCCGTTCCTGTCCGCCGCCTCGACGTAATACGTGACCACCGAGCCGCCGGGCTGCCTTGGTATTATGGCGGAATACGCAGTTCCCTGATTCGACATTGCAGCCGCAATCTCCACCCCGCCGTCCACGCTGTACTTCAGCACCACGTTTGAAATGCCCACGCCGTTCGCGCCGTCATCGACGGAGGCGCTCACGGTGACTTCGCCCTCGCCCGGCTGCGGCGGGTCTATCACGACGCTTGAAATTTGCGGCGCGTTCAGGTCCAGTATGATGCTCTCCTCCGAATCCTTCAAGACGGTTATTTTTTTCTCTGCAAACGCCTTTCCGAAGCGCGCAGTGACATAAATGTCGCCCATCGGAATCTGCCCGAGCGCAATCTCGCCGCTCCCGCTCACCTTCCTGTTCAGGGTGGTGATGTTGATGCTGAGGCCTGCCGCAAGCGCGCCGCCCTTGTCGTCAAGGCTCCTCACGACGACATCATAGGCCGGCATCTCCAGCTCCATGGTTGCCGGCGGCGACATCTTGCGCGTCACTTCCGAATTGCCGTAGCGCGCGACAATCGTGTACTCCACTCCCGGTTCCGCGCCGCTGATTGCATACGCGCCCTTGCTGTCTGTGAATACGCCGGCCGTGCTCCCCCTGCCGCCGGAAATTTCGAGCGGGACGCCGGGGATGGGCCTGCCCTTCTGGTCCTTCACCAATATGCTGAGCGCCCCGACATTCACCCTCACCCTGGCTGGCCTGTCCGCATAGGTGAGCCAGCTGCTGCTCTCGTCGTGCAGCACCAGCACGCCCTGGTAAGTCAGGTTTATCTTGAACGGTATTGTCTGCCGCGCATCCGCGGTTATGGTGGCGCTGAAGTGGCCGTTCGCGTCCGTCACGCCTGTGCCCGTCGCGGGCGTGTCCGGCGTGTAGCCTGTGCCGGAAACTATGTACGTGTAGTCTATGGTGGCGTCGGAAACCGGGTTTCCGTTCACGTCGACAAAAGTGAGGTCGAGCGTGCCTGTCATCGGTATGGGGTTGCTGAAACTCTGCGCGAAAGACAAGGAAAGAACCGCAATAAGTGCAAATGCAAACACACTGCTCCTCATCCAATCACCCCACTCTTCCCCGCGCGCCTCCGCAGGCATCACGCACTCCTCAGCGCCTCGGCGGCCTTCTCCGGCGGCATCGAGTTCAGGTAAACCTCGGCGCCGAACTCAAAGCCCGCCCACACGTTGAGCCGCGGACAAATTTCCATGTGGAACACGAAGCGCTTGTCTTTTGCAGGCGCGGAATGCAGGTAGTAATTATAGTCCGGCTTGTTCAGCAGCCTGTCCAGCTTCGCCAGCACTTCCCGCACCGCCCCTGCCAGCGCCTTCAGCTCCTTCTCATCGAAATCTACGAGCCTCGCCTTCCCGCCCTTCGCCATTACCGTGATTTCAAATGCGAACCGGGAGGCGTAAGGAGTGAATGCAATGAAGTGGTCGTTTTCATAGATGACTCTTGCGCCGTCTTTCTTCTCACGCTTCCACAATTTTTCAAACGAGAACGATTTGTTCTTTTTCAGTGCCGCAACCTTTTCACTTATGGCAGGAGGAATCCTGTCCATGGACACAAGCTGCGTGTGCGTGTGCGCCAAAGAGGCGCCCGCATTCGCGCCCTCGTTCTTGAAAATCACGACGTATTTTATCTTGCGGTTCTTCATCAGCGCATTCGTCCTCTTGACGTACATCCCCAGAGTATTTTCCAACTGCCTGGCTGTAAGGTCCGGCAATCTTGCGCCATGTTCAGGCGTCTCCACAATTATCTCATGGGTGCCATAAGCTTTCGGGAACTTCAAATCAACAGCATTGAACTTGTTCGGGAAGCACCGCACGAGCCACCCGCCGTGCCCGTCCCCTATCCTGTCGATTTCAGGGGGCGTCAAATTCTCGTTGCCCGGGCAGAAGAAGCACACGCCCTCCTCTTTCCTCGCCTCAACCTTCCTCACGAACTCCTGCGGCCTCTTGCCCCTGTTGGCAGTGACAATGACCCACCTGTCCAGCAAATAGTCCTTGCGATACTCGTTCTTCTGCTCCTTCTCACTTGCAGGCATGGGTGTCTATCGAGGGGGCTGTATAAATAGTTATAGGAAAGCCTCAACGTCCTTCTTTTTCTTCTCCTCGCCCGCGTCAAACCTTCGCGCCATCGCCTCGAGGCTCTCGCCCTTCGGGGAGGAGCGCGAGCGCTTCCTCCTTATGCGCACGAACACCGGGTGGTTCAGCGCCTCTCCCAAAACAAGCGCTTCCCCGACTCTCAAAGTGGTAATCGAGCTGAGCATGTTCTTGTCCACGCCCTCGCAGCTCTCGCCAATGTGGTCTATGTCAAACGGGTTCGTGACGCGCAGTATGATGTTCGAATTGCACTGCGAAAGCGCAGTAGTCGAAAGGTGCACGGGCCTCTGCGAAATCAGGCAGAGCGATGCGCCGAATTTGCGCCCCTCCCTCGCGATGGTCGTGATGATGCCCCTTGAAATAGCCTGCCCCTTCTGCGCCTTCTCAGGCGCGAAATTGTGCGCCTCCTCAATCACGAGCACGAAAGGCGGAATCTTGCCCTTCTTGCGCAGGCGCAGCAGCTTCTTCGCGAAATAGCCCACGAGCATCTGCTTCTTCTTGTTGTTGTCCATCTCGCTCAAATCCAGCACCGCGAGCCTGCCTGGCCTCGCCAGCTCCTTCATCGACGGGTAGTCCGCCTCGCCGAAAAGCCTGAGCTTGCGGAGCTGCGAAAGCCATGCCAGCATAGGCCCCTTGATGTTCTCCTTGATGTCGCTGCCCTCAATCTTCGCCATCAAATCGTCAATTCCATAGCCGGCCTGCTTCTGCTTGCTCTCGTCCCGAAGCTCGTAGAGCGCCTTCTCAACCTCGCGCTTCTGCGTCGCGCTCAGCTCGGTCATGAACTCGAACAGCATGCCCGGCGTGACCTTGTGGAATGCAATCTTGACCTTCCTCCCGTCGAAAACCGAGGTCCTGTCCGCATACTCGCCGTACTTGAAGCCCAAATACTCGCCGTGCGGGTCCACCACGACAACAGCCATGCGCCCATGCTCCTGCTTCCTGTCCAGCAGCTCCTCCATGAGCACGCTCGCCAGGTAGCTCTTGCCCGCCCCGCTCATTGCCAGAATTGCGAGGTGCTTCTGCAGCAGCCTTGTCATGTCAATTTTCGCGGGCAGCTTGTGATGCTCAATCTCCCCGAGCTGCAAGCCGTTCTCGGTGAAGCCCAGGAACTCCTTCAAGATGCCGGCATCCACGGCAACAACCTTGGAGCCCGGCGCAGCAGGAAAAGTGCTCCTCTGTATGCCCCCGCTCCCGCTGGGCTTGAAAATTCCAAGAGCCTTTGCATTCGCAACAGTATACTCCCAATCGGTAACAGGGAAATTGTCCATCATGGGCGCAGTCTTCTCGTACTCGGAAACGCTTTCGGCCCTCTCAAAATACCTGTTCGCCCTCGTAATCTCGACAATCTGCCCTATGAGCATGCCCTGCTCGGTCTCGCACGCCACGAACTGGCCCTGCCTTACCGCATTCGAGCTCAGCACGAATGAGAACATGCCCGTCGAGGGCCCGTCCCACGTCGACACGACAGTGCCGAGTTCATTCCCGCTCACGTCAACCACGAAGGGCTTTCGCTGGTTAGGTTAATAAAAAGAAAGCAGACTGGGGGACGGGTGATTTCACCTACTTCTTCGGCTGCGCATTTGCGCTCGCTGCCGGCTTCTCCGGCCCGACGTTAGTCGGCTTGTCCTCCTTGAACCAGTAGCCAAGCGGCGATGGTTCGTCGTCTGCATAGCGGTAAATGCCGTCCTTCACGGACTGCCCGGCCCTCCGCAGCGAGGATTCAGTGTGCGTCCAGACTGCGCCAGATGGGTTCGATGAATCGTCCTGCACGCCGGAAAGCTTCCTTGCGTACTCGACCATCTTCAGCTGCTCAGGCGTGAATTCCGCATTGAGGCCGACCTGCCCCGAATAGCACCTTATGTAGTCATAGGTATGCGCAAGGCTTGCAGCAAGCGCCTCGGGCGCAATCGTCTTCCCGACCCATATCGGCCCATTCCAGACTGCATTGTCATAGGTTTCAACTGAAACAGTTTTCGACTTGCCTGTCTTCTGGTAATCCGCAAGCATGTCAACGCGCGTGCGGAAGTAGTCCATGCCGTCCTGGAATATCTGCTCCTTTGCCCCGAATGGCCTCAGATAAAGCTCGTTCTTCCCGCCTCCAAAAGCCACTTTCCTGGCCCTGTCGACAAGCTCCCTCTGGGCGTCAGTCACGTTCGGCGCCTTGCTATGCGCGTCAGCCCATTCAAGCAGGAAGTCGTGCGCGAAAACCAGCCCCCTTGCGCTGTCCGCAGTGGGATAGTTGACAAAGCCCTCGCACCTGAAAACAAGGCCGAATTTCAGGTCCTTGTATGCAGTTTCCTGCACTATCTCCCTTGCCTCTTCCACGCTCTGCATGTTCATTCTTGAGAAGTTGATATCGACGTTATTCACGCGCTGGTAGACCTGAAGCTGCTCGTAGAGCCCCAGAAGCTCGTTTGCCCACATTTTATTGTCCTGCCTGAAATTCGCCGCCATTGTCTTGAACTGCCTGAGAAGGCCCTCATAACCGCCGCTCCAGTACAAAATAGACTTGAGTTCATTCGCATCCCTTTCCTGGTCCACCTTGGATGCAGAACATCCGTATATTCCCTCTTCCCTTATTTCCCTGGCCTGCCTGAACCACGACACCGGCGGCCTGTTGTTAAGGTCGACTATGCCGTACCTGTTCAGCCCCACCGGAGTTGCGGCTCCAACTATGAGCGCCGCAGCCGTGCCGATAACAATATTTCTAGCAGTATTGGTTCTGGTTTTGTTCATCCTGACGCACCCCCACTCGACGTGGAAAACTAGGCTAATATATGCCATTTCCGCCTTATAAACCCATCACTTTTCCTACCACGCAAGCCCATACTTCGCCTGCGTTCCACCTACGAACTGCTCCCAACTCATGCCGCTAAACCTCTCGAAAGGCTTGCCATTCTGCTTCATGTACCAGAAGAGCGCGCTTATCGCGCCCTCGACGCTCCCGGAATCCACGAGTATCTTGTCAAACGCCCCCTTGCCGAGCCTGTAATTGAAGGCAGCCCTGAGCAGCTTCCTGTCCTGCTCGATGTACGCCTTCCTGAAAATGTCCACGCCCACTATCTTCTCAACAGCGGCAGCCAGCAGCACCTCGAGGTCATAGGCCGCCCCCTGTGTTTTCAGGCCCGCCTTCTGCACTGCCTTCAGCGCCAAGTACTCGGTGGCGCCCTCGACAAACCACTTCGGCATGAGCTTCTCGCCCTGCTGCTTCGCCACCGCGTCCTTGCTCCAGCCGAACTGGTGCCCGGGATTGCCCGCGGCGCCGTGCAGCTCCTCGTGCGCTATTGTGGCGAGCTTGAGCACGTCATCGGAATTGACGTTGAACACCATCACATTCTGGCCGTCCACGAAATACTGCATCGCGGTATAATCCGAAGAGCCCAGCCTCCTGGTTGCCTCCTCCACGAACGCCTCCTCGGACATCACTATGATTTTGCTGTTCCGCAGCTCCTCCAAATCGACCTCGTCCAGCTCCGGGAAAGCTGCCCGCAGGATTTTTATCACCTCGGCCTTCTCCCTGTTCAGCTGCACCGACGTCACTGCGCACTTCACAGCCGTGCCTACAAAACCTTCAGCCTTTGCAGAGCCATCCTCTGAATTGGCCGAAACCGGCAGAACCGCCATCGCGCCGATGAGCATGAGCTTCGTGGCAAGCGGGCCCATGTGCGCAAAAGGCCTCCACGCCTGCCTTTCCGCAGGCTTCAGGGCCTGCGCTCCGCTCTCCTTAATCGTGATATTGGGCACCTTATTGGGCACCTGGAAAACGCTGCCTCCCATGCCTAATTATATGGCTTCCAGAGTATAAAAAGCCCTCGTATACCCTGAAAAGGCCTGCTGCAGCTCACGGCACGTATATGCTGCCCGGCCCCATTTCGCTGCCGATATCGGCAAGCGATTTGCCGGTGTTGCCCACTATGACGTTTCCCAGGTCCATGCCAGTCATAGAATAGTAGGTCTCATTCTTCTTGCCAGTCACCTTCATGTGCAGCAGCCCATCTGCGTCCTTGTAAATATAGTCCACTGAAGCGTTCGGGTTCATCTTTTCCATTACAGCTTTAGCCCCAAGCTCAAACTCCCTTCCCCCTCCCTGCCCCAGCATAGCTGCGCCAGCCCGCTGCCCCGTAAAGTATTTGGCAAAATCGACATTCTTTCCCTTCACGTCCACGGTCGTGCCGAGCAAGTTCATGAAAGAATCCGTCTTCCCAAGCTGATACATCTGCTGCTCCAGCACATTGGCGGTTCCCTTGCCATGGCCCTTGTCGATGTCCGCCCTCCACTCCTTCAACTCCGCGTCAGTAGGCTGGTTGCCCAATTTGATTCCATATCTGGCAGCATAGCCGTTCCTCAGGGCCGCCAAGCCCAGCGCCAACTCCTCGCGCTTCAGCTGCGTCGCCCCCGTAGCAATTGTAAAGCCCTTGTCAGCCCTAGGCCCCTTGAGCGCCTCGGTATACTCCCTATCCAGTTCGGCATGGCCGGTCGTATTCTGCGTTGCCTGCTGCCCACCCTGCAGTTCCCTTTGCACCATGAGCATCACCTGCCTAACTTACGCTTCCGGAGTATAAAAAGACGCGCCCCTGCCATTACCTGCGCCGCCTTCCGCGCTTCCCCTTCCTTCTTTCCTTCACAGCCTCCTCGTGCGCCTTCACGCCCCATCTGATATTCTCAATTTTCTTCAGCCGCTTCTTCCACTCCCGCTGCGCCTGCGCGACAGTGGGTAGCTCGGGCCTGTCCATCCTCTCCAGCTCCTTGTACTTTGCCAGCTCCTCCAGATAGCGCGAGCCGAAATCGTTGTTTGCAAAGCCCGGGGGCGCCCCGCTCCTCTCCTCCTCGTGCATCATTGCAGCATGCCCGATTATTTCTTTCAGGTTGAAAGACTGGCTCCTGGCCGCATTATGCCGGTACGGATGGCGCGTCCTGAGGCCGCGGAACTGCAGCAGCATGGCCGACAGGCCCTCGTAAAGCGCCCTTATCCTGAACGCCTCCTCCATGTTCATGTCCTCCACATTCTTCTCGCCCGAGAGAAACGGATAGAGGTAGTCATTCCACTCGAGCCGCCCCTCCTCGAAAACCCACCTCTGCGTGTCAGTTGCTACGGGTTTCCTTGCTCTCAGCGCCAAACCAGCCATGCCCATCCTTGGCCAAATTTCGCTTTCCCGGCTTAAATAGATTACCTAAAAGGCCTTTCATCGCGCCTCAGTTTCATTATTCCCTGCGCCCCGCCAGCCTTCAAAAACAGCCTTCCATAAGCCCTGTCCATCTCCCTCCTGTCCAGCGCAGCCCTCATGTCCGCCTCAATCAAAATGGCAGGGTAAGCATAGCGTTTGTTGATGCGGCTCAGCGCCTGCACGAGCGAGGCAATCTCGGCAGGGTCGCACACGCCCTCCAAGAACTCCACGCGCATCGGCCTGTCATCGGCAGCTGGCTTCAAGTAGAATGCATTCACCCTGCCTCCCCACTCGCCCAAGTCCTTGATTACGGGGTCATTCTCGGGCTTTGAAACATAGCTGAACATGAAAGTTCTCTCGCCCTCCTGCAGCAAATGCCCGAGGAAAGAAGTGTCAGTAGTATGCCCCATCATGCCATCCTTCCTGCTGCTTCCCTCCCCGATAATCTCCATGAACCTCTTCCCGCGGCTGTCCTTAATCACGCCCACAACCGCGCACTTTTTCGCCTGCGCATACTCAAAGAGCATGCGATAGCGCGCAATCACGCCCTCGTACATCTCGCGCAGCTCGCTGCCGGCAGCGGGCTTGTCCGCTATCTGCGGCGCGAGCGAACCATCAAGGAAAAGCATGCGGGGCGAGAACTTCTCAGCTGCCTTCAGTGCCGCGTCCAGCTCCTGCTCCAGGCGGAAGAGCGACTGGTGCCACGCGAACTCGCGCAAATCCAGCCCGCCAAGCGCGTGCGCCTTTGGCTCGGGCGCCTTTGAGGGCCAGTAATCATGCCCCACGACCTTGCCCTTCTCATCATAATTGTAAAGCACAGCAACAGCGCGGCCCAGCAGCAAGTCAAAGCCGTAAAACTCCTGCGCCAGCAAGCCGCCGTCAATTGCGCAGAACTTCCCGCTCGCCACGCGCGCCTCCACCTTGTGCACGAGCTCGCTCTCCAGCGCCTTGGAATAGTGCGCGCCGGCCGCCCTTATCTCAGAAGCCAGTTTTGCGCGCTGCGCCTCCGCGCCCATTATGCGCTCAGCAATCTCGTCCATCGCCCCGCCGCTCTGCATAAGCTTAATAAAAAGGCGCAGGCATTTAAACCAAGCCAGACCGGGATTCGGTTGAGTATGGAAGGGGACACCCCTTCCAGGAACCCCACGTGATTTCAATGTCAATAAAGCAGGTCATTGTAGTTCGTGACGATTTGAAAATAGGCAAGGGCAAGCTCAGCGCCCACGTGGCCCATGCATCGCTGGAAGGCTACAAGCTCGCGAAGGCGCGCGATTTTCATTTGGTGGAGGAGTGGGAGCACGAAGGGCAGAAGAAGATAGTGGTGCGCGCAAATGACGAGCGCGAGCTTCTCGATTTATACGGCCGCGCAAAGGGCAGGAGCATCCCATGCGCGCTCATCAAGGACGCGGGCCTCACGCAAGTAGCCCCAGGCACGATTACGGCTCTTGCCCTAGGGCCCTGGAAGGAAGGCGAGATAGACGAGCTCACGAGGCATTTGCGGCTTCTTTAAGCTCCCTGCAGCGCCAACTCAGCTATAACCCAATAATATGCCCCTCCAAAAGCCCCGCAACGCATTTAAACAATCCACGCCGATACTATGTCAATGCGCCCAAGCCAATTTGCACTATCACTTTTCCTGCTTCTCGCCCTTCCAGCGCTTTCCAGCGCCGCCACCTGCGGCAACCTCACGGCCAATTATACGATGGACGGCAACCTTTTCGTGCAGGGCACATGCTTCAACATAACCAACCACAACATCACGCTCAACTGCGCGGGCTACAACATAACCGGCGCAGGCACCGGCGGCTACGCCGCAGTCTTCGACAGCAGCTACCAGAACGTGAGCGTGAAAAATTGCGTGATAAAGAACTTCACAATACCCGTTCTCTTCACCAACGGCGCGGCACAAGGCTCCCTCTACAACCTAACGATGGGCAACTACTCCCAAGGGGGCGCCTTCTTCAACAACTCCAACAATGCCTCCATCTACTTTGTCTATGCAAATGGGACAGGGCATGCAATATGGCTCAATTCCTCAAACTTCAGCGTAGTGGCGAACTCCACCACGAATTCTTCGGGCGACTCCAAATATGCACTCTACATCACAACTTCCAACTTCACAACTATAGCGAACTCAACATTCAACGGCCCGACATCCGGCAGCGGCCTCTACGGCCTCTATCTCTCCTCCTCCCATAGCAACACTATCACAAACTGCAGGGCCAATGCCAGCATGGGCGCAATATACCTGTCATCCTCCAACTACAACAACATCACATTCTCAACCGGCTTCGCCACTTCCAACTACGGCGGCATTGCCCTCTTTTCTTCCTCCAACAACAGCATAATCAACTTCACTGCCATTGCCAACAGCGCGAACTACGGAATTTACCTCGAATCCTCCAGTGACAACCGCATCATCAATTCCACCGGAATCGCAATATACGGAATTTACCTGAGCGGCTGCAACAGGAACTTCGTCCTCAATTGCACGGGCGTGGGAATCGACGGCATACACATCTACACCGCGGGCTCACAGGTCCTTAATACGATAGCCAACTCAACCGGCATATCCAACGGTTCGGGCAACGGCATCTATTTAGAGAACTCGGCGCACTTCAATACGGTTGCCAATTCCACAGGGATTTCAGTCTCGGGCTACGGCCTCTACATATCCTCGAATGACAACAACATCATCAACTCCACTTTCACTTCCACTTCTGGCCCGGCGCTCTCCCTAAGATCCACGGGCGATAGAAACAACTTCACCAGCTCCACATTCATTTCCACCTCCGGCTATGGACTCAATAACTCAGGTTCCGACAGCAACAAATTCATCAACTCCTCAATACGCTCAGCCACAAACTTCGATGTCTTCTCGACAGGAAGCGCATACAACAACCTTTTCCTCAACACCACCTTCAACCGCTCCAACGTGGGCTGGGGCACTGGCGTAAACAATATCACGGTGATATGGTTCGTTGACGCCAACGTCACCAACCTCACGGGCCTCGCGGAATCAGGCGCCATAGTCAGCGCCATCCCCGCCACTGGCGGCAACGCGGTTTTCACCGCCACCACGGGCTCCAACGGCTACATCCCAACCCAAAACCTCACCGAGTTCATCGCCAACGGCTCGTTCATATACAACGGCTCCAGCAACGCCAACGTCACCTTCTACAGCAACTACACTTTCTATGCCGACAAGACAGGCTATGTCATCAATTACACCAACGCCACGGTGAACCAGTCAGGGACGGTATCCCTCACCATAAGGCCGGGCAGCGTGTCCTGCGGCACGATAACCTCGAACGCCACGATGGACGCCCGCCTCAACTCCAGCGGCACCTGCTTCACGATAGGCGCGAACAACGTCACGCTCAACTGCGCCGGCTATTCGATTACAGGCAGCGGGACGGGCTTCGGCGTGGTAAACCCCGGCTACCAGAATGTGACGGTGAAGAACTGCCGCATAACGAACTTCACCACGGCAATCCTCTTCACCGGCGGCGCCTTCAACGGCTCGGTCTACAACACAACAATCTGGAACTACTCCGCCACCGGCATCTTA
>Ga0315282_10000302_pt1 | contig 97513 bp, 82 predicted proteins | sample YL17G07_20_MG_FD_203693 | JGI IMG/M metagenome (GOLD analysis project Ga0315282, IMG submission 203693) | Sediment microbial communities from Yellowstone Lake, YNP, Wyoming, USA - YL17G07_20 | ecosystem: Environmental > Aquatic > Freshwater > Lake > Sediment | place: USA: Wyoming | collected...
GGCTTCTTCGGGCGGCCTCTTCTCATGGGCTTTCTCCTTCCTTTCCGTCAGGTTAGCCCATGATACCATAATCAGCCTAATTATTCAACTTATTTATGACACAGGACACTAGTGTGGTGTTTCCTAAATATCGTTAGCCCCACACATCTCATTCCATTCCGGCGGAAGCCGGAATCCAGTCAGTTCCACTGTCTTTGGATACCGACTTTCGTCGGTATGGTTATCGAACATGCTAACAAAGCGCTAGATGCACCACACTAGGTAATTTTCTGTCGGGCGCGTCTCAGCTTGGCACGAATACGGGCTAAAAAGGACCGTTTCCCGAAAGGCTTGCGAACAAAGTCATCGGCACCGTGGGCTAGTGCCGTACGCAGTAACTCCACTTCATAATCTGAAGTAAGCATGATAATAGGAACGTCTGAATGCTCGCGCATCTGGTCGAGAATCTGTAAACTGTCTTTCTCCGTATTTGTCTCGTCTAGAATGATAAGGTCCGGTTCAATTTTATCCAGTAAATTTAACGCCGCATCGCCATCGTCAACTATCACGATGTCGAATCCTTCCGACTCCAAGGTGTGATTCAACAACCTCTTCATATCCTTGTCATTATCCACCACCATAATACGTTGACGCTCATTCATGCCTGATTAGGTTCTCCTCGTAATAACTGACTAAAGCCGAAGCAGTTCAATTCTGTGAATCTCGGCAAAGTTCTATTTCCCATATGGGAAGGAGAATTACCTTGCCGTTGGTATCAGTGAAACTCTTTAAACTGCCGGGCTCATATTCGGGCTTGATATCGGATTGCATCGGGAAATCCTTGAGCATTTTCGGTACTTCCCCCGGATTAACGACATGCGACTGGCGGAATACTCTCATATCTTCAAGATGCCGCTGGAAAGATTTCGCATCGTTCCATATCAGAATCATTGTCCTATTCTCCCTGCCTGACACTGTTAACAATACTCATATCGACTCACAATCACGTCAAAAAAAGGCAATCAGCCCTCACAAAGTAATCACGGTCGGCTATTTATACGGGCTTAAGGTAAAATTTGCGGTGGTACATGCCTGCCATAAAATTAACTGTCAGACAATAAAAAAGGCCTTCCGTTTTCAGGAAGGCCTCATTGATATTCTCGTTGCTCTTTAATTAGGTTGGTTTTGACATGATATAACCGATACCGGGCCTGGTTAGGATATAGTTAGGTTTCATGGCACTATCCCCAAGTTTTTTCCTGAGCCGGGCGATATTTACCTGGAGGAGGTGCGGTGCGCCGATGTATTCTTCACCCCAGACTTTATCCAGTAGCTGGTCAGGCGTGACCACGCGGCCGGCGTTGAGGCAGATGTAAGATAAAAGTTTGTATTCCGTAGAGGTCAGCTTCAACTCCTGGTTATTGACCATGACCCGGCGTGATGTAAAGTCTATTATCAGGTCTCTGTAGTGGAATATGGCCTCCTGCGGTCTGTCCTGATTTGAGATGCGTCGTAGCACTGCCCGGACCCGGGCGGCTAGCTCGCTCGCGGAGAAGGGTTTGGTTACATAGTCATCGGCACCGATGTCCAGACCTTCCACTTTCTCTTTGTCCTCGCCCTTCGCGGTAACCATGATTATCGGGACCTGGGAGAACTCGCGAATACGCCTGCATACCGTATATCCGTCCATGTCCGGCATCATGATGTCAAGCAGGACCAGAGACGGGGCCTCCTTCTCGAATATTTTTAATGCTTCGTCACCGCCATTCGCCGTAAGCACCTGGAAACTCTCCAGTTCCAGCATGCGTTTCATCATACGCAGCATGCGGATATCATCATCAACCACCAGAATTAATACTTTCTTAGCTGACATGATAGCACCTCTCTTTCCGGTAAAGGCTGTTATCCTTTACTTCAAGCAGGCATTTTGCTGATGCGTTTGTTTAACGGCTTAGTCCTTTTTGTGTTCGTAATACCGGTTATAGGGAGTGTAAACTGTATGGTGCTTCCTTTGCCCAGAGTACTCTCTGCCCAGATTCGGCCGCTGTGTGTTTCCACAAGGCGCTGACATATGTATAGTCCCAGACCCATGCCGTCGGCACCTGAATAAAGTCTTTGCTCAATTCGGTACATCCGGTCGAAGATATTGGTCAGTTCATCGGCAGGTATACCCGGCCCCTGGTCAGTAACGCTGATAAGCAGTTCTCGACCGTTTTTTTTCGCTGATATCAATATTTCGGTTTCCTGCGGAGAATACTTTATCGCGTTATCGATGAGGTTGTCCAGTACCTGCCGGATACGCTTGGGGTCGATGTTCACCCTGGGTAGTTTCTTTTCCAGCGTGGTAACAATATAATGACGGTTAGCTCTGATAGTCGCTTCAGCAGCCACTCCCTGGATAAGGTTAGTAATGCTGGTTGGAGACTTTTCCAGTTTGAGCAGTCCCGCATCCATGCGGGAAGTATCCAGCAGATTATCCACAAGTTTAGCCAGCCTGTCTGTAGAATTATCGATGGATTTAATATAATCTTTTGTCTCTTCGATACTGAGCCTGGCGAAATAGTCAAGTATCATGGTTGAGTAGCCTTTGATGGTCGCCAGTGGTGTGCGCAGCTCATGAGAAACTGTAGCCAGGAGATTGCTCTTCATTTTACTTAATTCTTCGTATTCGATTACCTTCCTCTCGAGGTATTTACGCTCGGTGATATCCATGAGGTTGCCGAGGATTGCTTCTCTACCTTCATAATGGATAGGAGAAACTGTCTGCATGACCCATTTGATTTGTCCGGTCTTATTGAGGATACGGTATTCGCATGGGTATGGATTTGCCTCCTGCAGCGTATATATGGTGCTTGACCTGACCACGTCGCTGTCCTCGACGGAGACGAGACTCAGCAGCTCCCTGCCGAGTAATTCCTGCTGACTGTAGCCGGTAATTTTCTGGAACTGTGGGTTGGTGTACTGCAGCTTATCATCCTGCATGATGTAAATACCCAGCGGCGAACTATGGGAAACTGACTGGAGCAGTTCCTGCGATTGTTTTTGCTCGGTGATGTCCGTTATCGTATGCAGGTAGCACGGTTCACCGCTGATGGTTATTGGTTCACTTGAATACAACCCGGTGCGTATTTCACCGGATTTACAACGGATTCGGATTTCTTCATTACGAATAATATCATCTTTGTTTATTATCTTCATCATTCTGGTGTGTTCATCTTCGTCTACCCACAGATTGAGGTCGGTGGCGTTGCGGCCAAGCGCCTCTTCACGGGTGTAGCCTGTGATGCGGGTGAAGCTGTCATTGACCTCAAGGAATTTGCCATCTTTAAGACTGTTAATGGCGACTAAATTGGCGCTGGCATTAAAAGCTTTGGAGAACTTCTCCTCCGATTCTTTCAGTGCCTCCTCCGCCTGACGGTGTTCGGCAATATTCCCCAGTCGCTCGGCAACGGCATCGAGCAAGAGTCCCTCTTCTTTTGAAAACAGACCGTTCTCTGTTAATGGTGGTGCTTCGATGTAACCAACCTCCACAGACCCCACTTTAACTCCGCGTACCATAATATCAACTGAAATTTTCTGTTTGGTATCTATGTAATTCCCTGTTTTGAAATCATCCCCATTAATGGTAATTCGGGAAAAGGCAATTTCGGGATGCTGAAGCGCCAGAGGAAGAATTTTCACCATTTCTCCAAACCGTTGATTCAGGGTAATATCCGTGGCACCGGTGATTCTGGCAACATCGTAGAGACACCTGAGCTCTTTTACACGCTTCTCCAGGTCGTGTTGCATGTGGTTATGCTTGTCTCTTGTGATAGCATCCCATTTCCCGTGGCGTTTGATTAGAGCGAACTGATGATTGTTGACTATATCTATAATTTCAGGGGCTTCACAATTATCAAGGGAATAGGAGCAGATGGTGAGCTTTTTACTGATAGTATCTTTATCACCCGTTTCAAATTCCATGAAGGTTTGCCAGTCCTTTTTTTCAAGCCATCTTATATTAAATGTCCCTCTCAATCCTTCAAAACCACGGGCGATGGCTTGATTCAGTTTTTCACTCCAGTTCTTGATAGCTCTTGGCAGGTCGAGAGAACCATCTTTAACATACCATTCGGTGTATGGGATTATTTCTATCTGTTTATCCTCTATATATTTATCGAAATCAATTATGGACTTTCTCAAAGACTTTTCTGCAACATCTTTATTTATCGGTTCGGAAATAACCCACAGGCAAAATTCATTGCTTTTTAACCCGGCCTTGAAATATGGCACGAGAATGTCTATTAGTTCATCCGGGGTCTGGTAGAACAGACAAAGCCGGGAGCCCCAGGGGACATTGCCGACAATGTTAATGCCCGATTTTCTCAGTAATTTTTCCATATTTCTTGCCACTCATTCTCTTGCCGTTTGTGATACAATACTATCCTAATATAGTAAGGAATTGCGGCAATTCCGTCAAGTGTCCAAAAGAAATCATATTTTTGCTATATGTCCATTAAGCATCTCCCTTAATTCTTCCGGGTCGGTACTCCGAGCGATGGCTTCTTCATGTGTTATTGTTTTACTGCGATGGAGTGCTGATAGGGATTGGTTCAGGGTCTGCATACCGTACTGGGCTCCGGTTTGTATGGCATTTATCATCTGGTAAGTTTTCCCTTCGCGGATAAGATTCCTGATGGCGGGGGTGGCCAGCATGACCTCTAAGGCGGCCACCCGACCTGCACCATCGGAGCGGGGTATTAGTAACTGGTAGATAACTCCTTCCAATGTCGTGGAGAGCTGTATGCGTACTTGTTGTTGCTGGTGCGGTGGAAAAACATCAATAAAACGGTCAATCGCCTCCGGCGTACCCGGTGTATGCAGGGTAGTCATTACTAGGTGTCCTGTTTCCGCCGCCGTCAGTACGGCAGCCATAGTCTCAAGGTCTCTCATTTCTCCCACCAGTATGACATCAGGGTCCTGCCTCATGGCATGTTTCAGGGCGCTGGCAAAAGACTTGGTGTCTCTGCCGAGTTCTCTCTGGGAAAAGACACACTTTTTATCGTGGTGAATAAACTCTACGGGGTCTTCTATCGTGATGATTTTACGCTTGACCGTATGGTTGAGGTAATTCATCATGGCAGCGAGGGTTGTCGATTTACCGCAGCCGGTAGGGCCGGTGACTATCACCAGTCCGCTTCCTTTCAGGGCAAGGTCTTTGCATACCGCCGGCAGTCCCAGTTCTTCAATGGTCGGGCTTTGTTTCCTGACGGGCCGGCAGGCCAGGCCTATCGTTCCGCCTTGCCGACAGACATTGATGCGGAATCGGCCGATGCCTTCGGCTTGGTAAGCGAAATCCACTTCCAGTTCGCTGGCGAAGACCTCCCTTTGCTTGTCGGTAGTTATCTCGGAAAAAAGCACTTCCATAACCTCATCTATAATTATAGCCATATCCTCCTGTGCGAACAGCTCCCCATCAATACGCAACACGGGAAATCCCCCGACTTTGAGATGAAGGTCCGAGGCGCCTTTGGCTGTCGCTATCGCCAGGAGGTCGTTTATATGCATCCTGTTATCTCCTTCCTGCCCGTCCCCACTCTTCGACACCTATTTTGTTATGAGGATTTCAAACGTAATTGCGCTTGCTTCAGCCGGTGTGGTTATCGTTTCGTCAGTTCCGGATGAAACCGCCTCTGCTTCATCCAGTCGGGTGATACGTACTTCGGCGAGCTTCTCTTTAAACTCCAGTGCTGTGGCATAGTCAACCGCCGTAAAAACGCTATCCGTTTCCCCTTGTATAGTAATCAAGTCATGACTGATTTCTATTGATGCAAAATAGGTTTGAGGAGGCAGGGTTCCGGTAACCAGCTGTAAATTATCGGTGAAGTCGCCTCTTTTGCCGAAAATACTCTGGTTTGCCGTTTTAATGGCTTCAATGCTGACAGTGATTTGCCGGATGGTATCCTCCTTTTCGGCGATATTTTCCGCAGCGAGGTTAGCAAAATTGAGTTCCCGGCTGACATTAAGCAGGTCGGTTTGTAGTCCTGCATTTTCAGCATTGAGATGGGTCCTGGCCTGGTTAAGCGGGAAGAGGAGGACAACGAATATTGCCACGGAAATACCAAATAGTATATAGCGGACAGGTGGTAGTTTTGCCCTGGTTTTTCGATATTTCCCGGCTAACAGGTTGATATTGATATCATAATAGCGGGCTTTCTCCCCTTTAGACGGTATTTTTTGGGGAGTCTTTTTAAGAGCCAGCCCGATACTGGCGGCGTATGAAGCGATGGGTAGCTCGGGGGGAAATTCTACCGGCGGAAGCAGAGGTTCTACCGGGTATTCTATTTCAGTCTGGAGCAATCCGCCGGCCGGAGTATCAGCCGCCAGGTCGCCAGTCAGCAGCAGGGGAGTCGATGGACTCAACGGACTGTCCGGGTGGGAACTCTGGTAAAATGCTACTGTCTTGGACAATTCATCTGCCAATCGGTGGATGTTATCCTCAAGAGTGGCTCCCTCGCCTCTGGGGATGATGCTGTGTATCACTCTAGGGATGCTATCGGTGATGAAGACGATGTCAAAGCAGTCAGGCTCAAGGTTGACGACGATAGCTTCGTTCCGGTTGGCCGCTCGTGCCAGGGCAAGTGGCCTTAAATCCATCAGATAAGGTTCTATGCTGGCTTTTTTTAGCGTCTGAACTGCAGCATCGATAAGATTACGCGTCACACCGAGTATGAAAAAGGTCTGTTCGTCTCCTTTACCGGGAAGGGGTTGCCACGAAAGGTACAGTTCATCCAGAGGCATTGATATTTCTTTCTTAGCAGCGCGCAGGATAGCTTCTTCAAGAAGGGAGGATTTTATCCGGGGAAGGTTCAGGAAACGGTAGGTAAAGGATAGCCCGGCAAGGCTGGTGATGACCCTTTCTCTGGGTATTCCGGTTGATTTAAAAAGTGAATTGATACTCTCGCTGACGGCCTCTGGCTGCAGAATGGTGCCATCCCGGACCAGCCCGCCTGTTAGGGCAAGGTTTGCCCATTTTTTAACCTGTCTCCCCTTCAGCGATAGGATTTTGATATTGCTGTTGCTGATGTTCAGAGCGACGTACATTTTATATTGACAACCTTTCCTGTCTAATCGGCTGACGGAGGTAAGGCAAAGATAGCTATTTTAAGACCGGCATTTACCTGTATATTGTCACTGGCAGCACCGCCTCCTTCGGAGTGCCCGGATAGTCTATTAACAGACATGTATTCGATAACAAGTGTCTCGGGCTTTCCTGTTTCCAGATTGCTTAGGAAGCTTGATAGTTGCGTGAAGGTGCCCGTTACGGCCAAGTTTAAACGAAATACGGAATAGTCCTGGTCTTTAACGCTCTCAATTGTCCAGGGCTGTGTTGTCAGCGGTATTGCCTTCACTCCAACCTTATCAGCTAGTTTGAGAATCGCGTTGATTATTCTGGTGCTGTTTGTATAGCTGGGGAATGAGCTTTTTACTGCGTTCAGTTCCTCCTGGGCGGAGATTAACCGTTGCTCGAGGTCGGCGGGCGGTGGGGAAACCTGCGCCAGTGTCTGTGTTACCCCGGTGATTTGGGACATCAGTACCTCGCGCTGTCGACGCTGTTTCTGGTAGTTCGTCCCCACGAGAGAGTAGACCACGAGCAGGACCACTACCAATATTAGAATGAGCAGTTTCCTGGTTTTCACGGCAATCCTTTAATAATTATTTATTTATATAAAACCGATAAAGTATGGCCATTATTACCAGATTGGTAAGGGCGATACAGGCCAGAAAGATATTACTTACTGTTGTTGAATCGAAAGTCATCTCTCTAACCTCCTTCCTTTACTCTATCTGCCATGATACGATGGAAGCAGTTTCATTATCGGTATTGACGAAAGCCCGGATAGTCTTATTTCCGGCGGTAGCCACGATTTCATAGGCTCCGGATGGCAAACTACCCTCTGTATTTATCGCTATCGTCTTCACGAAGCCGTCACTGTTGACCCCACGGTAGGCTATAGCGAAAACATCACCTGATATACGGGTGATACGAGGTTCATAGCCCGCGCCAGTATCAAATGCTGCTGTTTCAATCACCGTGTCGGTAATACTGCCGCTGGCGGCGATGGATACCGTTTTCAAGTAACCGGCATTGCTTGAACCACAGTAGGCCAGGACATAGACATCACTCGATACAGGAATAATATTCGGTTCGTAAACGTAAACGTTATTGAACTCAAGTGAGTCAATAACAGTGTTGGCGATATCTCCGTTGGCAGCGATGGATATCGTTTTCACGAAGCCGTCATTACCCGTGCCGCGATAGGCAATAGCGTAAACGTTACCTGATATATAAACGATGTCCGGCTCGTAGCCATCGGATATATCATATTCCAGGGAGTCGATAACTGTGTTGCCGATATCGCCGTTGGTGGCTATGGAAATAGTTATTATGAAGCCGTCGTAGTTGGTACCGCGATAAGCAATGGCGTAGACGTCACCAGAGATATGAATGATACGCGGCTTGTAGCCATTGGCGGTATCATACTCCAGGGTGTCGATAACTGTGTCGCTGATATCGCCGTTGGCAGCGATGGATACCGTCTTCACGAAGCCATCGTAGTTGGTGCCTCGATAAACAATAGCATAGACGTTGCCTGAGATATAAATGATACGCGGCTCGTAGCCATTGGCGGTGTCATATTCCAGGGTGTCGATAACTGTATTGGTGATATCACCATTGGCCGCGATGGATATCGTCTTCACGAAGCCATCGTTACCGGAGCCGCGATAGGCAATAGCGTAGATATTACCTGACACCTGGATGATGTCCGGCTCCCAGCCGTCGGCGGTATCATATTCCAGGGTATCAATAACTGTATTGCCAATGTCGCCGTTGGTGGCTATGGAAACTGTCTTCACGAAGCCATCGTTACCGGGGCCGCGATAGGCAATGGCGTAGACATTACCTGACACCTGGATGATGTCCGGCTCCCTGCCGTCGGCGGTATCGAACTCCAGCGTATCGGTGACCGCGCCGATATCGCCGATAGTCCCCCCGCCACCGGTAACATTGGCGGTCACCGTGACGGTGGTATTGACGCCATTGAGTGTTTCTCCGAGTTCGTAGGTGATTTCATCGCCGGGGTCGGGCAGCTGTTCCGCCAGACCGCCCCTGGTCAGGCTCCAGATGGCGTGCTCTACCCCCGCATCACAGGCGTTCTGGTGGGCTATGGCTTCGCCATAGGTTCTGGAGCTGATAAGGCTGGCGCTGGCGTGGCCGAGAAAGGGTGCTATCACCAGCATACCTATGGCCAGGGTCAGTATGGCCAGGGGAAAGGCCTGTCCCTTTTCGCTATTCATTATCCGCCCTCCGCCGGCCGCAGGCTGACCATATAGGTTCCGTTCTGGCTCACATCATTCCGCCCTGCGGGAGATGAAGTCAGGGACATCGTAACAATGCGATTATTAATGGAAAAATTGGCGCTACTGATATTACGCGCTAGCGTCATCTGGGGTCCGCCGGAGGCGCGGCGCAGCTCGGTGCCGACCAGGGAGTAAGATACAGTAGAATTATCGGATAGTGTGAGTATCAACTGGCTGCCCGCGGTGGCCGCTCTGGCTCCCTGGCTATCCAGGTTAAACCAGTGGGCGGCATTTTGCAGCTCGTGCAGGGCGGTGAGCCGGCCATTGCCGTACTCGGAAACGGTAATAATCTGGTAGATAGCCGTGCCCAGAAAAATGACAATGATGCCGGTAACGGCTACCGCCACGACCAGTTCCACCATGGTCATGCCTTCCTGTCTTTTCATCGGTTCACCTTGTAGTCTGAGACCATCAATAAATTCACACTATCTCGCAGGATGGTCACCGTTATTTTCTGTATATTTACGTCCGTGCCGGGAACAGAGCTGACGGCGACAGATATGGTATAGCCTGCTGGCATGGCTATCGTGGGATAAGTGCTGGCACCGGGATTATAAGGATAGTTTTTGATATATTCCACCTGAGTTTGTGCCAGACTCTGCGCTATGGTTTCTTTCTCCTGTTCACCGGCGGCTATTGACCCTGCCGAAAGGGCGACGGTAAAGGCAACCACAGAGGTCCCCAGAAGAGCTACCGCAACCAGTGTCTCCACCAGGCCGAGACCCTTCTGTCCCTGGGCCGGGATTCTTAACTGTGCCAGCTTCCGATTTTCCTTCTTTGTCATTTTTATTACCCGGTGCAACCATTTAATGTATGGACCTCAGTATGGAATAGAGCGGCGTTATCATGGAAAGGGCGATGAAAATTACCACGAGCCCGATGATTACTGTTAATATCGGTTCTATCATGGATATAAGGATGTCGATTCTGCGGTCAACCTTATGTTCGTATAAATCTGCCAGGGTGGCGAGAGTAGTGTCCATGGTGCCGGTCTTCTCACCGACCACCATCATCTCTACCAGAAGAGGTGGGAATAATCCTATCTCGGACATTGGCTGTGAAAGTCCCTCCCCCTGGACCAGCCGGTTTCTGACCTTGCTCAACGCCTGGCGGATAATCTGGTTCCGGTTAGTCTGCATGACGATATCCATTATCTGGGGCAGGCGCAGGCCTGCTTTCAGTAGCATTGAGGCTGTCTGGCAAAACTGTTGCATACTGCGTTCGATATTGATGTTACCGATAAGCGGTATTTTTAAAAGGAGTTCGTCCCGGGCTATCTTTACGGACGGCATCCTTAGCAGTCCGATACTTAACATAATTATGGCGAAGACCCCACCGAGGACATACACGCTGTGGTTAAGAAAGAAGCTGGTGACGCTGATAAGCAATCTGGTCGTCCAGGGCAGCTCCGCGCCAAGGGAGTTAAACAGGTTTATCAGCGGCGGCAGAGCTACGGTTATGAGCAGGATAGATACCCCGACAGCCATGAGCAGGACAAAGGCAGGATAGAGCATGGCGCGTTTGATTTTCTGGTTGGCAAATACCTGTTTTTCAATGTATCCGGCGGCCTGTCTCAGGCCATTTTCCAGGGTGCCTGCCTGTTCGCTGGCTCTTATCACCTGACAGTAGGTGTTGGAAAACGCCCGCGGGTAATGGCTGAGTGCCTGGGATAGCGAAACTCCTCCCTGGATTTCCTCGACCAGACCGCCGACAATCCTTTTCAGAGCCTTTTTTGGTGTTTGCCCTTCAAGTAGTTGTAGCGATGTAAGTATAGTGATGCCGGACTCAATCAGTGTGGCTAACTGATTGGACAAGTCAATCACCTCCTGTGTCTTTACGCCGAATAAGGTTGGTATCAGCTGTTCCAGACTCAGCCCCGGCGTTATTTCTCTGAGACTGATGATACGCTGATATCCGGCCCGGTAAAGTACGCCTTCGGCCAGGTTTTCCGACGTGACTTCAATCGTGCCCTCGATAATTTTTTTATCGGTGGTATAGGCTTTATATCTGTAGGCCATTATTCCCTCTGTATCCCTCTCTCTAGATGGATTCAACCTGAAGAGAGAGAGGGTGTAACGCATATCAGGTTAACACAAAGACATCGGCTACTTTAAAGTTATTTGTATGTCTACAAGGAGATACCGAAAGAATTCCATGGTTACTTCGTTGCCGCCTCCGCTGTCCATAATTGCCTGAAATTTGGCTGTCAGCGTGGGGTCTCCAATCGTGTTGACTTTGTCCCGCCAGCCGAGAAACATACTCGTCATCTCATCCGGTGACTTGTTATTTAACTCACCCGTTATGGCCGGGATGAAAATGGCGTTGAGAACCTCGATTTCATTCCTGGCCTTTCCCAGCTTGGTGCTGGTGGCTTTTAGCTCGGTATCCTTCGCCGTCAGGTCGCCCTGTAATTTCTGAATTTGCGCCTGGGCGGCGCCAAGGTCGCTGTTCACTTTATCGTATTTTTCCTGTGATATGCCGCTGCATGAAATCAGGAATGGAAGTACCAGGACCAACATAATTAATGCCAGCCCGGAACTGAAAGCTTTTTTCATCTTTTTCCTCCTCTGTAATTATTGATTGTTGATTACACGAACTTTTTTTACATGAACATCGTTATCTCCCCAATTATGTTTTATCATCTGCTCCTTTCTTGAGTTTCCCCGTCAGTTGATGGAAAATACGCTGCGCATCACCTCGCTGATTGATGTTATTCCTTCTTTTACTTTGAGCATTCCATCCTGTTTCATTGTTACCATCCCCTCGGCGATGGCCTGCGCTTTAATCTCACCGTTGCCGGCATTGTTGCGCAGCATCTTTCTGATGGGCTCACTCATAACAAGGAACTCGAAAATGCCGATGCGGCCGCGGTAACCGGTATTGGCACAGAGGTTGCATCCCATACCGTGATAGAATGTGACGGCCTGGTTTTTCAACTCCTTGTTAAAGGCGACCAACTCATCCTCTGGCGGCTGGTAGGGAGCGCGGCAGTTTGGACAGATGCGGCGGACCATACGCTGGGAGATAATACCGCTGAGGGTTGAGGAGATTGAGGCTGTTTCAGCATCCAGGTCCATCAAACGGAAAAGCACGCCGACGGCATCATTGGCGTGGATTGAAGATAGTACCAGATGGCCGGTCAGCGCCGCCTGGATGGCGGTGGTGGCGGTATCTTTGTCCCGTATCTCTCCGACTAATATGACGTCCGGGTCGTGCCGCATGATTGCCCGCAGGCCGCCGGCGAAGGTAATACCGGCCTTGGCATTGACCTGTGTCTGATTGATGTCCATAAAGCTGTATTCTATAGGGTCCTCAATGGTCATGATGTTACGCTCATTTCGGTCGAGCTCATTTATGGATGCGTAGAGGGTAGTCGTTTTACCGGAACCGGTGGGGCCGCCGACCAGTATCATACCGAGCGGACTCTTCAGCATCGTCCGGTACTTATTGAGAACATCGGATTGAAAGCCGAGTTCGGTCAACGTAAAAAGGGCCAGGGACTTATCCAGAATCCTCAAAGTGACCCTCTCACCGTAGGGTGTTTCCATGGTGGCGGCGCGGATGTCAACTTCGTTGCCCCCTATTTTAATTGAGAATTGCCCGTCCTGAGGGCGTCTTTGTTCGGAAATATCCATCTCAGAAAGGATTTTTACGCGTGATACCAGCGGCGAGTGGGCATTGAGCGGAAAAGAAAACATGTCATGCAGGATGCCGTCAATACGGTAGCGAATCCGGAGCCTGTCTTCCTGCGGTTCGATATGGACATCCGACGCCCGGTCCTTGACAGCCTGGGCAATCAGCAGGTCGAGGGTCTCCGCAATCGGCGTCCGCGCGGTCAATGTGGCAGTATCCTCTGTTTTATCAGTTGAGGCTGGAGTGAACTTGCTTACCTGTTTTTCGATAGCCCCGCTCGACCTGTAATTGAGGTCGATGGCCCGCTCGATATCGGAGCGGACGCCAAGGGCTACCTCGACTCTCATCTTAGCCTGGGCCTTGACGTCTTCGATAGTACGGACATCCTCGGGGTCGGCCATGACGACCATCAGGGAATCATTGACAATATCAAGGGGAATGAGCGCACGTTTCCGGGCCATTTCTTCCGGGATGAGCCGTAGTGCGTGGGGTTGCACCGTGTGCCTCTTCAGGTCGATTAGCGGCAGGTTTAGCTGGATGCTGAGGATGATGGCCAATTGCTCGGCCTTGACCAGGCCCTGTTTTAGCAGAATATCGCCCAGTTTCCCACCCTGTTGTTGCAGTAGAGTCTGGGCGCTTTCCAGTTGTGCCGGGGTAATAAGTTTTTCTTCAACCAGCATTTCACCTAGGCTCTTTTTAGAAGCTCTATCCGTGGTCGCAGGTTTATTTTTATTGCTATCCACTCACTTTCTCCTGGGTTGGTGCAGCGTGCTTCTTTTTAGCCAGAAGTTTCTCTACCCGGCTAATTATTTCCGACGGGGCGGCGGGTTTGGTCAGGTAGTCATCGGCGCCTACCTTGATGCCGGTATCCTTATCAATCTCCTGTGCTTTGGCGGAGAACATGAGAATGGGTAGATTCGCCGTAGTGGGTTCAGACCGTAATCGGTGACATATCTCGAATCCATCCATGCCCGGCAGCATCACGTCCAGAATGACAAGGTCGGGCAACTCGCTCAGCGCCTTCCTGACTCCTTCAAGTCCGTTCGATGCCGATATTACTTGGTAACCCTCATGTCTGAGGGAGTAATCGACCAGTCTCGATGTCGCCGGGTCGTCTTCGATGACCAGAATTTTCTTTTCCATTGTAATTTCCTCCTTTGCCATCGAGAGGCAGGGTGAAGCTGAAGGTGCTGCCCTCGCCGAATTTACTCTCCGCCCAGATATGTCCGCCATGCGCCTCTATAATTTGCTTGGAAATATAGAGTCCGAGCCCGGTACCGCCCCTGACCATCTCACCCTCAGCCCGGTAAAATCTTTCGAAGAGGTGCTGCATAGCTTCCTGGCGAATTCCCGTTCCATGGTCGGAAACCTGGAACAGCAGCTCGCTCTCTCGTTTCTCTACCTTAACATTGACGCTGCCGCCGGGGTCGCTGAATTTGATGGCATTGCTGAGCAGGTTGATGATTACCTGCCGCATCCGCTCATTATCTACCTCCATTTCGGGGAGTTGTAGAGGTATATCGTCGCTGAGTGTGATGTTCTTCTCATGGGCGAGAGTGTGGAACATCTTGACCGAGTCAATAATCGTGTCTCGTATCGGTATGAGTTTCCTGTAAATCTGGAATCGTCCGGATTCCAGACGCGACATGTCCAGAAGGCCGTTAATGAGATTGCCGAGGTGCATGGTCTCCCTATCTATAATCTGGAAAAATTCCTGCTGGGTAGCGGGGTCGGGCACCTGGCCGTTCATAATTAACTTGGTAAAACCGCTGATTGACTGGAGTGGTGTGCGTAGCTCGTGGGAGACGTTGGAGAGGAATTCGGATTTCATCTGGTCGATTTTACGCAATTTTTCCTCCATTTGCTTACGCTCGGTGATGTCCAGACACGACTCTATCATCTGGATAACATCTCCTTTAGCGTCGAAAAGAGGGTAACCATGGACTTCAACGTTTCTACTATTGCCGTTTTCGTTATAATGAATATGCTCTACAACTACGGGTTTTTTGGTTTCCTTTATTGTTTTAAGCGGACAAATGTCATCTATCCCACTACAGGGTTTGCTTCTTTTATGGGTGATGGCATAACAGGTTGGTTTTTTCGATAAGTCGCCTGCATGCGTAGCTGAATTCGCCATTATAATCGTATAATCATTGGCATCTACAACATAGAATGGAAGAGTAATGGATTCTAGTATATTGTTGAGGAATTCATTTTGTTTCCGGATTCTTTCCTCGGCCTCTTTACGTATTGAAATGTCTCTGATAATTGCCGTGGCAATATAGGTTTCATCGGTTTTTCTCGTTGATATCGATAGTTCGATAGGAACTTCAGAGCCATCCTTCTTTATGCCGCTTACCTCCACTACTTTACCTATTAACGGCCCTTTACCGTTTATTAAATATTTAGTAAATCCTTTCCCTTTTTCTTTCTTGTACCTATCCGAAACAATTTTCATTAATGATTGTCCCAGCATCTCCTGTGCTTTATAGCCGAATATTCTTTCGGCACCACGGTTCCATATGATAATCCTCATCTGGGAGTCAGTAGATACAATACCGTCAAAGGAAGTGCTGATAAGCTCTCGGTACTTTTCTTCGCTCCGCTTCAGTGCTTCTTCAGCCAGTTTGCGCTGCGTTATAGCCGTCCCAAGTACCACCCAGCCATAGCGTTCTCCATTATCTTCAATGGCTTGCACACGTACGTCGACCCATATTTCGCCTTGCCTGGTCCGGTGCAGTTGTTCTTCCTGATAGTAGCCCTTAGCTTCAAGCATCTGAAATCGCCTGTCATTTTCACCAGGACGGGTCTCCACTATCTCGATTACATCCAGTAATTTTTTACCTATAACTGCAGATGCTTTTATTCCGTAAATCTGTTCGCTTATCTGGTTCCAGTGAGTGATGACATATTTTATATCTGTGGCGATAACGCTTTCATGGATGGACTTGAACGCTGCATCTGAGAAACGGAGTGTCTCCTCCGTCTTTTTCCGGTCCGTAATATCTGATACCAGTGTCACCCATCCATGGCGCTTCCCGTTTTCTTCAATCGCCTGGGCATGCACATCAACCCAGACATCGCCGCGGGGTGTTCGGTAAATCTGTTCCTCTTTGTTGAATCCCTGGGATAATAGCAAATTTATGCGTTCTTCGTTTTGTTTCGGGTATTCTTCGACCATAGTGATAACATCGGCGGCAGATTTACCAATAGCCTCAAATGCCTTGATACCAAACATCTTTTCACACATCTCGTTCCAGCGGGTTATTATGAAATCATTGTCCATGGCGAAAACACCTTCGTGGATGGACTTGAGGGCGGTGTCTGAGAAGCGTAACGCTTCCTCTACCTTCTTACGTTCCGTGATATCGGTCGTTACGGAGAGCATACATGTGTTGTTGCTGATTTGGATGATTTCGGCAGAAAAAAGCCAGGTACGTATCTGGCCTGATTTCATACGGAAATGAAATTCTTTATTACCGACTATCCCCTTTTCTTTTAATGTCTTTAACATCTCAGCGCGTTCTTCCGGGATAGCCCATGTGCCCACCTCGGAGGATTTTCTGCCGATAACTTCTTCGCGGGCATAGCCGGTCAGACGCATGAAAGTGTCATTAGCCTCAAAAATAGTGCCGTCCTCTATGCTGGAGATAACGATTACCTCCGGGCTGTGCTGGAAAGCTTTGGAAAACTTCTCTTCCGACTCTCGTAAGGCATCCTCATCCCGCTTACGTTCCGTGATATTACGCATGGAAGCCAGGTAGGCGGGTTTGCTTTCCCAGTCGATTTCGACCGTGTTTATCTCGGCGATGATTTTTTCCTCATTGCGTAGCATAATTTCAATCTCGGATGTCTTGCCTGCATCCAGCGGAAAGTCAAACGGTTTGTTCAGCAGTTCTCTTTTCTTATGCCCCAGTATGAATTCAGCCGCCGGATTCGCAAAAAGAATTTTCCTATCGCCACTGACGACAATGATAGCATCGGTGTTTTTCTCCAGTATCTTGTGAAGATTAGCCTGGACTTTAGATATTTCTTGCGTATATTGCTCCAGTTCCATCTGCAGCCGTGCCCGTTCGATGGCGTAGAAAAGGGAACGTTCTATCTGGGCACCCTCCAGTTGCCCTTTTACTATATAGTCCTGGGCCCCGGACTGTACTGCTTTGATGGCTATGGCTTCATCATCGAAACCGCTCAGCACCACCAGCGGAATATGCGGTACTGACAGCAGAATTTTGGTAACCGTATCGAGCCCGTGGCTATCAGGCAGGCCCAGGTCGGAAAGAATCAGGTCGGTTTTGTTCCGGGTAAGGTGTTCCAGTCCATCATTTAGCCTTGTCACCGATGTTATGGAGAGCTTGGCGTTAGCCGACCTGGCCAGTTTTCTCCGTATCAATTCGACATCGTCAGGATTATCTTCGATGAGTAGGACTTTAACTTTCTTGACTTCCATATTTACATTACCTTATTTTCAACATCGTATTGGTGTAGCCTGTAATGTCTATTAAATATCAGGCGGTGATTCATTTATCAGGAGCCAGTAAAGCCCGATTTGTCGCACTGCCTCTACGAACCGGTTGAAGTCCACCGGCTTGCGAACGTAGCTGTTAGCCCCTGTCTTATAGCTGCTGATAAGGTCATGCTCCTCTTTTGACGAGGTAAGGATGACCACCGGTGTAAGTTTGGTATGTTCATCGGCACGCAGACGTTCCAGCACCTCCAGACCGTCCACTTTAGGTAATTTCAAATCGAGGAGAATAAGTCTTGGCGTGTCTTTAATATTTCGGTCGGCGTAGGCACCTCGACAAAAGAGATAGTCCAGAGCTTCAACACCGTCGCGGGCTATCACCACATTATTGGCGATGTTGTTTTTGCGGAATGCCCGCATAGTTAGTTCCACATCGTCGGGATTGTCTTCTACGAGCAATATCGTTTCATCTCTGTCAATCATTTCCGTACTCCTTCATTCGAGGGTAAAATAGAAGGTGGCGCCTTTGCCTACTGCTCCTTCAGCCCGGATGTTGCCGCTATGTCGGTTGATAATTCGTTGCACTGTAGCCAGACCTATGCCGGTTCCGGGGAATTCGGTGGTATCATGAAGGCGCTGGAAAGCCCCAAAAAGTTTATTCGTATAAGTCATATCGAAGCCGGCGCCATTATCCTTCACAAAAAAAGTATTTTTATCGCCGTTATGTGAAATGCCGAACTCAATTTCGGCCCGCGGAATTTTACTGGTAAATTTCCAGGCATTACCGAGCAGGTTTTCCAGCAACGCTCTCAGCATCTGGGGGTCTCCATTGGCGGTCAGGCCGCTGCCGATGATGAATTTGGCACGACGCTCCGGCTGTGTTTCCTGGAGTCTGGTGGCAATTTCCTCTGCCAGTGCGCTCAGGTCAACCTTTTCTTGATGCATTTCGCTTCTGGTCAGGCGGGATAGCTTCACCAGACCGTCAATGAGTTCGCCCATCTTTTGACTGGCGTTGCGCAGGCGGTTCAGATATTCCTGACCGTGCTCATCAAGTCTATCCCTGTAATCTTCCAGCAGCGCCTGGCTGAACCCATCGATACTCCTGAGCGGTGACCGCAGGTCGTGCGAGACGGAATAGCTGAAGCTCTCCAGTTCTTTATTTGTAGCCGCCAGCCGGGCACTGGACTGCTCCAGGTTGGCCATAGCCTGTTTCAGTTTATCTTCCGTCTGCTTCAACCTGGTAATATCTATGGATTCGGTCAGCATGCACGGCTCGCTGCCGATATTGATTAACTCTATCGAAACAAGTGCCGGATATATTTCGCCCGATTTCCTGCGTAATAACACCTCTTCACTACGAACCCGGCCATTTTTCTCAAGCATCTCCAATATTTTTTCGTGTTGAGCGGCATCTACCCAGCTATTCAATTCGGCCACTTTGTGGCCGATTATTTCTTCACGACTATAACCCGTGGAAAGGGTATAATTTTCATTGACTTCGATAATCTTACGGTCTTTCAGTGATATGATAATCATTCTATTAGGGCTGGCATGGAATGCCTTGGAGAACTTTTCTTCTGACTCCCGAAGTGCCTTTTCCATCTGCTTGCGCTCGGTAATATCAATAGCTATGGCAATCATGCATGCTTCGCCGCTGATGGTGATGATATCTGCCGAACATAGCCAGTTACGTATCTCACCAGATTTCATACGGAAGCTAAATTCTTCATTGCTCATTTTGCCCTGTTCTTGCAGAATCTGGGTCATCTTATACTGGTCTTCCTTGTTTATCCAGAGATTAAACTCTTCGCCGGTGTGGCCAATTAATTCTTCACGAGTATAGCCGGTAATACGGACGAAACTATCATTAGCTTCAACATATGTCCCTTCCTCAATCTTCGTGATGATAATCATCTCAGGGCTGGAACGAAAAGCTACCGAGAATTTTTCCTCCGATTCTCGCAGTGCTTTCTCCATCTTTTTTCGCTCATTTAGTTCGGTCTCTAGTACGGCTTTCTCTCTGGATTCGTTTTCGGCCTTCCTTCGTTCCGTATCGTCATGTAAGAGAACTATAAGGCCGCTAAAGCGTTGTCCAGTAACAATTGGAGACACATATAAATTGTAGAAGCGTTCCATCTGGTCTTGTTCCAGAGATATTGTCAATTCGGTTACGGTCATGTCAGTCTTCGGCTCAAGCGAATATTCGCGCCCGGGTATTACCTGATTGAGTGTTTTTCCAATCATTTCTGATTTATTTAGCTTGAGTATTCGTTGGGCGGCAGGATTAGTTTCTACAATAAAGTTTTGTTTATCGATAATAATTACACCATCGGCCATACTCCTGAATATTGCCTCGTAAGCTATCGGCATTATATGTAGAAGTTGTGTGCGGGAGAGACCCCACAAAATCGCTGCACCTGTTACCACAAAAGCCATTGGTGTGGGGTCAATTGAAAAAGAGGGACCGATTCCAGTTATGAACAATAAGTTGGCCACCCATGGTGTAAACGAAGCCAGCAATAATATTCCCGTCTGTTTTCGGAAAATACCGGAGGTTCTGAAGAACAGACCGAAGAGATTAATTGTGCCAGCAAGAAGCAGTACGTAGGAATAGATAGCATGGACCCAGAACCAGGCATTGTAGGTAACAGTTTTAACCGGTGGATAGAAGCTCGTATCTACAACTATACTCTTCCACATCAAGTGATGTATGTCGTTGGTCCAGACCATAATCAGGGTAACGGCGGGTAAGATAAATAGCAGCACTATACCAGGCCGCGTCAACCATTTTCCCCTGTCTGAATACTGTAATGTAAATACCAACCAGATTACCGGTAGGGTGGTAATTCCCAGGTAACACATTTTCATCCAGAAGATGCTGAGAAAGAGATTGCTACTTGTGTTTTCGATGATTGCGGAAAGTAACCACCAGGCTATAGCTGCCATTAACCATAAGAAAGTTGTTACTACTGGTCTGGGACGATAGCGCCAGGCCCGGAGCAGTACAGCCAGCGCTATAAATAATGAAAGAGCCAGTAAAAAGATAGTAAATAGGTCAGCAATCTTCATAAATTAAATCTGAATCCTCCACTAAGTTCTCAACAACACCATCCTGTTTGGCACCCGTTATCACCATACATGTGACGTCAATAGCCATCGGCTGGAGAATGTCAGGGCCTTCGCTCCCGATATCAACCGGTCCGGGTATTGCCGTATATAACTGCCTTCCTTCATTAGCCGGTTTACGTTGTGAGAGTTGGCAAGAAAACACGCACCTCTTGACGATTCGTGCTATTTGGCATATATCATGTTCTGGAAGTACGCTAATAGCCGGTGGTCACCTGGGTCACCAGTCCGGTTGTACTGCAGGAATAGGTACCCTTAGTCGTCGCTGCCCTCAGGTAATTGGGATACAACCCGTTTCCGGTAGGGAATGAGGACATATTAGCGGTGGCTGCTGTAGCCGCAACCGCGGTCAGGCTGTTTTTAGCCATCAGAGTATCCAGAGCCGTCTGTACGGTAACCAGTTCGGCCTTAGCAGCTTCAGTCTGTCCTGAACCGGCCAGACCGGTAACATTAGGTAGGACAACTGCGGCCAGTACGCCCAGTATGGCGACGACGATAAGCAGTTCTACCAGGGTAAAGCCTTTGCTATCACGGTTGATTGTTCTAAGAAACCTGCGCATAATAGCACCTCCTGAAATATTATGGCGTTGATATTTTTTCACTGCTCACCTCCTGAGAAAGCTCAAAACTGAGTGATGTATCAGGTGAATTACATCATAAGCCATCACCTCTCTCCCTTTTGTCTCAGTAAGCATTATTAGAGTATATTGTTGAGGTATTATCGTTGGTTTTCAGGTGGTTTATACCCTACAGGCATGCTGTTCTTCGTTATAAATTCGGAAAAATCGTTTCTATCTATCCGGTAGTGCCCGCCGGGGAGTCTGAACGCACGTAACTGCTTGGTGCTTATCCACCGTAATACGGTCGTATTGCTTACACCACAGCGCTTGGCGATAAAACCGACAGATATATATTCAGGAGCCCACTGCTCATTTGCTTTCTGCAAGCTAACCTCCTATTCTCCGGCATTACGTTACCCGCGGTTTTGCCAGGAAACCGGAACTGTTAGCATATTTGGTGCTAGCAGTGTTTGATATGTTTGAAGTATATGAAAATAAAGTCACGACTATATCACAGAGCAGGAATGAGAGTTCACAGAAATGTCACAAGAGGACTCTTTATATACGTGTTTATTACCGGAACAGGCAAAAACAACACGGGAATATTGTGAGTATCATGGGGGATTCAGAGTGGCTGATGAACCTATCCCTGATAAACCGGCTTCCCCTCCCCCCTCTTCGGAGAAAAGGGGAAGCCGGTCTGCAGATAAGGAGGCGGTTTAAGCGGTTTTTCTACCGGTACGCGTTCGCCAGTAGACCAAGCCGACGATGATAATACCGGCAATGACGATACTGAAGAAGATGAGCCAATCTTTATTCTTCGATGGCAAAGCCTGTTTAACTTCCGGCACTGCCGGCGCTTCGGGTGCTGTCGGCGTTATCTTAGCCGGTTTCTCTGATACCTCGGAAGGTGTCGGCTGTACTTCCGCAGGTACGGTTGTCACCTCGGGTTGGGCGGTCTCTATCTCGGTTGTCGTTACCTCGGAAGGTGCCGCGGCCTCTTCTTTTTCGGCAGTCACTCCCTTTATAGTAAGAGTGCCGGTCAGGCCGTTGACATTTATGGTGTAGGTGCCGACCTTGTCCAGGGTCAGGGTAAAGCTTACATCTTGACTGGCACGACCGGCCAGGTCGATTTCCTGGGTGGCGGTCTCGCTCCCGTCCACTTTGAGAGTCACTTCCTGACTACCTGCGATGTCGCCGGTATTGGTAACGGTTACGCTGATAATAACATCTTTATCAGGATTAGTCACCGAAGGCGCTATTGTAAGAGCCTTGATTTCAAAGCTGGCGGCAGCCGCACGGGCTATGATGGTGAAGTCAGTGAAATGGCTTACCGGTACCGTAATTGTATTACTCGACGGGTCGACGGTACTACCCTCGAGCGCAGTCCAGATTCCATTCTGCCAGGTGTAGATGACCAGGCTCTCCTCGGCGAATCCGGCCGGTATCTGCGAATCTTTATATTCAAATATCAGGTTTACCGGTGGGTCAAAGGTCGCACCGTTGGGACCGATGTCGTAAACCGTGCCAATGATTCTGGTATCGGCGGGTGCCGCGGCAGGTGCCGGGGTCTCTTTGATGGACATGGAGTACAGGCGCTGCCCATTCTTGTTCTTGCCGATGGTGCCCCTGGGTATGTTGACCTTGACCTTCCCGTCTACGGATTCTACAGTAGCGTCTACCACGAATTTGCCGGTACTCGTCGTATATTCGGCCAGGCTGGTGACGCCGCTGGCGCCGCCACCGCCACCGCCCCCACTGACGGGATATTCGGTGACCACTGCGGATGGTGGTGGTGCTGGCGTGGCTATTAATGTCCATGAGCTGAAGTGGCTGGGTGATGCGTAGGCAATCTTGTTAACGGTGTCTATGGTTGTGGTCACTATCGTCCAGTTGCCGGTGTCGGGATTGAGGTAGGCCACTTTAAGGTTTTCTTCCCCAAAACCGGCGGCGGCAAGGTCGGCCGGGTCAAAGGGGAAGCCGATATCCCACTGCACATCATCAACCGGGGCGCTGGAATCGACGTTGGTTATTCTGCCCAGCATATCCGTAGCGCCATCCGGCAGGTTGGCAAGAGTTTCGGGTGTGACATTCATTGAGGCCGGGGTGATGACGTTGGCCTCAGCACCATCATTAATGATGCTGTTGATGGTGATTTTATCTCCCCACGGAGCCGTCATATCAATCGGTGTGGTGGAGGTGACGGTGGTCGGGTCAAGGCGCGGTGAAGCGTAAGTTGTCACCGTTGTTCCTGAAGGCGTGCAGATAAACATGACCTCGGTGCTGTGCGATAGCGCGCCGCTGGTTCCGGTGACTCTGAATGTCCAGGTGCCGGGTTGGGCACTGGCACTCGCGGTAAAGGTTATGGTTTGCTTACCCAGACCGGTAGTAGCCGAGGGCGTTACGCTATTGGCTGTGTAGCTGATACTGGCCGGCCAGGTAGCGTTCGCGCTGCTCATGGCCACAGCCAGGTTCACGGTATCAGTAAAACCATTGAGAGCGGTTATCGAAACCGTGGTATCGCCGCTGGAATTGGCGCTGACGGGTATGGTGTTCGGGGCCAGGCTGATAGCGAAGTCGGACGTGTTGGTTGGCGGCACCACGTTAAGCGTTATGGTCCTTGTCTGGCTGATAGACCCGCTGATACCCGTGATTACCAGCGGATATTTGCCTTCTGTAGCCCCCGTTGGAACGTTGATGGTCAGCGTGGCAGTAGTCGGAGTCGCGATACTCGGTGTTATCGTCGCCGACGGCGTGAAGCTGGCAGTTGCGCCGCTTATGGCGCTGAGACCGGAGACGCTGAGAGCGACGGCGGACTGGAAGCTGCCCAGCGGCTCAATCTGGGCGGTGACGGTGCCGGAACTCCCTCTGGGGATATCAACCTTCATTGGGGTGGCGTAGAGTACGAAGTTATTGACCGCCGAGGGTTTCAGGCTGAAGGGCCGGTCTATAGATATACCGCTGGTACTTCCGGTGGCTTTCACCGGGTAGATGCCGGCACTCATCGACGGCGCAGTGATGACGGCTGTGAAGGAGCCGTCCTGTGCCACAGTGATGGTAGCCGGCACGGTGGCGATATTATTATTGGCAAAGGTTATGGCTAAGGTCTCGCCGGCGGTGTATCCTGAGCCGGAGAGCCTGATATCGGTATCGGCCGGGCCGCTCGAAGGCGAGATAACCATGTTAGCGCCCGTTGAGACCACCATCAAGCCCAGCGGCACAGCCCGGGCGATAGTGCTGGTCCTGGCTTCCAGCGGAATATCATAAGGGCCTATTGGTGTGGCTGTATCCGTTACTATTAAAACAGTAATGGTCAGCGCTTCACCGGGTATGGGTGCCAGTGGTGTCGGGGCGGTGATTTCCCTGATTCCTCCCGGCATACCGGTGAATCTGCCGATGGTGTTACCGAGAGTATCCTGGAAGGTGGCGGTGACGCCTGGCGCCAGATGTCCTACGCTGAATCTTACGGCTTCTTTAAATCCATTCTTCGAGCTCAGGGTCAGGGTGGTATTGCCGGTAAAACCTTGAGTTACCTTAAGGAACTGTGGAGATAAGTTGAGGAAGAAGTCCGCATTCTCCGCCGGGACTATGCTGAAAGTGTTCTTAGCCGCCATGACGCCATCGGCGGCCTTAATGATATAGGTTCCCGGCGGTACCTGAGCGGCCGGTGGGACGGTAATTTCCGTAGCCCATGTACCATCGCTCTGTACCCGTATCGTGCCGGGGGTGATGTTGATTGGCGTCGCCGCGCCTGGTGGGGCTGCGGTCAGTGTAATGGTATTACCGCTGGTGAAACCGGCGCCGGAGATACCGATGTGCTCTCCGGGCCTGGCACGTGGCGGGTTGATGGTAATCGTACCGTGGCCCTCCCCCGCGCCGATATTGGGCATAACGCCGAAGCCGAGCGGCACTACTGCCGCTTCAGTGCCGGTAATACCGCGGATACTAACCGGGCATGGCCCCGGAGGTGTACTCGCGCTGACACTTAACGTTATTATGGCACTGCCGGAGCTGCCGGGTGATACTGTCACAATATTGCTCGGGGAGAAGGCGGCGGTGATTCCCGGTGCCAGACCGTCAACATATAGTGTTATATTAGCCGTTGTCGTGCCTACGGACATTGTATTAACGGTGATTGTCACGTTGCCGCCCTGTACTATGGGTGGCAGGTATGGCGGTGATAGCTGGAGGATAAACTTAGCGTCAGCACCCCTGATGCTAAACGGTCGGGAGTCGTAGATATAGCCACCACTGCCGTCAGCTACGGCTACTCTGACATCGTAGGTTCCGGGGTCAAGTCCGGTGGGCATCTGGAAGACGCCGTTGAAGTTGCCGTTAGCATCAGTAACGAGGTTGGCGGGGATGGACACATTCTCCGAGCCGAATTTGAGGCTGCTGACGCTCCTGTTGGCCGGGAATCCGGTCCCGGAGAAGGTTATCTTATATTGCTTATCGGTGTAGCCGGCCGGGGCGTAATCGGGACTTAGCGTGAACTTGGGCATCTGGAAGTTGGCCGGCGGCATAACGCCGAAGCCAAAGGGCATCACCCTGGTTTCGGCGCCGTTAACACCGCGTATCGTCAGCGGGTACTGTCCGGGCGGGGTCGAAGCCCGGGTAGTAATCGTCAACCTGGTGGTGCCCGAGCCTCCAGGAGAGACGGTCAAGGTAGTGTTATCGAACGTAGCGGTAACTCCCGGCGGCAGGCCGTCAACGTATAATTGTACGGCTACAGCCTGGCTGGTGGATTCGATATAGATAGTCGTGTTGCCCGAACTGCCCTGGGGCACGCCCGCTATAAAGCCCGGGACGACATTAAGCTTGAAGGTTACGCCGGAGTCTTGGACGAAGAACGGCTTGGCGATGAATACCCTCGGCATTCCTGCCTTCTGGGCTTCTACCTCAATCATGTACTGGCCCACGCCGAAGTCACCGGGGACGTTAAAGACAAGATTGGCGTTACCATTACTATCGATTGTGGTGTTGTCAGGTTTGGGGAGTGCCCTGCCGGCGAAGCGTAGGGAGGTGATGTTAGCCCCGGCCGGGAAGTCGGTAGCGGATATCGTTACCTTGGTTTTCACCGGTCCGGAAGACGGGTTGATGGTTATCTCCGGGAACCAGATACCCTTCTCCTCCATCCAGCTTGTGTCTTTGAACATCGTCGCTGGCTGAACGTCGAATTCGATATGGGCGAAGAAAATCTTCTCGGTGTTGCTAATAATGGCGGTGCCCTTGATTTCAGCGCCATAGTGACCTGGTGGGATGGTGGTTGGCGTCAGGGTGAGGGTGACGCTACCGGAGCCGCCGGGCGAGACGTTGCAGCTGGGGCTGGAGAATACGGTAGTAATACCCGGTGGAATTTTATCCACGGACAGGTTAATGGTAAAACCAGCGCCCAGAGAGTTGACCGTTATGGTGGTATTGCTGCCGCTGGGTGGTATGGGTGGCAGCCAGCCTGGTTCGGCTCTGATGGTAAAAGCGATATCTCCCGCTGTCACCTGGAAAGGTTTCATGATGGAGACCGGTGGTTCGTTGGGTTCGTTAAGTTTTTGCGCTTCTACTTGGACATCGTACCAGCCGGAGGTGATATTAGCGCTCCATATAGACTTGGGTACGTTAAAGACGAGGGTGAAAGTGCCCGTAATATTATCGGCGGTGGTATTGGCGGGCACGGGCAGTTCCATACCGGCGAAACGGAGGTGGGTAACGTTGGCGCTAGCAGGGAAGTCGGTGGCGGTAATAGTTACCTTATTGCCTGCCTGCCCCATGTTGGGGTTCAATATTATCTCAGGGAAGTATAACAGGTACTTGTCGCTAGCCGTTATGTTCATTGAACTCATCATGTTGTCCTTATTCCAGTTCATGAACTGCTGTGGCGGCTGTATATCAAACTCTATATGTGTGTAGAACGTGGCACTACCCGTAGTGCCCTTTATTTCCGCCCCATAGTGACCTGGCGGGATGGTGGTCGGCGTCAGGGTGAGAGTGGTGCTGCCGGAGCCGCCGGGCGAGACGTTACAGCTGGTGCTGGAGAATATAGTATTAATACCCGGTGGAATCTTGTCAACGGACAGAGTAACGTTGGCAGCGCTGCCTACAGACATAACCCGAATCAGGGTTGAACCATTGCCACCGGGTGGTAAGGGCGGCAGGAAGTTGGGTTCGGCTCTGAGGGTAAAGGCGACGTCAGCAGCCGTCACCTGGAAGGGTTTTCTGATATTAACCGGTGGTTCACCGGCTTTCTGAGCTTCAATCTCGATATCGTACCAGCCGAAGGTGGTTTCGCCGCCCCAGGCCGTAGTCCTGGGGATATTAAAGACGACGGTGAAAACGCCGTTATTATCGGCAGCAGTACCAGCCGGTACGGGCAGTTCCATGCCAGCGAATCTGAGGTGGGTGACACTGGCGCCGGCGGGGAAGGCGGTAGCGTTAATATTTACCTTGGTGCCTACCTGCCCCATGTTGGGATTCAGTACTATCTCAGGGAAGTAGAAGAGGTACATATTGGTATTGTCGGACATGCCCATCTCGTTCATCTTGGCATTCATGTCCCAGTTCTTGTATCCCTGGGGTGGTTGAACGTCAAAGTCCAGCGGCACCAGGAATGCCGATTCGGCTTCTGATGGTATGTTCGGTTCCAGTATCTGGTTGTTATTGCTATCTATCCAGCCCACGATGGTTATCATGTAATGGCCGGGGTTGAATCCCCTCAGATAAAAGCTCGCCGAAGTCTGGCCGCCGCTGGGCACGGTAACGGTGGTCGTGTTCGGGCCGTCATTAGTATTCCAGTGCGCCTGGGCTCCTCCCGGTATGCCCATGCCTCCGAATGCTTCCATAACTCCCATCGTTACATTAACGCTGTTATAGCCAAGGGCCCTCACATTAATGTTGGTCTGCCCGTAGCCTTCCGGCGGTATCGGCGGTATCCAGTTCGGGGTAGCCTCAAGGCTGAAGGCGGCATTGCTCCTCATAAGATTGAAGTCTTTGCCGATATCCTGCCACCAGGTATCATTTACAAGGTGGAAGTTTACAAAGTACGTACCACCGGGGGCTAGGTTCCATGCTCCATCAACGATGAACGAACCGGAGAATCCACCGCTGCTATCGGCTATAACGCCGTCAGGAGGCAGCGGTACCGAACGCCCGGCGAAATTGATACCGGTCACGTTGGCGCCTGCCGGTAGATTGGTGCCCGTATAAGTTACCTGTGTGCTGGCAGGACCGCTCCCGGGTGATAGCATTATTTCCGGGAAGAAGACACCGCTCTCGAATTGCGTGCCTTCCCATTGCTGGTTCCAGTCACTCTGGTTCATACCCATCGTACCGCCCATGAAGTTAGCGGGCGGGCCGACATGAAATTCCATATGGAAGTCACGTCGGTTGCTATCTCCATCAATGGCGACGATATTGAAGGGATAAGGACCGGGCGGCAAATTTTCCGACGGTATTAACATTAAGGTTGCCGTGGCAGCGCCGCCGGCACTGGTGACATTGACGGAGTGCGATTCAGGGCTCCATGTCTGAGTTATGGTGCCATAGGCGGCGAAGAGACCTTCGGTACTCAGGCTGACTATTGGCGTCTTGCCAGGCAGGCCACTAACGGTGATGGTAATCTGGCGTCCGTTTGGGTCGCCGGCCGGTATCGGCGCCAGCCAGTTGGGGCTGACATTGAGTGAGAAGGTATCGTTAACGCCCATGATATTAAACGGAATCATCCTGATGGTATTCTGTATGTTTACCTCGACCGGATGAGGTCCGGAAGGTAGTGAGGGGACGGTAATCAGCGCGGAGAAAGCGCCGGTAGCATCTGTGGTGGTAAGTACGGCAGGAGTAACAATAACAGGACCGAAACGTATTTGGGTTAAGTTTTCGCTCTTGGGGAAGCCATAGCCGCTGACGGTTATCTGGTCACCTGTAGAGCCGAAATCGGGTGATATGGTCACCATCGCCATGCCCATGTCCATAAAGCCGGAGGATGGCGTGACTTCTAATGTGAAGCTGGTTACCATCTCCTCGGTCGAATTATCCGCGTTATAAGCGCGGATGGATATCGGGTATTTACCCATCGGGCAGCCGTTGGAGATAATCAGTTGTAACTCACGGCTCTCCATGTTGCCGAAAGGCGGCGTGACATTAGCGCTGGTGAAGCTGGGGGTAACGCCTTGCGGCAACCCCTCAACTCGCATAATAACCGTGGGGCTGGGTGGGGTGGCTACCAGAGACCTGACCGCAACGTTGGTAAAAGCAGTCTCGCCGGCCGGCCTGGCCAGCCAGTTAGGTGAAACACCAACGCTGAATTTCTGGTTCCCGGAGATGACCTGGAACCCGAAATTGCCCCGGCGGTCTCCCACGACGACATCTACCGGGTACATGCCCGGCCCGATATCGTGGCCAAAGGCGGTACTCGTACTCGGTATGGTGAACACGCCGGAGAAGGAACCGATATTATCATCGGTGGTGGTGATGTTCGCCGTTAATACATCGGTGCCGGCAAAGGTCAGGCTCGTTACCCGTGTGTTCCTGGGGAAGCCGGAACCGGCGATAGTGATGGTATCCCCGACCTGACCGAATGTGGGATTCAGTGAGAGCATGCCCATGCCGTAACCCTGGGGTGGCATGACCGAGAGCTGAAGGTTGACCCTGACGATTTTTTCGCCGGCATCCCAGGCATTATTCTGATTGCTGTCAACCCAGCCCTCAAGAACGGCCGGGTACTGCCCCATCGCTATCATGTTGGGCAACACCAGTCCCAGTTCAAAATATATCTGCCCTCCTGGTGGGGCGCTGAGGTCGAAGAACGGTCGCACATTACCGTTCCAGTTGGTCTCGACACCCGGCGGCAACCCCCTAACGGCTACCTTGATTGCCGGTGAAGCGCCGCCCAGAGCCTGGAGGACACACGAGGTCCGGGATTCGGTGCCAGGGCCGCCCTGCAGGAAGTTCGGGGAAAGGCTTATAGTGAAAGTATCATCACTGCCATATACATTAAAGTTTGTCTCTGACTGCGCCGGGCCGACGTTGACTCTTACCATGTAGGTCCCGGAGGCGATAGGCTGTCCGCCCACAGTGCCTGGCACGTTAAAGGCCCCGGAGAATGTACCCTGCGGCGAGGTGGTGATTGCTTGAGGCAGGGTGATGCTGTCGCCGCCAAAGGTGATGCTGGTTACATTGGTAGAACCGGGGAAGTTAGAGCCGCTGAAAGTGACGCTGGTGCCCGTCATGCCGTTGTTCGGATTAAGCGAGAAAATGGGCATATTGTAGGCGTCGGAGGCACCTACCTCCAGCTCCAGGGTGCGGTATTCCTGCTGTTGTCCGGTGAAAGCTTTCACGGCCAGTGAAAAATGCCCCATGGGCGTAGCTGCATCGGGCCTGATTTGCAGGGATGAGAATATGGTACCACCTATCGGTGGCGACACTATTTTCGGCGTCTGCTCGGTCCCTACGTCAAACCACCACTTGATATTGGGCGGTCCCTCGACGCGGAGGGTAATATTGGCGGAGGAAGAGCCGACAGATTGTACATTTACGGATACTGTTACGGTATCACCCGGCTTTGTTTGTATCATTGTTGGTGAGACACTTATATTAAAGCTTGCCTGGCTGCTGATTATGGTGAACTGGGCGTTAGCCCTCCTTTCGGCGGACGGATTGCCCACGACCACCTCAATCGGGTACGTGCCGGGCGTCATGTTGGCTGAAATTTGCATCACGGCTGAAAGTGCCCCCGACTCATTCGTAGCGATAGCTGGCAGCCGTGCGACCCAGTCGTTTTCGGCATTAGGTAGGCCGATGTACACGTGTGTCACATTCGAGCTGACGGGAAAGCCGCTGCCGCTAAGGGTCACCCAGGTGCCGGGATACCCTGACGTCGGGCTGAGATAAATTGAGGCCATATTGGAGCCGGCGGGTGGCGCCACCTCTATCTCCAGAGGGATGCGGTGTACCTCGGCACCGCCAGCTAGCTGGCCCTTAACGGTAATGGTATAGTGTCCGGCAGGTAGCCAGCTTTGAGTGGTCAGGGTCAAGTCAGTGCTGCCGGTACCGCCGGGCGGTGCCGTGACATTGCCAGAAGCAAAGGCGGTGGTAATATCAATCGGGCATCCCTCCAGGGAAAGACTCACGTTTGCTGATGAAGAGCCGACTGCCTGTACCTGTATTGTACTGTGTATCTGGCCACCCTGCTGCACCCACAGGAATGCCGGGGAAGCCTGGAGCACGTAGGTATCGCTGCCTCCGGTGATGGTAAAGGGTTTGTTGATAAATTTATCATTGGGCGCGGTGCCTACCCTGATTTCTACCGGGTAGGTTCCTGGCAATAGTACCGATGGCACGCGGAAAGAGCCGGAAAATCTGCCGGCGGAATCACCTGATTCGGGTACGTTAATAGTGGGCAGGCTCTGTCCGGTGAGTATATTAAGCCCGCCGAACCTTAGTTCGGTAACTTGACTCGGATTGCAATTGGTAAAGCCTGAGCCGGAAAAATTCACCGTCCGTCCGTTTTCGCCAAATGTGGGGCTGAGGGTGAACTCGGCCATACCGAAGCCGGACGGAGGCTGTACGGACAGTTGCAGGGAGACCCGTTGTTCTGGGCTTCCGTTTACCCATCCCCTGACGGTTATGGGGTAGTTACCGGTGGGTGCCGTCAGGCTGGCGGTGAGTTGGAGGTTCTGGGAGGCTGACCCGCCGGCAGGCACTGAAATAGCGTTATCGCCGGAGGCGGGGGTGTTAGCCGGGAGTGAGCCGAACTGGTAATTCAACCAGGGTGGCGCGCCATCTATACCCAGGTTTACCGAAGGGCTGTTCCCGCCCACGGAAAAGATATTAACCGAGACTGACGCCGAGTTATGCCCTTCCTCTGTGGTGACGGTGACTGATGTGGGCGAGACACCCAGGGTGAAGGTTTCCCCGGCTCCTAGAATCTGGAAATCCCTCTCGGCAAAGTCTCCGGTGCTGGCGACTATAGCTTTAATCCGGTAATTGCCGGACATTGCGATTGGTGGAATGGTAAATGTTCCCGTAAAACCCCCATTGTTTACAGTAATTGTGCTTGGAGTTGTCGTCACTGTAGCACTAGTAACCGCTTCTACGATAGTTACGGTCTGTCCGTTGCATGAGGGTGGGAAATTGGCGCCGGTGATGGTGATGCTATCGCCGCCTACACCGTAGGATTGCGATAAGGAAAGACCGGGTCCCCATTGTCCTAGAGGTTGGATGTCCAGGCTGATGTCTATCATCCTGGTAATAGACGGATTTATACAAGCGCCCCCCACGTTAATATGGTACATGTTAGGGGCTACCCAATCGGCCACACTGATGGTAAGTGTGGCTGAAGCAGCCTGCCCGCTGCTGGGTGTTACATTGTTTGTTGACAGGCTCAACGTTATGCCGGGCGGCGAGCCTGGGGTGAGAATGACCGGAGCATTGAAGCCGTTAACGGAGGTGATGGTGATGGTAACGTTGCTGGAGCCTCCCGGCGTTGTCGAGATAAATTGCGGCGAGGCTGACATGAGAAAGTCCGGCCCGGAGCCTGAGGTGATGGTAAGACTAAAAACGGCACTATTTGAGGCCGTTGTTGCCTTGACGGCGAAGCTGCCTCCGGGCATGTCCGCCGGGATGGTCATCGTCGGTGAATTCCAGGTGCCGTTTTCGCTGGTTTGTCCTGTTGCCATCGTCTGTCCCACGCGGGGTCCGGAGTCCCACTTCAGAGTTATATCCGCACTGGCGGCAAACTTGCAGGTAAAGAATGTCGTCTGGCCGCCGGCGGCGACCACGGGGGGCGATGCCCACAGCAATGGCATGCCGGCCACGCCCACATTCACAGCAAAACCGAACACTCTCGGCTGGATGCCGGTAGCCTGCCCGACCAGCGTGCAAAAATAGGTTCCCGAAGCTGTATCGGCGCTGGCGCCCAGACTCAGGGTTACTGACCTGGTTTCGCCGGCAGCCAGGGTTACCTGTGAAGGGTTCAGGCTGGAGTTGGCTTGTATCCCCGGAGGTGCGCCTCCGAAGAAAAGTTCAACTGTTCCCGCAAAGCTGTTTACCGATGTAATATTAAATATCTCAGTGGTATTGTCCCCGGCACCGAGCGTGAAGGCGGACTGACCGCTAATATGTGCGATATTAATGCCGGGTTGGGGTTGAGGAGGCTGCTGTGGTTGTGTTGGGGCGGTAGTGGCCGAAGCTACGTTAGAGAGCTCTGACCAGTTGGGGATTTCATCTCTGGTCTTGAGGGCGAAGTAATAAGTGGTGTTGGCGCTGAGAGCGGATATGGTAAAGTTCTCGCTGTAGCCGGCGATATGAGGGGCTGGTGGCGCTTGTGTGGTATTGGCGGAACTCCAGTTAGTATCATTTATATTAAATATAGCGTAGCGTATATCATACTGGGTGGCGGTGCCGTTATTACTGTCATCGCCGGGGGCAGTCCAGGTGAGGGTGATAGAATTTTCAGTCGGGTTAACGGCGGTGAGGTTGGTGACGTCAGTCGGCGGAATGGTGTCCGGTGGGGGAGGCTGTTGTTGTTGTAAAAGCAGCGTAAGAGGGACTGTTATCGGTATGTCCACTGTCGCCGTGACACTGGTCTGGTTGGCGCTGATGTAGCCTTGCTTACTCGCTTCAACGATATATCCCTCCCCGGCGGGTGCGGTAAGGCTGTATTGCCCTGAGGAATTCGTGAGAAGGGAGGTAAAAAAGACGCCGGGCGATGCCGGAAGGTAAGCCCGGACGCTGGCCCCCTGAATGGGAGCTGAGGTATTATCGGTCACCGTGCCTTGGATAATACCACCCTGGAGCAGGGAAAAATTAACGGTGGTCGTGTTGTCGGCGATTACGTTTTTACCGTCTGCCCGTTGGGTGACATATCCGTCCTTGCGGGCTGCCACGCCATAGCCGGCACCTGCCGGAATCGGTAGGCCGAAAATACCAATATTATCGGTATTACCGGTCCAGGTGGGTGAAGGGGCATCCGGTTCAAAAATAAAAATCGTGACACCAGCGATGGGGTTACCGGAGGCGTTATCGGTAACCTGTCCGGCAATGGCACCCTCGGTTTGTGCCATTACCGGTGCCGGCATGAAACCGAGAAGGAAAACAGCTGTAATCAATATACGAAGGAAATGACCGAATGATGGTATGGTAAATATTCCTGTCCTAGACATAGCTACATACCTCCTGGTACAGATTTTTCAAATAAATATGAAGATATCATGTATCAAATCGTTTTCAGGCTTGATTATTTGCCGGTATGTTTCTGAGCGGTATGCTGTGCTTTTCCGCGAAAGCGTAGAAATCATCTCGATGTATTCGGTTTTGACCTCCCGGGAGCCTGAAGGCTACCAGGTTGCCTTTTTCAATCCATCTTAAGACGGTTACTTTGCTCACGCCGCAATGTCTGGCGACAGCCCCGGTGGTGAGATATTGTGGGTAAAAATTATCAGAGTTTACTACCAAGTTAATCCCTCCTTCGAGTTAATAGCGTGGTTCTACCGGCCAGCGGGATTGTCATGAATCTAAGAATTTTAAGTTACTTGGATTCCTTACATTGTTCACGCGGTTAACCCTGTTGACGAAAGTTCTGGAATTACTTTAGTGCTGCGTGGTTACAAACGTATCACAACAACACAGGGTAACCTTCACAAAAAAATCACATTAAAAGGGTATTTATTGGAATGTGGGGACTAAAGAGTGCTGTATCTTAATGGGGATTGGTATTGTGATGAGAAATTGCTTAACAACGTCATTCTCGGGCTTGACCCGAGAATCCAGCCCCTTTTCTCCCGCCCCTGGATTCCAACCCTCTGCAAAACAATATCTGGTGACGTTTTTGATTTATATAAGGTTGTCAGTTCGGCGGGACGGATACGAGACACAGCTCAGGAATAATTAAGCTGGTTACACGGAAAAGGTAGTCGGACTAATTGATGAGAAAAGGATTTTTTTCTTAATGCTACCAGTAGCCATCTCTGGTCTTGCCGGTTACATAAGGATTATCCCGGCGTTCTGCGCCGATGGTAGTCTCTCGGCCATGACCGGGATACACGATAGTGTTATCCGGCAATACCATCAGTCTGGTATGAATGCTGTTTATCAGCTGGCTGCGGCTGCTTCCTGGCATCATGGTTGTGCCGATACCTCGTCGAAAAAGCGTATCTCCGGTAAATACCTTATCATCGGTGAGCAGGCAGATGCTCCCGGGCGTATGCCCTGGCGTATGTATTACTGTAAAGTCCAGGTCGCCGATGTCTAATATATCTCCTTCGTGTAGTAACCTGTTCGGCGGGTGCGGCGTCTTATAGGAGATACCGAACTGGGAACTATAAGAGCCGCGACCTTCGAGAAAATCGGCATCGGCAGTATGAATGGCTACCTCGGCGCCGGTTCTGTCCTGGATATCATACAGGGAAGCAATATGGTCGGAGTGACCGTGGGTCAGTATGATAATTTTGATTTCAAACCCGGAATCGGTGATTGCACGATTGATATCCTCGGTATTACCTCCAGGGTCGATTACCAGGCCTTCCCCTGTGGCTTCCGAGCCTGCGATATAGCAGTTGGCTGATAGGTGTCCGACCACCAGCCTTTTAACAATCAGTTCATCGTCCATGCTAGCAAAATTGGCGTTCCCGGTCAGGGCAGATATTTCCAAAATAGCAGAGTAAGGTAAATTAAGCAAGTCTGCTCCGCTGGGCTTGTGGTTCTGTGGTTCTATACCGGCGTAAGAATAGTGATGGGTCAGGCTCTTATCAGGAGTAGCGGAGTCGTTCCTCCGAGGAGGACTTTCTGGGCGACGCTACCCAGAGTCCAGAGATTGACACCCGATTGCCCGTGTGTCGTCATGGCTACGAGGTCGCTGGCAACCTCATCGGCGAAGTCGATAATCTGGTCGGCAGCGGCACCTGTTCTTACCTGGTATCCGGCAGAGATGCTCTGTCCTTCGAGCTTTCGGCACCAATCTTGAAGGTAGGTTTCGGCATTGGCAAAAGAATGATTTGTCTTCGGAATTACTTGAAGCAGAGTCAGTTCCATCTGTAAATTTCGGGCGATTTCACTGATATACGGGATTACTGCCTCGCTGATGGGAGAGCCGTCCAGCGGTATTATCGCTTTTTTCAGTATGCGTTTGGCGCGTACATCCGGATGAGCACCTTTGGCCCTGATAAGCAGTAGCGGCTGTCTTGTCGTGGCCCTGACGACCTTGTCGGCAACGCTGCCTACCGCCCAGCGGCCGATGCCGGAGCGACCGTGAGTTGCCATGACAATCAGGCTGGGATATGCTTTATTGGCGTAGTCCAGGATTCCTTCGGCGGGACTACCGGTCCGGGTAGCTGTACCCACTTTAACGGTTTTTATTGCCGAGTTCTTAAGATACTTCTTGACCTGGTATCCGGTGATATCTACTATTTTTTTAGAGTATAAATGGTGGTTCTGGTACTCCTTTGGTTCCTCCGAGGGAAGGACTGATAACAATATTATATCAGAGCCCATTTTACCCGCTAGCTCCTCAGCGTAGGGCAGGGCTACCTCGGCTAGCGGAGAGCCATCTAACGGTACCACCACTTTTGTGTACATTGACGTAATCCTTTCACGTCATACTGCGTCGAATATCTAACTGACATTAATATCGCTGGGAAACGAGGGGTATGGGTTGACGGGGTATAGTACGCTGGAGTAAGGAATTAACTCTAGCCAGTAGCTCAAGAGGACCGAAAGGCCTTCTCATAAAATAGTCGGCTCCGGCATTGATGGCTTTGACACAGGTTTCGGTACTGGCGTGCGAACTGATAAGAATCAAGGGAACGGTGGTCAGATTGCGTATTTTTTCACAAAGCTGCCAGCTTTCGATAAGAGGGCTCTCCAGCGCGATAATTACGTCATAATCATGTTTATCGAGCCGCTGCAGACCCGTGGCTGAATTGAACGCCACGTCTACCCCATAGCCGGTTCTGGCAAGAAGCTCAGGGACTATCGAGTGGTTAGTTACATTATTAATAAACAGGACCTTTTTACTCATGTTTTCAATTCAATGTAATACACTTGCTCTAAGGTTGAAAAGTAGAAAAACATCTATTTCATTTAAGGGTTGACCCCCATTGTTGAAATTATTGGAAGAATTGAGGGATAGACCCTAGTAAAAATAGTTATTACTATTGATGTTTTTGTGCTGAATAACTATTACATTAGTACTAGGACGTGCCGGATACACGGAATCAACGCCGGGCACGAAACAGAATAAACATGCAGGAAAGACAGGCAACCGGACTTTTTCTGGAGATTTTTGTCGTTGTGGCGATACTGGGCATTCTTTCGGCCATAGCTATCCCTCATGTCGGCCAGATGATTTATAAAAGCAAGGTTGAATCCCAGGAAACCGAGTTGCATAATATCCAGACCGCCGTGACCGAGATGCTGTATGATAGCACTGCCCGAACCCTGGAGCCCGTCGGTCCCACAATCGACATGAGCCAGGTCCGTACTATAGATACGCCGCCCCTGGTTTTATCAGACTACCTGCTGGGTTTAAATGGCACTTCCCTGGAATTAAGTTGCCGTTATATTTTTAACGTTGATGGCACGGTAACACAGGTACTGCCTTAGCTCTTAACCTCTATTGATTAGTTAAGCGGCGAGCCCTCGAACCTCTAGTAACCCTTCTTTCTATCTATCACGTTAAGCAATCTCTTACCGTTTAGGTATCGTCTGAGGTTATCACAGAATAGTTCGGTGGCTCGCATCATGTAGTCTTCCATGCCGCCGGCGACATGGGGACTTAAAATTACATTGTCGAAGTCCCAGAGCCGGCTTTCCGTGGGGAGGGGTTCGGTGGCGGTGACGTCCAGGCCTGCCCCGGCAATCCGTTTTTCATCCAGGGCGCGTATCAGCGCTTCTTCATTGATAAGTCTGCCCCTGCCGATATTAATAAGGTAGGCTGTAGGTTTCATCGCCTTTAGCTCCGCTTCTCCGATTATTCGATAGGTCTCATTAGTCAGCGGTAGGGTCAGTACGACATAGTCGCTCTCGGCGAGCAGTTGTTGCGTCTGCTCCCTGGGTAAAAGCATATCGACGTTTCTGGCTTTACTCGCTTGTTTTGCCGACCTCCGGGTGGCGATAACTTTCATACCGAAGGCTTTGGAAAGCCGCGCCACTTCGCTCCCGATATGGCCCAGTCCTATGATGCCCACTGTCTTGGAACGTAATACGTGCGGCATATACCTTTGCCACTGGCGTTTTTGCTTCATCTGGAAGCTCAGCGGTGCACCCTTGGCGAACATGAGCATCAGCCCGAGGACGAATTCGCCGATTGGGGTGGCATGGATACCACTGACTCCGGTGATGGTCACCCGGCTTCGCCAGATTTCGGTGTCCCGGAGGCGGTCGACGCCGGCGGATGTCATCTGGACCCATTTCAACTTTGGGGCCCGCGCCATGATGTTACCGGGCACGATAAAACCGAAAATCACATCGGTCCAGGCCAGCAGGACATCGAGTTTCTCTTTTCCCGAGTTGTCGCCGCGGAGTTCAGCAACTGCCAGAGCGGCGCCGTCTTTAACATTTATTTTGGGACTGACAAGGCTAATACGGCGTAGGCATTCTTCATCGGCGAAGGGCATGGACCTGTCGAAAGCGGGCGTGACCACAAGCACATTTAGTGATTCCATGGTAATTATTCTCCTTTAAAATCTTGCCTTTCGTTTTTCTTCTGGAAGTCATAAAATTAAGCTTTAAGGTTGTGGAAAATTGTCATTCTTGAAGGAGTCCCGACTTGTCGGGACGACTGAAGAATCTCATCTCTTTCAGGCACGAGGTCCTTCCCCTTCAGCCGAAGGTGAAGGATGACGCTCGTTAGTTTTTAAACAACCTCCCTTATAATTTCCTGGGCTGTCGTTAAATTACTCCCAGTTTTCAGCCAGTTCTATTTTGCTGAATCTTTCTGCTTCTTTATCCGTAATCAGGTAGGTATATCCCATGCCGCAGGCATCGCCGCCGATTTTAGTCATAATACTCGGATGAATGGCTAGCGTCATACCCGCCTGGAGTATCATGGTATTGGACTCGGTGATGGACCAGAAATCGAGCGCATCCAGGCCGATGGCATGACCGGGACGGAGCGGCGAGATGTACCCGTTCTCGCGGACGGTATCCACCAGAGCGTGGTACACATCGGAGACTTTTGTACCGGGACGCAGGATGGCCAGTCCAGCTTTGTTGGCTTTCTCCCAGACGCCGACCATCTTTTTAATCTGCGGCGGATACTTGCCCACGGGCAGGGTAACCGGCAGCTGTGCATAGTAACCCTCGTACGCTGGCGTAATTTCCATGAACAATGTATTGTTGGCTTTCAACCTTTCTCCGGTCGGCCCGAAAGTCATGTTCATCCTTGAGCCTTCGGCATCTATTAGGTCGAAGGAATATTCACAACCCATCTCGTAATTTGTCTTCTTGACCAGTCCGTAGATTTCGTAGTCGCTGAGGCCCGGGCGGATTGTCTTTTTCAGCACTCTATAAACCTCATCGGCGATGGCAGCGGCCCGGCGCATTTTCTCGATTTCTTCGGCGCTTTTTGTCGACCGCAACTGCTCAAGAATTTTGGTCGAATCTACCAGTCTTTCCCCGAAACCCTCTTTTATTGCCAGGTATATCGGGATGGAGATACATCCCATGCCGATAACGCCAATCTGGTTGCCCTGGTAGAAGCGGGAAAGCTCTTTTTTCACCTGTTCTGCGGAATCGGTCGTTTCCCGCAAAACGAGTAAATCGAAGGCCTCCAGTGTTTTGCGGATTTTCGATGAAGAGGACTGGCCGGGCCCCATGAGAAAAACAGGGCGGCCTTCCTGCGGGAAGATGCAGTATCCTCCTCTCCCCGAGCCGGTGATATAGCGGATGTTGCCGCGTGTGAAGTCGTCCGCCTGCCCCACCACGAGGATACAGTCCACCTCCTCTTTCTTCATCAGTTCGCGAATGGCGGTATAGCGTCGCTCGAATTCCTGCTGTGAAATGCCCATCTCGATACCTCCTTAAACGTGGCCGCCGTCGACCAGGAATGTCTGCCCGACGATTTGTCTGGCGAGGTCCATTTTCCCTCCTTCGTTTTCTTCCTGTTAGCATTATATCAATTTCTGTTAAGACCAGAAAGCTTTTGCTTAATATAGATGTTGATTGAGTGACGGCGGAAAGAGTAAAATCAGGTACAACCTTAAAGCTATATTATTTTAAAAATTATACAAAGGAGACGATTGGCATGGGAAAACAATGGTCTGAGATGACCAAAGAAGAAAAACGCGATAAAAGGATGAAGAATTACCTTAACCCGAAGGACATTAAATTCCGTGATGCTAAGGCGAAAAAGGTCTATAAAGAGCGGGTAACCCGCATGACCAAAGTCTCGCGGTGCGAGAAACCCGACCGCGTGCCCGTATCCCTGCCGACGGGTCATTACCCGGCGTACTACGGCGGATACGACTTCAAGACGGTGATGTACGATGCCAAAGCCCTCAAGGCTGCCTGGAGAAAGTTCATGGAAGACTTTTACGAAGATATGGATACGTTCATGGGACCGGGTTTTATTTTCTCCGGGAAAGTAATGGATATTTGCGACTTCAAAAATTACAGCTGGCCGGGCCATGGACTGGGGGACAATGTCAATACCTTCCAGTTCGTCGAAGCCCAGTATATGAAGGCTGATGAATATGATTACCTGATGAAAGACCCTTCCGACTTCGGATTCAGGGTACTGACGCCCCGTACCATGGGCGCCGCCGCGGGACTACAGAATTTCCCCCCGCTTAATACATTGATGGGTACCCCTATGGTCATGACCTACCCGTTTACTCGACCGGAAATAAGAAACAGCTTTAAGAAACTGATAAAAGCCGGTGAGGCGATGGAAAAGTGGCAGAAAGAGCTTATGGTCGTCAGCCGGGAGGCTGTGGAGGCCGGGTTCCCGGCGGGGCGGGGAGGTATGGGAATAGCGCCCTTCGACCTCATCGGGGACTTTCTCAGGGGAACGGAGGGTATCGCCATCGACATGTTCCGACAGCCGGAGAAGCTCCTGGAATGTATCGACATGATTTACGAACTGATAGTACCCAGGATGATAAGCAATATCAATGCTGCCAGCGGCTTTTCGGTGAGTTTCCCTTTACATCGGGGCGATGATAACTTTATGTCCCGCAAGCAGTTCGAAAAGTTTTACTGGCCCAGCCTGAAGAAGTATATCGATGCCTTAATCGAAGAAGGTATCCAGGTCTCGCTTTTCGCCGAGGGACATTATAACCAGAGGTTGGACTATATCGGCGACTTCCCTAAGGGCTGGGTATCATGGATGTTTGATAAGACCGATATGGCCAATGCCAAGAAAATGATTGGCGATAAGTGCTGCATTTCCGGCAACGTGCCCGCCTCCTTAATGGTTACCGGCACGCCTGAAGATGTCAAGGAATGTTGCCGTAAACTTATCGAGACCTGCGCCCCCGGCGGAGGCTATATCCTTGCCGGCGGCTGCACGGCCACCGAAACCAAGAACCCGGATAACTTTCGTGCCTTTATGGAAACTGCCGTGAAATATGGCACCTATTAGACAAAAAGTATTAAAAATATAATAGATGGACAAGGGAGAGCAATAATGCTCAACCGTGTCCTGACTTTTCCTGCCCACTTTTGCAGGATGAGTAATGTGAATATTCTCTTTCTAGAGAATATTTAGTAATGGCTTATCGTCATTCCAGCGAAAGCTGGAATCCAGGGGCGGGGTGGAGGCCTGGCCCCCGCCCTTTATCGGTATGCCATTATCAAACAGTCTCTTTTCAGTTACTTTTCACTCAATGGCTTTAGCCGTGCGTTGCGTACTCCCTCGGTTGTTTCCTTGCCGGTAACCGGGTGCGTGAAATGGAACGGGAAGATATAGCCGGATACGTAACGCAGGTCGGCTTTATCTACTGGTATATCGGGGGCCGGCATGGGGGGAAGTGGTCTGTCCCCCTCCCTTCGCGGGGCACCTGCCTCGCCCTTGACGAAGCGTCCTCCGATGTCTTCCGGCATCGACCATTCCGCGATTCTCGCACTGTAGGGTATTACCCACTTTATTGAGAGTATTTTCCAGGTGCCTTTCTCTTTGATATAGCCCATTTCGTATATACCGCTCGTTAATGAGCCGCCTTTGGCTTTACCATCTTGCGACGTGAAAATGCCGCCGAAGGCGTACCACCGTCCCTTGGCGATTTTACCGTCCTTTGAGATTGTAATAAGGCCGCCGGTCGGCATTAGCTGGTGCGAAAATCCCGGTGGGTTATCGCCCCTGGCGGCGCGCCCGAAATACTTTTTCACACCCTCTTTGCCCAGCCATTTGCCTTCGAGCCAGTCCAGGACAACATCTTTGCTGTCGGAAAAACAGTCGATTATCGCATCTCCCAGCATGTGCTCGACATAGTAGTTGTAAGCCTTTTGCAGTCGTTTAATTGCCTCTATATCCTCCAGAGTCGTCATCCTTTTCTCTTGAGTCTTGAGTTTCTTCTCCAGAGTCTTAATCCTGGCTTCCATTTCCGCGATTGTCATCATTATCCTCCTGTATGCATTTCTATTGTCACCATTATAAACATACGCTGGCACTAATTCCAGTATATCTCAACCCCGTCCTTTGATTGAGAGGGCGTTTAATAATACCCCAAAAAGCACACTATTGTCATTGCGAGGAGTCCTTCCAGTACTGGAAGGACGACGTGGCAATCTCCTTCTCCGGTGATAGAGTTTGCTTCGCCTCCCGACTTCGTCGGGATGGTCTCGCAATGACAGAACGAGTTGATGAATACTCTCGATTGATTTAGTTGCAACCCGCTGGCTTTTACCAGTAAAATCTTATTTGATTCAACCTTAAATAATTGTGAGAACGATGAGAGCAGAAATTATTTCTACCGGCACCGAACTTCTCCTGGGTGAAATTACGGATACCAATACCTCATTTCTGGCAGGTCAGCTGGCTTCGCTGGGAATCGACCTCTATTTCACCTCGTCGGTCGGTGATAACTTTGAGAGGCTGTCAGGGGTTCTGAGGCTTGCCTGGCAGAGGTCGGAGCTGATACTTACGACAGGCGGTCTGGGCCCGACGCAGGGCGATATTACTCGCGAAGCTATTTCCGGTCTGCTCGGTGAAACCATGCAGGTAGACCCGACTCTCAGGGAAACACTGACGAAGTTCTTCGCGGAGCGGGGTCTGGAGATGTCACCTAACAATCTCAAACAGGCCACTCTGATTCCTTCGGCGGCGCCGATTCCGAATGCCCGAGGCACTGCTCCCGGCTGGTGGGTGGAAAAGGAGGGGCGGATAATCATAGCCATGCCCGGCCCGCCTGCTGAGATGCAGTTTATGTGGCAAAATGAAGTGGTTCCGAAATTACAGCGCCGGGCGGGGGCCATTATCCTGTCCCGTACTCTTAAGACCTTCGGCCTGGCCGAATCGAAGGTGGACGAGTTACTGGCTAATCTGCTTAAATCCTCTAATCCCACCCTGGCCACTTATGCCCGGCAGGACGGTATCCACCTGCGTATTACGGCTAAGGCAGAGCGTATCGAAGAGGCGCAGGCCATGATTTTAATTCACGAAGCTGCCGTTAAGGCTGTTGTGGGTGATTTTATCTGGGGGGTGAATGATGAGACGCTGGAGAATGTGGTGGGGCAAATGCTTATCGATAGGGGGCTGTCCCTGGCGGTGGCGGAGTCTTTCTCCGGCGGCTCCCTGATACATACCCTGGCACGGATTCCGGAAAATCAACGTTTCTTTAAGGGGGGACTGCTTACCACCTCTGACGAAGCTAAAAATGCCCTTGGCCTTGAGCCCGGCCTTGCCCGGGGTAATGCTAAAGCAGCCAAAACCGCTGCCGCGATGGCATCCCTGGTACGCTATAAGATGAAGGCAGGTATCGGCATCGGCATAGAGGGCTACGCGGAGACGGTGGACAACATGATGATGGCCAGGGTCTTTATTGCCATTGCCAGCCCGGCAAATAAAGAACCTCAGGTGCATACCTATTCCGGAAGACTTACTCAGGTGGTGGGCAGGATTGCCTACCAGGCTCTCTTCGACCTGAAAAAATTCCTGACGTAAGCCTTCCCACAATTGTCATTCCAGCGAAGCTTGTCCCGTATGAGCGACTTTATCGCCATCCCGAAGAAATCGGGACTTGATACGGGAGCAGGAATCCAGTATCCCCACTCTGTCGTTCTGACCCCGATGCAATCGGGGGAAGAATCTCGGGGAGGGGGAATAAGTCTGGATTCTCGGGTCAAACCTTCAGACTGAAGCCCGAGAATGACATTATTAATCAACCCAGGAACAATCGTACTTGGCGTTCAGCCCTACCTGCATAACGCTGTAAGGTCTATCCAACTTGTTGCACACGATTGGAAAGTGCGGCATTCCCTTGGGTAAAGCGACCACGGTAGGCACGTTAAAGGTGTGTTTTTCGTGTTCCTTGCCAATCTCGATGGTAATATCCGCCCCCAGGTAGCTCAGGTTATCGGTGTTATGCCCGAAGAATATCATGCATTCATCATAAGAATGTATCTGCGCCCCTTTTCCCGGATACCAATTTCCGGGCTTGTTGTAGAGTCCCATCGTAAAATTGAGAGGGAGTCCTTCCAGGTCGTATCCCGACATGGAAAACTGCTGTTTAGCGTTGGCTCCCCCCGGTCCTTTTTTAATCGGCAGCTTTTTAATGAGGTGTTTGTATTTTTTCCCGTCGGTAGTGCCTTCCTGTTTCACCGGTGAACCCGCATATTTCGGACTGAGGGCAAGGTGGAAATGCCCGAATGCTTTATAGACTTTCTCGGTAATTAGCGGGCAGTGCGGCACCCCTTCGGGAGCGATGCCTACGGTCGGAACGCTGAACTTGTGTTTTTCATACTCCTTGCCCAGCGATAGCTCCATGTCCGACCCGAGATAGCTCAGGTCATCATCGTCATAGCCGAAAAAGAGCAGGCATTCATCAAAGGCATGGGCATGCGCCCCCATATTGGGGGCCCAGTCGCCGGTCTGGTCGTAAACCCCCACGATGAAATTGAGGTTAAACCCTCCCAGTTCCTCGCCTCCCACGAACACCAGCTCCTTGGCGTTAGCGCCTCCCCGCCCTTTCTGGTATTTTAATGTTTTCACTAAATTCCCGTATTTTGTGTCAGCCATAGCAATCTTTCCTCCTTATTCAATGTATAGGCAAATTCTATGCCATTGATAAATATATTTCAACAGACACTGCATGAGAGTTTAGCAATATTACTTTGTCATTCCCGTGAAGCCTGTCCCATATGAGCGACTTTATCGCCATCCCGAAGAAATCGGGACTTGATACGGGAACGGGAATCCAGTATTCCCATTCTGTCATTCTGACCCCGATGCAATCGGGGGAAGAATCTCGGGGAGGGGTGGTGGTCTGGATTCTCGGGTCAAGCCTTCAGGCCGAAGCGTTCAGGCTGAAGCCCGGGAATCACATTCTAAACACTCTGGATATATTGACACTCGCATATTACAGTAGTATTCTGTATTAATAGCTTTAATCCGGGAGGATTTCCACAACCAATACCCTCGAATCGGTTTGAGCATTTTTTAAGGAATGATTTTATGACTGATTCTAAAATTCGCCACGTGACAGTTCCCGGGCTGCGCCTCCACCTGAGAAGAGGGGAGCCGGACATGCTATGGCTCAACGGACAGGACCTCCTCTTACTGAATAACACCGCCGCGGAGTTCATCGAGGCCTTTATCGAGGTGATGAACCGGTACCCCGAAAAGCTTGAGGCAGCCAGCTTCAAACAGGAAATCGCTACCCGGATGGAGCAACGGTATCCTCAGATCCCGGCTGACGTTTTGATTAAGGACTTCGATGCTATCTATGGTACGCTGGTCGAAATCAGCCAGGGCAGTTGCCCCATATCGGAAATGAAGCTGGAGACGCGGGAGACCGGTCCCGGACTCTGGACAGCCCCGCCCCGCATGGATTTAGCCCTGACCTATAGCTGCAACAATAACTGCTATTTCTGTTATACGGGCGGCCCCCGGAAGGTGACGGAGCTTGGCACGGCTGACTGGAAGAAGGTCATCGCTAAGCTCTGGGATAGCGGTATTCCGCAAATCGTTTTTACCGGCGGTGAGCCTACACTCAGGAGCGACCTCGTGGAGCTTATTGATTATGCCAGGGAGTTCGTTACTGGACTGGTGACTAATGGACGCAAGCTGTCTTCTCTGGCCGCGGATTTACATCGGGTGTCACTGGACTACGTTCAGGTGAGCCTGGAATCCCACCTGCCGGAAGTCCATGATAGCATGGTTGGGGTGAAAGGTGCCTGGCAGGAGACGCGCGACGGCATCGTTGCAGCCCTGAAGAGCGACCTGGCGGTTATTACGAATACGACACTGACTAAAGATAATTTGTCGCTCTTCCCGGATTTGATACTGGCCGGTTCCGAGCTCGGATTGAAGATGATGGCCTGTAATACCCTGATATGCAGCGGGCGGGGGACGTGCAGCAAGAAGGATGCTGGCGTGTCCCTGGAGGAGCTGAAAAGCGTCCTCTCTAAAGCCCTGGAGGTAGCCCGTAAGGTCGGCGTCAAGCTGGACTGGTATTCTCCCACCTGCTACAAGCAGTTTAACCCCGTCGAGTTTGGTTTCGGGGCCAAAGCCTGCTCCGCCGCTCAGTATAACATGACCGTTGAGCCGGACGGTTCGGTCATACCCTGCCAGTCCTGGTTCAAGGAAAAAGTAGGCAATATCCTGCAAGACCCCTGGCCTGACATCTGGAATCATCCGGTGGCTCTCGGTTTTCGAGAAAAAGCCTATTTGAAAGGAAGGAAGGAATGCGAAGGATGCGAATACCTGCACCAGTGCTATGGAGGTTGTCCGCTGGAATATTCGCCCTAGTTTTTCTTCTGATGGCGGTTTTTCCGGTCCTGGCGGATACGGGAACTTACGGGATATCCGACTACATCGTCACGCTCGAACCGCAAAGCAGCGGTCAGGTCAGGATTACTTATGAGCAAAAGTGGAACGTCCTCAGCGGCCACATACCCTGGGTAACTGTCGGTTTACCCGATAGTCATTTTTCTATAGAAAACTTCAGTGGGGCCGCCTCCAAAGTTGCGGCCGCTAACTCCGGTGGATTTTCTGGAGTCAGAGTCGACCTGGACAGGGACTATCAGCCCGGCCAGACCTTTGATATCAAGTTCACGGTTTTACAGGGCAACCTGCTCGAAAGACTGACATCGGATAAGAAGTGGAGAATCGATTTCATCCCCGGCTGGTACGATAGAGCGGCTATCGAACATCTTCAGATAAACCTGTTCTCTCCGGTGGACTATCAGTCCTACATTTCCGTGAGTCCGATGCCGGCCTCGGTCAATAATAATATCATCACCTGGGAACGCTTTAAGCTGGCTCCGGGCGGCCGGTTCAATGTTACGGTGGAATCTACGGATGGCAGCTTCCTCTCGGCGGTAGCCCCCTCTGTTCCCTCTCAGAGTAAAGGCCTGGGAAAGACGTTTTATATCGTTATCGCCATTATCATCGTCGTTGGCTTACTGATATTCTGGGGCATACGGAAAAACCGGCAGGCCCGGGATGCCACGATGAAAAAACGGGTGGTCACCATCGAAGAAGAGATGGCTGAGGACGTTAAAAAAAGGGAAGAAATCGAAAAGGGCTTTGAGAAATACGTCGAGGAGAAGAAAATCCAGCCGGATGAGCAGGGTCGGTATTATGATAGGCGTTACGGCGATTATATTACCCCGGCGATATGGGCTGCGGTTATTGCCAGCCAGTTTAATCAGCCGCGGGCTCCTTATGCGGGAACAAGCTACCGCCCGGGTTGCGTGGTATCCTGCGCTTGTGTCTCCTGTGCCTGCGCCTGTGCTTGCGCCTGTGCGGGAGGTGGCGCCGCTGGTTGCTCCCGGAAAACCCTGCATGAATGCCGCACCTGTTCTGTTCATTAAATGAGCCGCGGCGTCCGGTGTATCACCGGCTTACCCCTTCGAAGGAAGTGCCACAATAGCCTGACCGGGTGCTGTCACCAGCCCGGCCTGATTTTCAACCCATATTTCGCAATCTACCAGATGCTCCCCATCCTCGATACGCTTATTCTTGACCCTTCCCTTCAACACATTGATATCGCCGATAATGTTAGGGTGGCGTATCTGGCAGGATAGTTTTTTAAGCGTGCCGTCATCTCCCATCCAGTCAGTCACAAACTGGCTCAGCCAGCAGACTCTTTGCGGCCCGTAATCGGAAGCGTTTTCCAGGCCGGCGCGTTTCTGCATTTCCTCCCTGGAAAATCCGACTTCCACGAAAGGCCGCCGGTATTCGATACGGCGGGGGACCGACGGTACGAAGAGGCCGAAGCGAATAATCTCCATCATTGTCAGAAGCCCTTTCTCCAGAGGTGGTGCCATCTCCATGCCAACTTTAATATCCTCCCAGAAACGAGGCTCAGCCCCGCGTCTTTGACGCTCGAAGGCAAGGAGGTCGGGGGATTTGGCTTCTATTCCCGCCTTAGGCTCCCTGTCAAACCGGACGGCCTGTGCCCCAGGTGGCGTAAAGCGGCAGGTGGTCGTCCGTATGGTTCCAATCAGTTCATTCTTCTGGTCGTAATAATAGGCTTCTCCGGTAGTGAAAAGCATCGGCCCGAGTGACTTGCTCTGTTTGCGGTTTATATCTACAGCTTTTCCTTTAACGGTAACCTTATCGCCCAGCCGTATTGGACGGAAGAACTCAAGCTCGGCTCCTGTGTATAAAAGACCCAGGCTCATTATGTGCGGGGCTCCGGGCGCTGATAATGCCGGCGCGCTGCCGTGATTAATGTTGTACAGGAATGTGGGCGGGGCGGTAATCATGCCAAAGCGGCTCTTCCTGGCGTAATCCTCGTCTATCCACAGGGGGTTGTTGTCCCCGACCGCTTCGGCGAAGTTCTTGATGTTATCCCTGCTTGCTTCCACGAGAAACCGCTGCTTGTTCAGGTCTATCTCTATCCCGATGCCCTTTTTATACTCACGCTCGAATTGGTCCAGAGTGATTCTCTGTTCAGCCATTGGTTCCCCTCGTTAAAACACGCATTTTACCTGACCGGCTTGAACTTCGGCAGCGTTACCTCTGCGGTCACGTCATCGAATACCACTTCCACCGGCATCCCGATATAGATGTCTTCGTTTTGGCAGTCGACGATATTGCTTATCAGAAGCGGGCCTTCATCCAGTTTAACATAGGCGACGTTATATGGGATATCGTTTTGCCAGGCCGGATGGAACGCCTGGTGAAAAACACAGAACGTAAAGACCTGCCCTTTGCCGCTCACTCTGACCCACGCCATCCTGGGGCTGTCGCAGGCTGAGCAGTCGGCGACCTGGGAATAGGCCGTCCCGCAATTCAAACATTTATATACTGTCAGTTCATGTCTTCTGGCGGCTTCCCAGAACGGCTTATCGGAAGACGTTATTGCCGGCAGTTGTTTTTTATATTCTGCCACGTCTATCTCCTCAGGATGCAGCAGGTGGCGGCGCTGCCACTGTTGACCATGCCGCCCAGCCCGGTAACAAGGCAAATTTTGGCGTCCTTCACCTGACATTCGCCGGCCTCGCCTCTCATCTGCCTTATCCCTTCGGTCAGCTGGGTGAACCCCATCAGGTAGCCCCACGATAGCCCCGTGCCCGAGGTATTGCAGGGGAATTGCCCGTCCAGCTTTAGGTTGCCTGCCTCCACGAAGGGGCCTGCTTCCCCTTTTTTACAGATACCGTAGGATTCCAGCTGGGAGAGAAGAAAGATGGTGAAGGCGTCATAAATTTCGCCCACATCCACATCTTTGAGGGTAATGCCCGCCATCCTGAAGGCATGTTCACCGGCTTTCTGCGTGACGAATCCGTCAAAGTGGTGTATAGCCTCCGGCGAGCGCTCCATTTCCCGCAGGGAGTGGTCCATGCCGTACCCCATAACGTATACCGGCCGCTTCTTGTAGCTTAGTGCCTTTTCCGCCGGGGTGATTATCAGGGCTACGGCGCCGTCGTTGACCAGGCAAAAATCATATAAGCACAATGGTTCCACTATCATCCTGGCATTCAGGTAATCATCCATGGTCAGTTTTCTATCGTGCATGATAGCTTCCGGGCGTTTATTGGCGTATTCCCGCAGCGTCAGGGCTATCGAGCCCAGCTGTTCACGGGTGAGCCCGTAAAGGTGCTTGTATCGCTGTGTCATGCAGGCTGCGGTTGCCCCCGGGCCGTACCAGCCGTAAGCCCCCGGGGTATTTCCGATTGCCGGTAAACCGCCGCCTCCGCCCGTGCCGCGCCGGCTGGCAGCGCTTGAGGCGTACAGGAGGATGCAGGTATGGCAGAGTCCGGCCTCTATGGCGCCGATAGCCATGGAAACCATCACCAGGGCGTACGAACCGAGACTCTGTACCTGCCAGCAGAGCCTGGCGGGAATCCCCGCCATCTGGAGAGGTACGGTATCATTCGGCCCGCCGCCCATCCCCTGCTGATAGATATATCCGTCGACCTCTTTTTTCTTCATCCCGGCATCTTCCAGGGCCAGGGTTATCGCCCGGGCCGCCAGCTCATCAGGAGTCATCTCGGGTATTTTGCCCAGTTTCGTCAGACCCACGCCGACGAAAGCATATTTATCCCTGATACTCATTTCCCCGCTACCCATTTTAATAATACAAACAAATTAAAACTGGACGCGTAACTAAAAAGGTGCTTGTCATTGCGAGTCCCGATGAAATCGGGACGAAGCAATCCGTTTTCCTGTCATTCCCGCGAAGCTTGTCCCATATGAGCGACTTTATCGCCATCCCGAAGAAATCGGGACTTGATACGGGAGCGGGAATCCAGAGGTGGGATAAGGTGGGGTTTGGATTCTCGGGTCAAGCCTTCAGGCTGAAGCCCGAGAATGACAACTTGATTAAGGGGATGGTTTGCTTCGTCGCCCCGACAAGTCGGGACTCCTCACAATGACAATTATATATCATTTAGTATTAATCAAAGACTCCTTCTTGCTCCATCTGTTTAAACTCTTTGCCGGATATGCTGAGGATTTCCGTGCAGATATATTCGGTGTGCTCGCCCAGGATTACGGGACGGTGCAGCTCGGCGGTGGCCTCCGAAAGCGTAAAGCCCGGCGGATGGAAGAATTTTTGCGGGCCGAGATAAGGATGTTCTATCTCGCGGAAGAAATCGTAAGCTTTAAGCTGGGGGTCTTCTTCCGAGTCCTGGGCGGTAGCCACCACGCCGGCGGCCACTCCTGCGTCCTGCATCATCGCCATCACCCGCTCCGCCGTGAGGTTTTGCGTCCATTCGTTTATATATTTATCAAGCTCGTCGCTGTTTTTTATCCTTCCGTCAAGCGTGTTGAATTTGGCATCTCTAGTCCATTCAGGATTCCCTGCCACCCCGCAAAAGCTGTCCCATTCCTGGTCGGTAAGCACGGTAATCGCCACCCACCTGTCGTTGCCTTGACAGCGGTACGCCCCGTGAGGCGCGGCATAGGCGCATTTATTGCCGGTCAGGACTGGCTCCCGCTTATTTACCGTGTAATCCAGGATGACCGGCGATAGGTAGTTGATGCCCGACTCTATCTGGGACTGGTCGATGCACTGCCCCTGGCCGGTGCGCTGCTGGTAATCTATGGCGGTAATTAATGCCAGCCCGCCGAAAAGAGGGGAGAGGTGGTCGGTATAAAAAGATGATATGGGGACCGATTTGCGGTCCGGCCAGCCGGATATGGTATAAAAGCCGGTGAGGCTGGTGACTGTCTGCCCGAAGCCCGGCTGGCTGGCCATCGGCCCGGTGTGCCCGTACCCGCAGGTGCGGTGCATGATAAGTCTGGGATTTATTTTCTTCAGGTCTTCATAGCCCAGTCCCCTTTTTTCCAGCGTCCCGGTGGTAAAGCTTTCCACGAAAACATCCGCCCATTTCGCCAGTTTCTTAAATATCTCTATCGCCTTGGGGTTATTGATGTTCAGGCTCATCCCGTATTTCTTGACGGGATGGGTTACGGCAAAGGCGGGACTGTATTCCAGCAAGGTCTTCTTGTCTACGCTGGCAGCGCCGCCCTTCTTAAAAGTACGGGGATCCACGTTACCGTGCTGTCTGGTCACATCAGGCCGGGAGGCGCTCTCGATGCGTATTACCATAGCCCCGTAATAAGCCAGGAAGTTTGCCTGGAAGGGTCCCACCCCTCCCCAGGTGAAGTCCAGGACCTTTAAACCTTCGAAAGGTCTCTTTTCCATTACCATCTCCCGAACGTGAAAGGTTAAATAATCCTGCGCTGTTTCAGATTTACCATGTCTTCCGTTGACATACCCAGTTCGCCTTTATAAATGTCATCGTTATGCTCGCCGATGAGAGGGGCGCGGAAACGCACGCCGCAGTCCCCGATTCCCGTTTTAACAAAACCCCCGGGATAGGTAACTTTAGTGCCCAGTTCGGGATGCTCCACTTCTCTCCAGAAGTTCCTTGCTACAAGCTGGGGAAATTCCAGCAGGTCTTTAGGCGTCAGGACGGGCGTCAACTGGATACGCCTTTCCAGTGCCCCGTCATGAAGCTCCATTTTGGTGTGTTTCATAAAGAATTGCTCCAGTACCCGGCGTACGTCCTTTACCTCATCAAGGGTATAATTTTGAAAACCGTCCTTTTCCCAGTCGAACCGCCCGAGGATGCCGGGGTCAACGCCGGACTCCTTTATCCACTCCACGAGGGCCCGGTTAGGGACAGCGAAACTGGGGCCGAGCCAGAAGTTATAGGCGACGCTGCCGTCCTTGCATTCCCACAGCAGGGGCATTTTAATCATACCGTCTTTGGACATAACCTTGACGCGCTCCCGGCCATCGCGCGTGACGTTAATCTTTTGCAGCGCCCAGGGGAGTTTCGTCTCTATTGAGATGGCAAAACATAGTCCTTGGTGAGATGACGCATCTACCTGCTGACCCCGCCCCATGAACCGCCGCTGGCAAAGGGCTATCATCGTGCCGACGGCACCGTTCATGGCGCCGATAAGGTGGGCATGGGGATAGCTGGGCGCCAGCGGAGGTCGGTCCGGCTCGCCGGTGATATACATGTAACCGGATAAAGCCCAGACCGCAAGGTTACGGTCATTGTAGTTTCTATATGGCCCCTTCTGCCCGAAACCGCTGATGGAAGTGAGTATAATCCCGGGATTAATCTGGCTGAGTGTGCTGTATCCCAGTCCGATTTTATCCAGGTAACCCGGGGCAAAAGACTCGATAACGACATCGGCAGTCTTTACCAGTCTTTTGAATACTTCCCGACCGTCCGCCGTCTCGATATCGAGAGTAATGCTTCTCTTGTTGGCGTTGAAGGCAAACCAGTAAAGGCTTTTCTCCGGGTCGGGGATGTCGTGGAAAAAGGGCCCCAGGCTGCGGGCAGGGTCTCCTCCCGGCCTTTCGATTTTTATTACGTCCGCCCCGAAGTCACCCAGTGCCTTGCCGCAGAGAAAACCCTTCTCGTTCGTCAGGTCGAGAATCCGATAGCAGCTGAGCATTGCCTGTCTTCCTTGGAGTAATTAAAATGCCCCCAATGGAAATCGAATCCATGTTACCGGCTTGAAAGGCCGATGTCCTAGGCCTCTAGACGATGGGGGCGCACGGTTAAGTATAGCAGATAACGCTCATCTGGACAATATTTTCGGGAGAGGGCGTCCTAGCTGGCTTAGCTTGCCTGGGAGGCGTCTCTGATGTAGAATATTATATAGTGGATGAGTTTGTACGAGGTGACATAATATGCCTATTTACGAGTATGAATGCGGTCATTGCCGCCACCGTTTTGAGGTAAAGCAGGGCTTTCATGACAAACCTCAGGCGGAGTGCCCGCAATGTCATGGGAAAGCCCGGCGCGTCTTTCAACCCTCGCCGATTATCTTTAAAGGAAGCGGTTTCTACGTTACCGATAGCCGGAAAAATACGGGAGCGGAGAAGAGTAAAGGAGAACCGGAAAAGGGCAAGGCAGAATCGGCAAAGAGCAAAGGCGAATCGGAGAAGAGCAAGGGAGAATCAGGAAAGAGCAAAGGGGAATCGGAGACCAGCAAGAGTTCAAAGTGAAAGCACTGGTTCAGCGAGTCGGTAAAGCTTCGGTCAGCGTCGCCGGTGAAGAGGTCGGTAGGATAGGGCGGGGACTGGTGGTTTTTCTCGGAGTAGCCGGCGGCGACACGGAAAGGGATGCGCAGTATTTGATGCAGAAAATCATCAACCTGCGCATTTTTGCTGATGCCGCGGAAAAGTTTAATCTCTCGTCCCTCGATATCAGTGGTGAGCTTCTGCTGGTGAGCCAGTTTACGATTCTGGCTGATACCCGTAAGGGACGCCGTCCCAGTTTTGTCGAGGCGGCGCCGCCTGAACAGGCTGAGGCTTTATTTAACTATGCCGTGGGATTGGCCCGTGACAGCGGCTTGAAGGTGGCTACCGGACGCTTTCAGCAGTCCATGCAGGTGGAAATCCATAATGACGGCCCGGTAACAATCATGCTGGACAGCCGTGATAAGTTCGGTTAACCTTTTCCATAAGAGAGATTGTTTACAATGTCATTCTGGCGCAGGCCAGAATCCAATATTCCCATTCTGTCATTCTGACCCCGATGCAATCGGGGGAAGAATCTCGGGGAGGGGACGCAGTCTGGATGCCGATTCAATCGGCATGACATTCTAAACAATATCATCCATAAGACGGGCTTGACAGTACTATACATTTAGGGTATTATTACGACTAATTGCAGTTGCATCTTGTTGTGTTATCTATAAAATGGTTATATAATTAACGTGGTTATGGCGGTGGGGGCATTAATTTTTTTTATCTTTAATTGCAAACGGTTGCAATTGCATAGAATTGAAAGTAGAGGAGGTACACCGTGCATATTCCCGATGGCTTTCTCAACGTGGCTACTATAGCCACTACTTATGCTATGTCAGCAGGCGGCGTTAGCTATGCCGTGAAAGAAGCTAACAGGAAGTTAAAGGAGAAACATATACCGTTAATGGGAGTCATGGCGGCTTTCATCTTCGCCGCCCAGATGCTCAATTTTCCTATCATCGGGGGTACTTCGGGGCACCTTATCGGGGCGGCCCTCGCGGCGATTCTGCTGGGACCTTGGGCGGCGGTGCTGATAATGAGCTGTGTGCTCATCGCTCAGTGCCTTATTTTTCAGGATGGTGGCCTGCTCGCCTTGGGAGCCAATATCTTTAACATGGGTATCGTAGCTACCTTCAGCGCCTATTTTCTCTATCGACTTGCCACTGCGGTGCTCGGCGATAGTAGAAAGGGCAGGTTAATCGGCGGTTTCATCGGGGCCTGGGCTTCGGTAGTCATGGCTTCGGTTGCCTGCGCCATTGAGCTGGCAATCTCGGGGGCATCACCCTGGGCGGTGGTGCTTCCAGCTATGGCGGGACTGCATGCCCTTATCGGTATTGGGGAGGGGTTGATAACCGGGGCGGCCCTCAGCCTCGTTCTGGCTACCCGTGCTGACCTGTGGCAGCTTCAGAAAGTCTAGGAGGAACGGGACATGAAATGGTGGCATTATGCCCTGATAATAAGTTTATTAATAGCCGTTCTTTCACCGCTGGCTTCATCTTCTCCCGATGGCCTGGAAAAGGTCGCCGAAAATAAGGGGTTCATCGGTCTGGCGCAGAGTGCTCCCTTTCAGGTAATCGCCGACTACGTTTTTCCCGGCATCTATAACGAGGCGGTGGCTACTATCCTGGCTGGACTTCTCGGTACTATCGTGATTTTTGGTGTCGTCTATGGCATCGGCTGGCTGATAAAATCGAGGCGGACGGAACGCACCGGGTAATTAAATACCATGAAACACAGTTTTTTAGACCGGTACAGTGACCGCGATAGCTTCGTTCATAGGCTCGACCCCCGGACCAAGCTTGTTGCCGTGTTCCTGTTTATCCTGGCGGTAGCTTTAACGTCGCCGGTCATGTGGCCGGTGTTCGCCGCGTATTTCATTATCATCGCCACTTTAGTTGTCCTTTCCGGCGTTCCGGTTCTTTATGTCCTGAAACGCTCACTGGTAATTATACCTTTCGTTCTTTTAGTCGCTATTTTTCTCCCTTTCTTTAAAGATGGGGAAGCCATTACCAGTTTTAATATATGGGCGTGGCAGGTTACGGCAACATATCACGGTCTACAGGTGCTGGTAACTATTTTAATAAAGGCATGGCTCTCCATTCTCAGTCTGATTTTGCTCACCTCGACGACGAAGATTTCTGACCTTTTGCGGGGGCTGGAGCAGTTACGCCTGCCGAAGGTCATGGTGATGGTGCTTTCCTTTATGTACCGTTACATCTTTATTCTGACCGACGAGGTGATGCGCATGAAGCAGGCGCGGGAAAGTCGCAACTTCGGGGGGAGCCGTCTGTGGCAGATTAAGACCATCGGCAACATGGCGGGCACGCTATTTATCCGCAGCTACGAGCGGGGCGAACGTGTCTATGACGCTATGCTGGCCCGCGGCTTCGATGGACAGAGTCGGACTCTGCGCCATCTGAGCTTCGGACTTCCGGATTTATTGTTTGGCCTGAGCTTCGGTTCAGTGGTTATTTTGACCTGTATCTTTAACTTCCTGCATTAAAAATGTTTAGCAATAGTCTGTTGTCATTCCAGCGAAACTTGTCCCGTATGAGCGACTTTATCGCCATCCCGAAGAAATCGGGACTTGATACGGGAGCTGGAATCCAGACTTTCCATACTGTCATTCTGACCCCGATACAATCGGGGGAAGAATCTTGGGGAGGGTGGGTGTCTGGATTCTCGGGTCAAGTATTCAGGCTGAAGCCCGAGAATTACGTTAGTTGATAATTTTTCTGCATTAGGTAGTGCTTATGGAAGAGGTTATCAGGATAGACAACCTATCGTACGCCTACCCGGACGGACGGCGGGCATTGACCGATATTAACCTGACCGTATATCGAGGGGAATCTGTGGCCATCACCGGACCTAATGGCGCCGGAAAGTCAACGCTTCTCTTGCATCTGAACGGTATCCTCCGCAGCGAGGGTCAGGTGAAGGTCTTTTCCGAGCCGGTTACCGATAAAAATTTGAAAGAGGTCAGGAGGCGTGTCGGGCTGGTATTCCAGGACCCGGACGACCAGCTTTTTTCCGCCACTGTCTTTGATGATGTCGCCTTCGGGCCGATGAACCTGGATTATTCCGAGGCCGAGGTCAGGCAGGCGGTAACTAGCGCCCTGGAAAAGGTGGGTATGACCGGTTTTGAGCACCGCTCGTCTCATCACCTCAGCCTGGGCGAGAGGAAGCGTATCGCCATTGCTACCATCCTGTCGATGAGCCCGGAGGTCATGGTCCTGGACGAACCGACGAGTAACCTCGACCCTCAGGGTAAGTGGCGGTTGATTGAGCTTTTACGGAAGCTGCCGGTGACCAGGCTCATTGCCACGCACGACCTTGAGCTGGTGGCAGCCCTCTGCCAGCGGGTCGTGGTGCTTGATGCCGGGCGGATAGTATGCGATGATGCGGCAGAACGAATCCTGAATAATAAGACTTTGCTGGAGGCTCATGGTCTGTCACGGCCGGCGGGACTTAAAGCAACCTCAGAGTCTGGGATTCCATTTCGAGGCTGATGTCCAGCGCTTTATAGGAGTGGGTGAGAGCGCCGATGGAGATAATATCCACTCCGGTCATGGCTACCTGATGGACGTTAGCCAGCGTGATACCTCCCGAGGCTTCGAGCTTCGCCTGCCCGGCGACCATGCTTACTACCTGCCGTATTTCATTGACGAGCATGTTATCCAGCATGATGATGTCTGCCCCGGCTTTCAGGGCTTCGAGTGCTTCTTTGGTGTTGGTGGCTTCCACTTCTAAGGTGATACCCGCCGGTGCGTTCTGCCGGGCTTTCGCCACGATGTCCTTCAGGCCCACACCCATCGCCCTTAGCGCCGCGATGTGGTTATCTTTAATTAAGACAGCGTCTCCCAGGTGCATGCGGTGATTGTGCCCCCCGCCCATGCGTACCGCATACTTTTCCAGCTGCCGCAGGCCGGGGGTGGTCTTGCGGGTGTCGACGATTCTCGCCGGGAGTCCTTTGGTTTCTTCGACGTACTGTGCCGTCAGCGAGGCGATGCCGCTGAGCCTCTGTACGAAATTGAGGGCGGTACGTTCTGCTTTAAGAATGCTGCTAACACTGCCGACTATAGTGGCGGCGATATCTCCCGGCTGGATTTTCGTACCGTCTTTAATCAGTATTTCTATCGCAAGGGATGAGTCGACGCGTTGGAAGACTCGCCCGGCCACCTCGATGCCGGCCAGGACGCCCTTTTCTTTTACCAGCAGCGATGCCTTGCCGGAAAGGTCGGGTGGTATCAGCGCCTCGCTGGTGACGTCTCCATGGCTGGTATCCTCGTCTAAAGCGATGTCGATAATGGCGTCAAGCTGTTTCTCCGTCAAATAATCGTGGAGGTTCATCTTTCATCCTTAAAAATTGGTATGGAACAAGTTGTTTATCAACCTGACCCCCTTACCCCCTTACCTTGTCAAGGGACCTGCCTCAAAAGTATCGCTTTCTTGTCATCCTGAGCGAAGCGAAGGATCTCATCCTTCTTTAAAAGACGGGATTCTTCGGTCGCTACGCTCCCTCAGAATGACATTTGGGGCAAAGCCCTTGTCAAGGGAAGGGGGAGTATAAAAAGAGAGGGGGCGAGGATTAAATAAAAAAATTATTACTTTTTTATTTCTTCCCGGCGTATCGCTACACTGCCCTTATTGACCCTCAAGGTAGTGCCGGATTCTACTTTGATAACGACGCTGTCCTCGCTCATACTCTCGATGGTTCCGTAAATACCTCCGGCAGTGATGACCTTATCGCCCTTTTTCAGTTCCGCTATCATCGTCTGTTGTTCCTTCTGGCGCTTGCGCTGCGGTCTTATCATGACGAAGTAGAACAGCGCGAAGATTACCACCAGAAAGGCAATCATATACCAGGTGCTGTTCGGGTTTTGCTCTGATGCCTGGCCGCCTGCCGGAGCCAGACAGCCGCCGATAAATACCAGGACTGTGAGAAGCAGTCCCGCGATGAGAGCGATTTTTAACACTTTGTTCATTTTTCCTCCTGGTTCACGTTGTTTGATTCTATTTTACCCTGCAGCGACCACGGGCTGGTCTTTTCAATCTTTATTTTTACCAGTTGCCCGAGGTAATCCTGTCTGCTGCTGAAAAATACTAGCTTATCGCTACGGGTGCGGCCATACCATTTCCCTTTACTCTGGCCTTCCACCAGTATCTCCACCGTCCCGCCTGACAGGCGAGCGTTGATTTCCGTCTGGATTCTCTCCTGGAGTTGTTCGACTTTACTGAGTCTTTCCTTCTTTTCCCGGAGAGGTATATCGTCCTCGAAATCTCTGGCTGCCGCTGTGCCTGTCCTGGGCGAATAGGCAGCTACATGCACTGTATCAAACTTTATCTCGGATAGCAAGTCCAGGGTCTGCTGGAACTGTTTTTCGCTTTCCGTGGGGAAGCCGACGATAACATCAGTGCTGATGGCTGCGTCAGGAATTTTTTCCCGTATTTGCTTCACGAGTGTGCGGTACTGGTCTATCGTGTAGCCGCGTTTCATGGCCTTGAGGATTTCATCGCTGCCTGCCTGCACGGGCAGGTTGAGCTGCTCGCAGACCTTGTCCAGTCCGGCGATGGCTTCGATGAGCTTTTGGCTGATGTCCTTGGGGTGGTTGGTCAGGAAGCGCAGCCGTACCACTCCATCAATCACATTCAGTTCGGTGAGCAGGTCGGCCAGGTCCGGCCTTCCCTTTAGGTCGTGCCCGTAGGAATCGACGTTCTGTCCGAGCAGTATGACCTCTTTAGCCCCCCGCCTCACCAGTTCCCTTACCTCACAGACTATTTCTGTTACCGGCCGACTTCTCTCCCGGCCGCGCCGGTAGGGGACGATGCAGTAAGAACAGAAGTTGTCGCACCCCTGGCTTATGGTCACGAAGACGCTGGGCGCGGTGTGATGGGGTAACGACAAGGTATCTGTCTTTTCCAGCCAGGGAGGATAGTCCCCCGCTTTGAAAAAGTAGTCGATATGGGGGTAGCTCTTCTGCAAAGGCCTGGTATCGGAGTTGACCAGGCAGCCGGTCAGCGCCAGTTTTATATCCGGCCTTTCCTTTTTCCAATGCCTGATATCGTGCAGCTTGTTGATGACGCGGTCCTCGGCGCTCTGGCGTACCACGCAGCTGTTAAGCACGATAAGGTCGGCCTCTTTAATGTTTTTCGTGGCTTCGTAGCCGAGCTCTTCGAAGCGGCTGGCCAGCCGTTCCGACTCTGCCTTGTTCATCTGGCAGCCGATAGTCCAGATATGGTATTTTGGCATATTGATTACTCTCTGGAAGTCAAGACTGGCTAACTAAATCTGGTTTACCAGCCGAAGCTTTAGCGCAGGCTGGCGGAGGGGGGAGGCCAACTACGCTCTATCGAGCTCCGTCGGCTAAAGGATTCTTTTATTTAATAAAGCCCTCCCTGAGCCAGTTTTAAGATATTGCTCAAGCTCAACAGCCTTGGACTTATCCTTAACAGCAAAATACGCTTCTAGTTTAAGGGGTATCCTGTTTTTAGTTGAATCAACCTTTCCAGAGTTATGTTCAAACAATCTGCGATTAATGTTATCCGTTGAGCCAATATAGAGTTTATTATCTAACGCACTTCTGAGTATATATACATACCACATAATAAATCTGGTTTACCAGCCGAAGCTTTAGCGCAGGCTGGCGGAGGGGGAGGGATTCGAACCCTCGACCCCAGTTACCCGGGGTAAGCACTTAGCAGGCGCCCGCACTAGACCACTATGCGACCCCTCCGTGATGCCAATTTTACTATAACATAATCATTAAATTGGCTCAATAAGATGGGAAAAAACCCGAAATGAAATAACCAATAATCAACCGTTATAACGAGTTTGGCAAATACTATTTGGTTATTGTATCTTGTAACTTGGTTATTGATGACTATCGTCTCGCCGCCCCGATAATCTCACTCAGCTTTTTAATCCCCTCTTTTTCCATGAACCGCTTGATTCCCTCCAGGACATCGAGGGAAACCCTGGGATTGCTGAACGTTGCCGAGCCTACCTGCACGGCGCTCGCCCCCGCCATGATGAACTCCAGCGCGTCTCCGGCTCTGGCGATGCCCCCGCAGCCGATAACCGGCACGTTAACGGAACCCGCCACCTCATAAACAAGGGCCAGAGCTATAGGTTTTATAGCGGCTCCGGATAGTCCTCCGGTAATATTGCCGATGGCGGGGCGTCTTGTAACTATATCTATCGCCATGCCTTTAACGCTGTTGATAAGGGATATGGCGTCGGCTCCGGCCTCAGCTACCGCTTTAGCCACCCCGGTAATATCGCCGGTATTTGGGGTGAGTTTAACTATTATTGGCAGAGACGTGGCGGCCTTGACTGCTTTAGTGACTTCAGCGGCGGATTCCGGACTGGCACCGAAGGCGGCGCCGCCGGCCCCGACGTTCGGGCAGCTGATGTTGACCTCGATGCCGCTGATACCGGCTATACCATCGAGTTTTTGAGCCAGCTTCCTGTATTCGTCGACGGTATCTCCGGCGATATTGACGATTACCGGCACCCGCCAGCCTGCCCAGATAGGCGCTTTATCCCTGATAAGCGCTTTAACACCGATATTCTGTAGACCGATGGAGTTGATGACGCCGGAGGCGGTCTCCACGAGGCGCGGCTGCGGATTTCCCTCCCGGGGTTCCAGGGTGGTTCCTTTGCAGACGATAGCCCCCAGTTTTTGTATGTCGAATAGCTGGCTGTATTCCGTCCCGTAGCCGAAAGTACCGGAGGCTGTCATAACGGGGTTTTCCAGGAGCAGGCCCTTCTTATGTTTGGGGGCTAATTGAACTGATAGGTCTGGCGACACTTTTCTTTCCTACCTGGTTTAACTTCTGGCTGAAAGCTTACCAGACTCCTTGATGTGATTGCAAGTTATTTGGGTGAGACCCCCCAGTTGAAAAGGGTATACACTTGATTGTACGGTTTATGTCAGATGCGTATCATTATGAGCGTATGGCGACAGTACCGACTTTAACACCAAAGTCGACGCCTGGTTTTCAGGTAAAGCGACTTCGCCTTGCCAGCCTCCTCTCCCGGCAGAAACTGGCGAACCTGGCTGGTGTTCCTCAGGAGCAGGTGGGCCTGTTCGAACAGAATTTACCTTTGCCGCTGGATAGCAAGCGCAAGATACTTAAAATTTTATGGGCTAGAAAAAGCAAGAAGTGATGTATCGTGCATCACTTCTCATCTTTTACCTGTAATCAGATTCAAATCAAATAGCTGTTTATCCTCGATTATCCTTCCTGTTTTTTATCAATTTATCCGCATAATCGTATTATTTTTCCTATTTATCAGCCTCAGTACAAATTCACGTACTGGCTTATCCTGCCCGGGATAGTCCGTTCGATATTCAGCACCGGGCCATCGGCAGGTTTGACCTCCAGCGAGAAACGATGGTAAGCATCGATGGTGACATTGCCTGTCGGTATGATTATATCGACCTGAAATAGTTCATTCGGGTCTAGTAGATTATCATCGTTAATCGTAGCCAGCTTATCAATCGTCCAGTCTAAGTAAGGAATCAAATTATCGGCATCGCTGTATGAGATAACCAGGGGGCTGATGTTGGCTGAAGATGGATTGAAGTCGACCGGACTGCCGGCGGCAGGGATGCCCACGCACATATAGATATCCGTAACCACGCCGCTCTGCATTTTAGCGATAATGTTACCTTTTACCTCGAGCGTGCTCATGGTCGATTGTAACCCGGCATTAATGGCTTCCTTCGCCTTCTGCGAGGAGTACAACCCCGCGGAAAGAACGACATAGGCGAACACTGAAGCAACGATGACAAATGCGATTAAGATTATCGCTGTCTCCAGGCCCGTGATGCCTTCTTGGCTTTTACGAATTTTATTTATTAGCCTCCACATAGTTTTAACCTCCCCTTTTCACTAAAGAGTAATACCGCTGTTTGTCCATAGTACTTTTTATATATATGTTGTTATCTGTTGGGTATCTTTTCGCTCTAAGACGTACTAAGAATAACAAGAATGTGGTAACTAAAACATAAATATCACAGGCTGGTAAATAAATATTTCATTACACTTTGGTACTGCTGAAATTTATTTGATGACCATACCTTTTCTTAACCCTACCTCCCTTAATCTCCCTCTCTCCTGCGCTCATTTCACCAGCCCAAAAGTGCTCTGGTTACTAAATAATGCAGGCTAGAGATTGAAAAGGGTAATGTACGGCCATCGGCTGGATGACGACTCTGGATATTGTTGACGTAAGGATTATCAGGCGTGTTAAAACTGGCAGCTGAGAGTGGTGCAGGGGTACTGACCGAAGGCAGGAGTACTATCTGCTGCTGCATCCGGATTCAGGCAACAGCGCTGGCAGACGGGTTGTTTCCGGCAGACGTCCTTGGCCAGGCGGACGAGCAGGGCGTGGTATTCGTTGAATAGCCTGGCGTCTGTCGGCAGATTCGCCATGAAGAACCTTTGATAGGCAGAATAGCTGTTGCTTCGGGGCGCCAGCCCCATTCGACCGATAATACGGCGGGTATAGGCATCGATGACGAAGATGGGCTTGTTGCCGGCATAGAGTATTATAGAGTCGGCGGTTTCCTCACCGATGCCGTAAATAGAAAGGAGTTGCCGGCGCAGCGAGTCGATATCCTGAGCAAACAGCTTATCCAGGTTATCGTCATATTGCTCCCCGAGCCAGCCTGCGAATGTCTTTAGTTTCCGCGCTTTGACGTTGTAGTAGCCGCAGGGATAGACAAGTCTGGCCAGTTCGGGCTCGGGCAGTCGACGCAACCCTTCCGGGGAAAGAATTCCGGCGTTTTTCAGATTGTTGATAGCCTTCTCGACGTTGGTCCAGGCGGCGGACTGTGTCAGTATGGCGCCGACGATTACCTCGAAGGGTTCCCGGGCGGGCCACCAGTGCTGCGGGCTATAATGGGCCAGAAGGCGGTGCTGGATATCCAGCAATATCCGGTTCAGCTCTTGGTCATCCATCGTGGCACTCTGGCATCATCTACCGAGTCGAGCCCCGGGATGTATGGCTTAATATCGATTACCGGCGTACCGTCTATCGCATCCAGCCCCTGGACTTTTAATACGTTATTACGGCGTTCCACCAGCCTGACGGTGGTCTTTCCTATGGGATTGGGACGGTCCGGCGAACGGCTGGCGAAGACGCCCACCGGGGAAGTTTCCATTCGGTATCTGGGGTGCACTTTCATGGGGGCCGGCTTGTGAGACTGGTGCATCCAGTAGATGACGATAATGTGGGAGAATTCATCCAGATTGTCCAGCGCTTCCGTGAGTTTCGGGTCGAACACAATTTCAGAGACGACGTTACTGGCGTCACACTTTTCCCGTCGCTTTATCTCGCTGCGGACGATGCCGATAGCTTTCAGGCTGATATCCGGTAATTCAATGTCCATTATGAATAGAAAAGCAGTCTATTTATAGAAAGTCTGTTATGATAATATACATCCTCAAATATACGGGGTGTTTAGCAATGGCTTGCTGTCATTCTTGAGCGAAGCGAAGAATCCGTTACTATTCCCCGAAGGACAGATTCTTCAGTCGCCCTTCAGCCGAAGGACTCTTTCAGAATGGCATTTATAAACACCCTCAAATTTATCGCCTGGCTATTGCAGGGGCGTCAGTGTGAGGAGCTTCTTGGCAATTTCCGGATATCTGGCGATGAATTTCAGTTCTTCCTCAACCAGCGGCTTCTGCGATTCTACGTTGGCATATCTCACCAGTTCCAGAATCTCATTAGTCTCTTCCCGGCTTTTGAAAGAGACCTCGAGCTTGCCCATGACGTGGCCGAAGCCGGCGGTGCCGCTATACTGCCCGGCGATGATTTCCCGGCCGGTCTCTACCTTTATAGGGTCGCCTCGCCCCAGCTCTTCATAGCTATAAAGCTCGTAGTTTCCCGGGTCTTTCAAGACGCCGTCGGCATGAATGCCTGATGAGTGGGCAAAGGCATTCGCCCCGACGCCGGGCTGATTAATGGGAATGTCCACTTTAAAGGCGTATTCGGCAAATTTGGCTATCTTCGAGGCTAATTTTAGTTTTATCGAACCGGCCAGCGGGTATCTCGTAGCGGTTTCTTTTGATTTGGTCGCGGCGAGGATAACCGCAATAAGGTCGGCATTGCCGGCCCTCTCGCCGATGCCGTTGATGGTGGTATTGATGTAAGCATCCTGCCCGCCATCGATAACACCCATGGCTCCGGTAACGGAGTTGGCTACCGCCATGCCCAGGTCGTTATGGCAGTGGAGCTCGATGGGTATCGCGACCTTTTCTGCTAGAATCCGGCTGTTGTCGTAAATGGTGAAAGGATTATCATAACCCAGGGTATCGCAGTACCTTAGTCTATCGACACCGTGTTCTTTGGCGGCCAGCCCGAACTCGATGAGGTAGTTGATATCTGTTCTGGAGGCATCCTCGGCATTGACGCCTATAGACTCGACGCCGTGAGCGCGGGCGGCATCGACCGCCTCGGTCATTTCTTTTATGATATCGTTGCGTTTCCTTCGTCCCTGGAACTTACCATTAATCATCTGGTCGGACGTGGATATGGATAAGTTGAGATGTTTGATATCGGGTATAAGCTGAAAGGTGGTCTCCACATCCTCAACGATGGCTCTAATCCACCCCCCCAGGCGGATATGTTTAAGTACGCCCATCTCGGCCAGCTCCAGGTTAGCTTTAAGGTAGTTAATTTCGTGCCTGGTGGTGGGAAAACCGAACTCGGACTGGAAGACCCCCATATCGTTCAGATAGATATTAATCATCGTCTTCTCGAGCTTGGATAGTCCGAGCTTGGCCGTCTGTACGCCGTCTCGATTAGTCACATCGATAAGATATATCTCAGGCATATGGGCCTCCCCTCCGGGTGACCGTATTTCCAGTACGAATCACAACTCTATATTAACATATGTCATAATGGTGGGCAAACAATATATCGGCAATAATAAGGAAAAGAGTCATCGGTTCATTCCAGTTTGACACTCCCCATCTTTTGTCATCCCAGCGAAGCTTGTCCCGTACTCGATACGGGAGCGGGAATCCAGTTGGGGCGGGGGATAAGGGGTATTATATTTCTGTTCTCTGGATTGTTTGACACTCGTAAGGGCTGGTGGTAGATTAAAGGTAGTATCAAACTCGCTTTAATAATATGAACGTCGGTGTCAGCAAAGTAAGCCTGCGCATTCCGGAAAACATGGACCTCAAGGGAAAGCGCCAGGTGTTGAAGTCTATTATCAGTCGTGTTCGCAACAAGTTCGATGTTGCCGTTGCCGAAGTCGATGATAATGATATCTGGCAGCTCGCCACTATAGGGATTTGCTGCATCAGTAATAACAAACGCCACAGCAATCAGGTTCTTTCCCGGGTGGTGGACTTTATCGAGAAAAGCCGCTTTGATGTGGAACTACTCGATTATTCAATCGAAATTATAGACGTGTAGGCAAAAGACCATGGAAATCCAGGCTTTCCTCAATCATATTCGCTCTCAGTCCACATATGAGAATCAGATTGCCCATATCGAGCACATTGCCCCCCGCCGCCCCAGCTACGCAGGACTGGATGAGCCTCTGGCAGGAGTACTCCAGGACTGTCTTGACGCGCAGGGATTATCCCCTCTCTATTCACATCAGGCCGATGCCGTGAATAAAATCCGCCGGGGCAAGAATGTGATTATCGCCACATCCAGCGCCAGCGGCAAGACCCTCTGCTATAACATCGCCGTGATGCAGGCAATCTTAAAAGAACCCGCCACCCGCGCCCTCTATCTCTTCCCCACCAAAGCCCTGGCCCAGGACCAGTTGCGTAAGCTGCATGAGCTTTTTTCCCCCGGACTGCTTCCAGTGGAAAGCATGGCTACTTTCGATGGCGATACACCGCGCTCGGAGCGGGCTGATGTCAGGAGGTACGGGCGGATTATTTTGACTAACCCGGATATGCTTCACGTCGGCATTATGCCCAATCACCAGTCGTGGGCGGGCCTGCTGCGTCACCTGCGCTACGTGGTAGTCGATGAAGCCCATATCTATCGCGGTGTTTTCGGCTCTCATGTGGCCTGTGTCCTGCGTCGTTTACGCCGCCTGTGCCGACTCTATGGTTCCGACCCGCAGTTTATCTTGTGTACGGCGACTGTCGCCAATCCCGGCGAGCACGCTGAAGGGTTGACCGGCCTGCCCTGTGAGGTCGTCGATAATGATGGCTCTCCCCGCGGCTGGAAGGACTTTGTTTTCTGGAATCCGCCGCTCATGGACGAAAAGAAGACCGCCCGGCGCAGTGCCCACTGGGAGTCGACCAATCTGTTCACGGAACTGGTCAGCCAGGGCACCCGCACCCTGACCTTTACCCGCACGCGCCGCCTCACCGAGCTTATTTATATCTATACGAAGCAGCGTTTACAGGAAATCAGCTACCAGCTATCGCAGCTGATTATGCCCTACCGCGGCGGCTATATGCCGGAAGACCGCCGCCGCATCGAGAGGGAGCTTTTCGGGGGGAAGCTTCTGGGTGTGGTGGCCACTAATGCTTTAGAACTCGGCATCGATAGCGGTGGACTGGAAGCCACGATACTTGACGGCTACCCGGGGAGCATCTCCAGCACCTGGCAGCAGGCGGGCCGCAGCGGGCGGAGTCAGGGGGAATCTTTAAGCTTTCTGGTGGCCTGGGATAATCCCCTCGACCAGTATTTCATGCGTCACCCGTCCGACTTTTTCCAGAAGGGCTTCGAGCATGTGCTGGTCAACCCGGATAATCCCTATATTCTGAAAGACCACCTGCTCTGTGCCGCCTGGGAACGACCCCTCGACGCGGTTGACGAGGAGATATTCGGGGGCGACTTCGTGCCGCAGCGGGATGCGCTGGCAGAGGAGTCGCAGCTTCGTGAGCGGCGCGGGAAATGGTATCTGGCGCCGTCCATCTCCTACCCGGCGCAGAAGATTAATATTAGGTCGTCGTCGGGGCAGGACTACGCCGTCGTTGACGTGTCCACCGGCTCTTTGATGGAAACGGTGGAGAGCAGCGTCGCCTTTTTCCAGGTGCACCCCGGCGCTATCTATCTGCACCAGGGAGAGTCGTATCTTATCGGTAAACTGGATTTGACCAATCACGTCGCCTATGCCGAGCCGACCAGAGCCAATTACTATACCGAGACTAAGGAAATCCATGACCTGCATGTCCTGAAGGTGAGAGCGAGCAAGACCGTCGGTCTCGTTAACGTTAGCGTTGGTGACGTGGAGGTGACTATCGACGTTGTCGGCTTTAAAAAGTACCGGCAGTTCTCCGAGGAGGTCATCGGGGAAGAGCCTTTAGACCTCCCCACTATTACCTTCCCCACCGTGGCGCTCTGGTTCGATATCCCCCCTCATGCCATCGCCCGTATCGCCGAGAAGGGCCGTGACTTTGCCGGGGGACTCCACGCTACCGAGCACGCCGCCATCGGCATTCTGCCCCTCTTTGCCCTGTGCGACCGCAATGACATCGGCGGTGTTTCCACCCCCCTCCACCCGGATACGGGCCGCGCCCAGGTCTTTATTTATGACGCCTATCCCGGCGGCATCGGCATCGCTGAAAAGGGCTATGACATGATAACCGAGCTCTGGCAGGCCACTCTCAACGTGATTGCCGAGTGCCCCTGCGATGATGGTTGCCCCTCCTGCGTGCAAAGTCCCAAGTGCGGCAATAACAACAAACCCTTGGACAAAGCAGCGGCAAAGATAATCCTGGAAGAGCTGCAGGGAGGGTAGGAAAACATTGTGAAAGATAAGAGAATCATCTCTATTTCTACTTTCTTTGATTATAATGTCCCAATTGAAAAACAGATACCTTTGATTGCTGAAGCCGGATTTACCCATGTCTCGCTGGGTGCAAAAAAATCGCACTTCGATTATTTATCAAAAGAAGCTAGACAGAAACTCATCGACCTATTAAAACAATATTCGCTAAAGATTGACACGATTCATGGCCCAAATGCAGATAAAGCCAGTATCGAAGAATTTGCAAAAATAGCAGAAGCATCTGTTGAGTTAAAGGCGACTGTGGTTGTTTTTCACGGAAGTTCATTTGATTTTAGTGAGAGTGAATTAGATTCCAGGTTTCTGGAACTGAAGAAAGCCTGCGTGGAAATCAATAAAATTTCACTAGAGACAGGCATTACCTTCGCCCTGGAAAACGTGCTGCCTGGTCCGGCCACGGAGCTTATTAGAAGGGTTCTCCTGGAATTCGACTCTAAATATATCGGCTTTTGTTATGACTCATCCCATGACCAGGTTGACGGGCCGCGTTCTTTTGATTTATTAAAAGAATTGAAATCGAAACTGGTGGCCGTCCATTTATCGGATAGAATCAAGCCGTTTGTCGACCACGTTATTCCCTGGGAAGGATTCATTGATTGGGATGAATTATGCCGGATTCTGAAAGACTCCAATGTGACCTTTCCTTTGCTGTTGGAAGTGATGACGACTCATTCTGCTGAGAAAGACCCTGTGGAATTCCTCAATCTGGCCTACGAGCGGGGATGCAGGTTATATGATAAAATTTTCACGTGATTTTTTGTATTGTAAATTTTATGTTTACCTGAATACAATAGGTATCAGTTAATTTATTCGACTTGCCCCCACCCACCGTTCTAGATTATCTATTCCCACTCGCGCTGCCCTCGTTTCCCCCTTTTGTAAAGAGCCTGCCCTGAGCTTGCCGAAGGGAGACTCAGGGGGATTTTGTATCCAACCGCCCCTCTGGATTCCAGCTGGAGTTTACCCCGTACTTGATACGGGGCTAGAATGACAATTCGTGATAAGGGTTTTAATCTGTCATTCTGGCGCAGGCCAGAATCCATACCCCTTCTCCTCACCCCCAACAGGGGCGTGCGCAGCGAGAGGGGGCGCCAGCCCCCTCTCAAATTTCTTCCCCCCTTCCTTTCGTAAAGGAAGGGGGCAGGGGGATGGATTTTCAATAAATTCTTCCCCCTCTCTGCTAGCGGAGAGGCCTGCCTGCCGTAGCTTTAGTGTAAGCATGGGGACACAGGGGGAGATGTCGATACTGACAAAACCCTATTTCCTTTCTCCCCACAACTCCTATATACTGTAAATAGTGTTTCTGTAATTGACTATATGTTCTACTTGCATATACTTAACATAACTCTAAAAACGAATGCCCGGAAAATGAAGCTAACTTAACATATAACGAAAAACGAATACCCCAGGCTATTTACTCGTAAAAAACTAAAAAATATTTCAAAAAACGAATAAACGAATCAAAATAAAAATTCATTTCCCTTTAAAACGGAGGTTGTCCCATTAACATCTTCCAGAAAGTCCTCAAGCGCACGCACGACACCTGGTTCGGCAAAGCCATGTCCCTCTTCAACCGCGCCTCTATAGGCAAAGAGGTCTGGGACGAGCTTGAAGAGCTGCTCATCTCCGCGGATGTCGGCGTCGGCACCACGGAAAAGCTCATCACTATCGTCAAGCAGCGCGCCGCCGAGGTAAAGCTCGATGGCTCTCAGGTACGCTCCATCCTTAAAGACGAGATGATAAAAATCCTGAATGTTCCCCCTCGTGAAGCGAGTGTAAATATCGCACCACCCAAAGTCTATCTGGTAGTCGGCGTCAACGGCAGCGGCAAGACCACCTCCATCGCCAAGCTGGCTTATAGCTTGAAAAAAGAGGGTAAAAGCGTCCTTCTGGCGGCGGCGGATACCTTCCGCGCTGCGGCCATCGACCAGCTCAAGAAGCAGGGGGAAAGGGTGGGTGTGGACGTTATCGCTCACCAGCCCGGCGCCGACCCTGGCGCGGTCGTCTATGACGCTTTGCAGGCGGCGAAAAGTCGGCAGGTAGACGTTGTTATCATTGATACCGCCGGCCGTTTACACACCAAGTTCAATCTCATGGAGGAGCTAAAGAAGGTCAGGCGCGTGGCTGCCAAGACGGATGTCACTGCCCCTCATGAGGTTATCCTGGTGCTGGACGCCACCACCGGCCAGAACGGCCTCACTCAGGCAAGGTATTTCACCGAAGCGGTCGGCGTGACCGGCATCTTTATCGCCAAGCTAGACGGCACTGCCAAGGGCGGTATCGTGTTGGCTATCTGTGACGAACTTAAAGTCCCCATCCAGCTTATCGGTGTTGGCGAGGGGCTGGACGATATGGTAACCTTTGATGCGTCAGCCTTTGTCGAGGCGTTATGCTCTTAAACTCCTTTTTTTTGTCATTCTGAGGGAGCGTAGCGACAGAAGAATCTCTGGGCAGGGTGGGAATAAATATATATGTGTAATTGCTTTACATCGTATACCCCTGAAGCAATGGAGGTAGGATGATTATTGTAGGTATAGACCCGATAGCTTTTACCATCGGACCTATTACCGTAGGGTGGTATGGTATTATGGTGATGCTGGCGGTGGTAACATTGGTCGTATGGGCGCTGCTTTCGGTGAAGAAAGACCCCCGGCTTACCTACGATATTGTGATTAATACTGCCCTGGTCGGTATCCCGTCAGGTGTGATATTTTCCCGTTTACTCCATGTTGCCGACCTCTGGAAATACTACTCTCAAAACCCCGGGCAGATAATCGGTGGTGCCGGCCTGACCATCTGGGGAGCGGTGCTGGGGGCGGCCCTGGGTGTCTGGATTTATAGTCGCTTCCGCAAAATATCCTTCGGCCACATGGCGGATATGCTTTCACCCGGCATTATCCTTGCCCAGGCTATCGGACGAGTGGGCTGTACCATCCTCGGCGATGATTACGGCTTCCCCACCTCGTTGCCGTGGGGCTTCGTTTACACCAGCCCGAACAGTCCGGCTAACATGGCGGTGGGTCTAACTCCCACTCACCCGGTTGTTACTTACGAGATATTTTTCAATATCATTGTGTTTGGTATCTTACTGATGCTGCGGAAAAAGCTCCGGCCCGATGGCTCGCTCTTCCTGGTCTACCTGGCGTTTTATTCAGTCTGGCGTATCGGCAGCGATTTTCTCCGCGAGGGAACGGACTTCTTATTAGGCTTGCACCAGGCTCAAATTATCGGTGTAATCGTGTTGATTATTGCCATTGTCCTGATAGCTCTACGGACACGTTGGGTGAAAAATGCGGAGGTGGCAGGCGAAAAACCCGCCGACTAGCTCTTGTGCCGGTTGATTAACGCCACTTTCCAGTTGTCGTTATCCGCCCGTATCCCCCCGATGGCGCATACGCGGATGTCGTTACCCTGGTACGTTGCCGCCGAGATACTATAGATATACTCGGCCAGTTCCTCCGGTGTGTCGGCTTCGTATTTCAGTTCCTTCAGGCCGCCGTCCACGTTGAAAGCCTTGGGATTCTTCATGTTCCCGTCATACGTGGAAACGCTGGTCAGAATGCCCGGTTTCGGCTTCACCTGCCAGGCGGCGGCCGGTCGGCTGTATGTTTTTATGCTGATAATATAGACAGGCTCAGTTTTGCTGCCGGGATTGGTGATAACACCGGCAATCCTGGGTGTATTAAGGCTATCCGGCTCGGAACGGGCACCATCCATAATTTTTTGCAGGTAACTCTTAATAGGCGGCGTTCCCGTGTGGAACAGGAGTTTATAGGTTTCAAATATCGCCTCGGTCTGAATACCGTTGCTGATGGCAACCAGACCGATGCCATTATCGTATTTCAGTGCCGTATAATGCTTTAACCAGTCGTACGGCTGGTTACCCAGCGGCCCCATGATTATGCTGTTTTCCACTGGAGTCGCCTTTCGCTCCCGACTCTGCGGCGAGCGGCCGGTGACCAGATAGGCGAAAGCCGGCCTTTCTTTTATCGTCAGTCCGATGAACAATTGCCTTCCCGGATAGGGTCCATTCGGGTTTTTCATGGTGTTCTCTCCTGTTAGCTGCTCTTCTTAAAGTCCAGTATATTCAACCTGAGCTGTTTTTTACCGCCCCAGTTATCCACCTCAAGATTATAGACGATGTCGAGGCGCGGTGATAGCTCCGATTGGTGATTGGCTAGCCTGAAAGCCACGCAGTCCCAGACCGTGCCGCCCTGTCTCAGCTTCATTCTCAGGTGCTCGCCGCCATTGCCCATGGTGCGCCTTTCCAGTACCTCCACCCCCCGACTGAGGAACGTGGGCACCGGGTTGCCGTTGCCGAAGGGTGCCAGCAGTTGCGTCGTCTGGTAAGTATCCCCGGCGAGGTCGTTAAGGGCAATGGTGGCATCGATGTCCAGATGCGGGCGTAGCTCGACTCCGCTCAGTTGTTCTGCAGCCATGGCGGAAAGCTCTTTCTCCAGGTGGGGCAGATTTTTCGTGGGCATGGTGAAGCCGGCGGCCTGGGCATGACCGCCATAGCGGGTGAAATAACGGCTGAATTTATTAAGGGCGGTGATAATATCGAACTCCGGGATGCTGCGGCAGCTGGCATGACAGATTGTATCCGCGGTATGTATCACGATGGCGGGGCGGTAGAACTCCTCCGTAAGTCGACTGGCCACCAGCCCTGCAATGCCCATGGGGTATTCCTTATCGGCGGTTATCAGCAGGGGAGGCAGTCCCTGGGCGATGACCTGCTCCCTAGCCCTGACAAGCGTAGTATTGGTCAGTCTCTGCCGCTCCTCATTTTTCCCGGCCAGCCATATCGCCAGTTCCTGCGCTTCCTGCGGCGATTCGGTCATGAGCAGGTTATAGCCGATGAGGCCATCGGCAAGTCGGCCGGCGGCGTTCAGGCAAGGCGCGATAACCCAGGAAATCCTGTCCGCATCGATGCTGCCGGCCTCAAGTCTGGTCTGGCTTATCAGTTCTCTAATGCCGGGTCGCGGGTTTGAGTTCATATTCTTCAGGCCTTCTTTGATAAGGTAGCGGTTCTCCCCCAGCGGCGGCGACATATCGGCGATAGTGCCGATGGCTACCAGGTCCATCACCCCGTCTAACTGCTCTTCCTTGCCGAGGCTTCGGAATAATGCCTGGAGCAGCTTGAAAGCCACCCCCACCCCTGCCAGCTTGGCAAACGGGTAGACCGAGCCAGCTAGCTTGGGATTGACGACGGCAAAAGCCTCCGGGATTTCGTCTAGGGGGTTATGGTGGTCGGTAATGACGATATCCAGCCCCATCGTCATCGCCTTTTTTACCTCCGCCGCATCGGTAACCCCGCAGTCGACGGTGATGACAAGGCTGATTCCCTCCTCATGAAGTCTTTTCAGGACGGTTGTGGTCAGCCCGTGGCCCTCCGTCTGGCGGTGGGGGATATAGGGGCTGGCTTTTCCCCCCAGGAGGGATAAACCCTGGACGAGGGCGGCGGTGGCGGTAATGCCGTCGGCATCGAAGTCGCCGTAGACGCTGATGTTTTCTCCCGAAAGCAGGGCCTTATAGACCCTGGCTACCGCTTTTTGCATGTCGGGAAGCAGGAGAGGGTCGCACAGCAGGCTCCGGTCGCTGGCGAGAAAAGCCGGAATATCCTCCAGCCGCGAGATGCCGCGATTATAGAGGAGCTGTACCAGTAATGGGGAATATCTGGAACTGCTGTCCTTCTCCGGCAGTGCCCTTCCGCGGAAGGGTGGCAACAGGTTCCAGCGACTGTGACTCAAGCTTGTGCCTCGGTGTATTTCCGTAAGATAAGGACGGAATTGTGTCCGCCGAACCCGAAGGAGTTGGTCAGGGCTGTGGTAACTCTGGCTGGGCGGGCAACATTGGGTACATAGTCCAGGTCACAGGCCGGGTCGGGGTTATCGTAGTTTATCGTCGGCGGTATGATTCCCTTTAAAATCGTCATGATGCAGATAGCCGGTTCGATGGCGCCGGCACAGCCGATAAGGTGTCCTGTCATCGACTTTGTAGAGCTGATGGGTACTTTATAGGCGTACTCGCCGAAGACTGTCTTGATAGCCTTGGTCTCCATGGCATCGTTCAGCTGGGTGGATGTGCCGTGGGCGTTGATATAGTCGACTTCTTCGGGCTTGATGCCGCCTCTTTTCATGGCCATTTGCATCGCCTTGGCAGCACCCTCGCCGCTTTCCAGCGGCTGTGTCACGTGAAACGAGTCGGCGGTGGCTCCATAGCCGACGATTTCTGCCATGATGTTAGCGCCCCGGTTCAGGGCATGTTCCAGGCTTTCCAGGACGAGGACGACGGACCCCTCGCTGATGATAAAGCCGTCCCGGTCTCTATCGAAAGGACGTGAGGCTTTCTGGGGCGGGTCATTCTTTGTTGATAGAGCCTTGAGGGCATTGAAAGCGGTGATGCCGAGCGGGTTGATAATGGCTTCGGCGCCGCCGGCCATCATTACCTGGGCGTTACCGTACTTGATATATTCGTAGGCGGCACCTATGGCGTCCGAGCCGCTGGAGCAGGCCGATGTCATGCACATGTTCGGACCTCTAACCCCCAGCGCAATCGATATCTGGGCGGCCGCGATATCTGAAATCATCATCGGCGCCAGGAACGGACTTACTCTATCAGGCCCCTTTTCTACCAGTATCTTGGCCTGCTCGAACAGCGTGGTCAGGCCGCCGATGCCGCTCCCGATAAAGACACCGATATCGTCCTGATTGCTGCTATCGATTTTCAATTCTGATTTTTGTACCGCCTGGTAGCCGGCGGCGACTGCCAGTTGGGCGAAACGGTCCATACGGCGGACTTCTTTACGGTTGATGTAATGGCTGGGGTCGAACCCCTTTACCTCGCCGGCGATTTTCGTCTCATGGGGGGTGGCATCGAACAGCGTTATATAGTCGATACCGGACTTACCGGCGATAAGATTTTCCCAGGTAGTTGCCATGTCGAGGCCGAGTGGTGTCAAAGCTCCGATGCCCGTAACGACAACTCTATGGACTTGTCCGTTAATAGTAATAACCTCCTTGTTCTTACACTTAAAGGGGAATGCGAATATCCTGAGGAATTCAACTTATTTCTAACATATTTTTAGATTAATTTCAAGTCGAATGGTCATGGCGAGTCCTTCTTTGGAAGGACGGCAGGTCGGCGCGCCGAAGCAATACCTGCTTAAAGCCTGTATAATATCAATCACCCTTCCCCATAAAATACTCTCATTTCCCTTAAGAGGAGTGCGAAGCGAGAGGGGCGCCAGCCCCTCTCAATATTATCCCCTCTCCGACCAGTCAGATGCAACCATTAGCATGATATAGCAGGTCGGGGAGGGGTAAGGGGTGAGGTTAGCTCTTCACCCGAATGACAATAAAATTTATGTATTTTTGACCCCATGATAATCGGAACAGTATAATTTTGAATGTAGCCACCAGAAATTGGCTATATTTGTATGAATAATAAAGCAGCAAGGCCTACGATAGCTCTGGACAGCCTCGGCTGTAAGCTGAACCAGGCGGAGATGCAGCAACTAGCACGGCAGTTAACTACCGCCGGGTACAGGCTAGTGGCGCCCACGGATAAAGCCGATATCTATATACTGAACACCTGCACGGTAACCCATATTGCCGACCGCAAGTCGCGGCACATGCTGCGTTTAGCCCGCCGCCGCAATCCCGGTGCCAGACTGGTAGCCATCGGCTGCTATGCCCAGCGTTCTCCCCAGGAGCTGGCACAGATTGAAGGAGTGGAACTTGTTATCGGTAACGACCGGAAAATGAGCCTTCTCAAACTTTTAGAGGATGCCGACAACCCGGTCAGGCCGGTGACCGGGGACTCTATGAATAAACAGCAATACAGCCGCACCCGCGCTTTCGTCAAAGTCCAGGACGGGTGTCGTAACTTCTGCGCCTACTGCATGGTGCCCCTGGTACGAAGTCGGGAGGAAAACGTGCCGGTGGAAAAGGTGACGGCTCTGGTCAAGGGTCTAGTGGCTAATGGCTATCAGGAAGTGGTGTTGACCGGTACGGAAATCGGCGCCTATAACGGCAACGGGGTAAACCTGGAGGGGCTTTTAAAACGTATCCTTGCCGAAACGCCGGTGCCCCGCCTGAGACTTTCCTCCCTACAGCCCCACCAGATTTCACCCGGGATAATCGGGCTGTGGCGCGACTCCCGTTTGTGCCCGCATTTCCACCTGTCTTTGCAGAGCGGCAGCGATACCGTGCTTAAAAGGATGAAGCGACGCTATAATATCGACGACTATAGGCGTGTCGTCTCACTTATTCGGGACTCGATACCGGATGTGGCTATTACTACGGACGTTATCGTCGGTTTTCCCGGCGAGACCGATGCGGAGTTTCAGGAAACTCTGGACTTCTGCCGGCGGATGCAGTTTGCCCGTATTCATGTCTTCCCGTTCTCATCGCGACCGGGCACGGAAGCGGCAACTATGCCGCAACAGGTGCTCGCTGGCGTTAAAAAGCAGCGCAGCCAGAAGATGCTGGCGCTGGCTGAAGAGAGCGCGAAAAGCTTCCGGCAGCGATTTCTTGGTAGAACCATGAATGTCCTCTGGGAGCAGCAGTCGGGCGGCGTCTGGTCTGGACTTACCGGCAACTATATCAAGGTGTACGCCAGAAACGATAAGGACTTAACCAATCGGATTTTGCCTGTGAAACTCACGAAGCTTTATCGGGATGGGGTGTGGGGGGAGGAAGCTTAAATTTCTACATAAATTGTCTTTTCAGCTTCCTGGTCGGATTGACCGCTTTGCACGGCACCCTGGTCTGGCAGAGTCCGCAGCCGGACACGCTCTTTTCTACGTCATAGCCACTCTTCAGCCGTTCAGGAGAATAACCGATATCTCGCAGGTGCTGGCGGCATTTAATTTTATCGTGCCCGGCCTCCGTTATCGCCCCAGCCGGGCATCGCTCGATACAGGCGCCGCACTTCTCGTTAACATAGAACAGGCAGTTGGTGTATGGCCCTTTAGCTCTCCTTGGGCTGGCGTTTAGTTCCAGGCTGGTGACCACGCTCCCGCAGCGGTGGGCTATACCGCGCTCGGTAATAAAGCCATCGGAAAGGCTGAACGTACCCAGTCCGGCGACATAGGCGATATGTCTCTCCGACCAGCTTGAGTACATCCCCTTTTCGTTGTTATATATTTTCAAGGAAGATGGCAAAGCTGGCGCCGCTGCCAGGTAGCCCTTGCCCGTCAGGAGTTCCACTACATGTTGCCGCAGCGTATCATTGAATATCTCACCGTACCAGCGGGTATGCGACCATAATCGGGAGGGGACATGTGTCTGGCTACGGTTAGACTGGCAGGTCGCTTCGGTGATGGGCAGAATCCAGCTGATGACCGAAAGGCGTTGGGGTATTTCTCTGGGAGTTTTATTATAAGCCTGTGCTAGTGCATCACGGGGGGTAAGGTGGGTAGCGTCGATTATAGTCTTGTATTCGCTGAAAATGGGGTCGTTGCCGTCGGCAAACTGTACCAGCGGCTCGTCAAAAATAATATTATTATCGGTTGTGGGCATACGGTTCTGGGGACTTTGAAACGTAAAAGACTTTATTTCATTAATAATAAAGTCAGCTACATCAGTCTGTTTTTTGGTCATAAATTTTCCCTGTTATTGCTTGAACTGGATAATATGATGTAACAGTTTCTACGGCATCACCGGGCGGTTTTCCAGTATCTTCCGCAGGGACTCGGTCGGCATCAAGAAGTCTTCCTCGGTGACGTAATATTCACCGATAATCCTCATCTTTTCCAGCAGGGTGAAGAAATTAATCACCCAGCCGATGCCCCATACCCCCGGAGTGAAAATACGGCTATCATCCGGGTTCCAGCAGGATTCCTTGAACCTCTCGATAGTGGGCAGGCGAAAGTCATAGGGGATGAAGCCCAACTTCCCGTGCCAGTGCCTTTGCTCTCGGGGTTTTTCCAGTTCCTGGCAAACTGCGGCCAGGGTGACCGTAACAACTGCTGCCTCGATTAGCCTGACAAGCCACTTGCCCATAACTGCTCCTTTGTTAACTCCTATTACTATTATATATAACGATGTTCTGTAATAAAAGATAGTAAAGAGAATAAATCAATAAATGTTATATATTTTTAATAAATGAATATGCTATAATTAGTATTATTCATTAATTCGCCCCTGGGCTATCAGAGGTGCTTTCTCAAGGGCTGATGCCTTGCCCATTTCTCTTTCACCTTCTCTCCTGAAGGGGAAGTGTTTGGGTAGCAGGTAAGACCCGTAAAATCGCAGGGAGGTCTTGAAATGAGTTCGAAAATCAATCTGGAAGAGTTTGCCCGTACGGCTGAGAGAATTAGAGAGAAAGCGAAAGCTGAAAACAGGTTGCTGGACAATCCATCCGACGATATTCTGAGGGCGCTGGTGGAGAAGGAGGAGGGGGTCGTCAAGACTATTTACAATAACTTCGTCGCCGAAAGCGAGCCGACATCGCGTTCGCAGATGTTCACCAAAAACAGCGTTGATGACTCCTTCGGTGAAGAGGAGTTGAAGCTTTTGAATCAGTGTGAGAAAGCCCTGGCTAAAGAACGATTGATATCTATCGACCGGATTGTAGGTAATCCGAATAGTAATACGATAGCCAGGCTTATCATCCCGGAGAAGTTCGCCCACGTTGCCTATGGCGGAAAGAACCTTTTCATACCGGCCCGGAAGCCCGTAACGAAGCCGGACTACCAGATTGTCTTTTTTGGTGATGAAGCCTGGCAGAACAACAAGTCGAAACCGCTGCCACAGAAGGATATCACGATACGGCTGGCCTTTCTGGATGACGGTCGGGTCGTCAAGATTGTGCGGAATAGCAATTACATCGGGGAGTATAAGAAGGGGGTATTCGCCTCCGAGGACTGGGTGGCCAAGACACGGCGGGGTGGCATTTTCCTTCATACCGGCTGCCGCGAGGACTATCTCCAGTCAACTCACGGCGGTTACCGGCCGGTACGGACCTTGCTCATCGCCCTGAGCGCCAACGGCAAGACCACCACGACCTGCCAGATTCTCGCCCGGAAGGGCATGGAGAGGTCTTGGCTGATACAGGACGACGGCGGTACCCTCATGCCAGATGGCTCGTTTAACGGCTTCGAGGCCGGAGGAGTGTTCGTCAAGACGGAGGGGGTAAATCCTGGTGAGCAGGTCGAGATATTCTATGGCCTGCTAAAATCGGAAACGGTCTGCGAGAATGTCTGCGTCACCGATAAAGGCGATTTCGACTTTGAGAACTTCGAAAGGACATCGAACGGCCGGGCGGTCGTTTTGCGGCGGGACTTCATGCATGCCAGCCCCCATATCGACATCGAAAAAATCGATAATGTTGTCCTTATTACCCGCGGGCCGATAATTCCGGCAATCTGCAAGCTGAGCCTGGAGCAGGCGGCCGCGCTGATGGTACTTGGCCAGGCGATGGAGTCCTCGGCAGGCGACCCCACCCAGGCGGGTCAAATACGGACGGAGTTTTTCTACGACCCCTTTATCGCCGGGGACAGGGCGACTCACGCCAACCGGTTCTTCGATATCCTGGAAGGCCTGCCGGGCATTAATTACTACCTGATGAACACCGGTTCGGTCGGGGAAGGCTATCACTTCAAGGACATTACCGTCAGCCATACCATGAGCATCCTGGACTCGCTGCTGCGGGGTGGTCTTGAGGACTGGATGGACTCTCCCTCCGGTTTCAAAGTGCCGGCGGCCATCCGGGCGGTGGACGATATCCTGGTGCATCCGGAGAGGCTCTATACAAAGAGCGAGTTCGAAAAAAAGCAGAAAGAACTCCAGCGTATCCGCTACGAGGCAATAGAGAAGGTCGGCGGCGGCCTGAATCCTAAAGTACGGAAGGTGTTCGGGAAGGTATAAATTGACAAGTTGTCATTCTGGGATTAGTATTATAGACATACATAGAAACGACCCTTCAATGGCTTAAGGAAATTTAGTCGTGACTACAAAAAAGGGTAATTCGTCAAAAGTCAAAGAAACAACTCAAAACTCATATGCCGCCGAAACCTCGTTATTACAGCGTATTGAATCGCTTGAAGAACGTCTCGCCAATATAGAGGCTTCCTTGCCGAATGAAAAAGTTATATTGCTTCGTGAAATATCGAGGAAAGACGCTGAGAAAGAAATCCGTAAGATGTTCTCTAAAGGACGAATATTGTATTATTCTGATATTGCTGAACAATTGAAAATTGACCTTGAATTAGTAGTTGATATCTGCAATGAATTACAAAGTATTGGGGAGATTGAAGTAGTTGACGACGCATTACAGTCAAGGTGACGCTTTATTAGCCGACCGCATTGCCGTTCAGGCTATAGATATTGATAAAATTATTGTCAAAAAAAGTCGTCTAGTCATAGAATCCAGAGTACCAAGCTACGTGGTTCTGCTTTCTTTGTAATTGAGCTACCGCTTAGAGCCGTTCATAAAAAATCTTGATAACCACGTAATCAGTATTCCAAATCTTAACAGCGCCTTTTATAATTCACCGGGCTTACAGACTTTAGCTTGGTTAAGCCTATCTCCCGGTATAATTTCCAATCAATTTTACCCGGGGCGTTTCACCTTTCATAGTTTTATAGAAGACTCTATCTCCCGTCCACAGGTCGCACTTTTCACCTTCAGCTAGGGCGAGGTAGGCGGCATCATAAGCTGATAGATTGTACTTGAGAGCCATTTCCAGACTCTGGAGTGGCTCCACCTCTCTGAGTTCGATTCCGAGTGCCAGAAGATTGGTCAAAACATCAATAGCCTTATCAGGATTGATACTCCCTTTCCTCACTGCTGAGACTATACCGTTCACTACCTCATAGACCAGAAGGTGTGGGGCTATCAGCTTTATAGCCCCATGGGCATAGTAATCGTCTCTCAATTCCGTTGCCTGTGGGATACAATCTTCGTCATCAAGTTGCCATTTCAAGACTACTGAAGCATCTACTACCGCCAGTTCTGGCTCTCGGGGCATTTCTATCTCCGTCGTCCTTCCCTGACAAGCTCTGCAGTGCTCGTACCGATGGGGCCTATCTGTTGCCTGAGTTCATTCATACGAGATAAAAAGGTCTTCTTTTTAACGTCGGCTTTATCGCTTATCTCGCCTTCTCTTACGAGGCGTTCCTTGATAGCTTGGGCGCAGTAGGCGGTCGTACTTATCCCTCTTTTGGCTGCGGCAACCTTAATATGTCTTTTCATCTCCTCGTCTTGGATGTAAAGCCCGAGTCTCGTTTTTTTAATCATTTCCATAAACTCTAACAATATTATAACAACATGTCGTCATGTTGTCAATACTTATACTGATTATTATCTGATATCTATATTAGAGTGGATTTGCCACTTTTGACGGCGTAAAAACATCAAAGGCGCTGTAGTACCTCCTCCCTGTGGAAAGCCTCAGCCAGAGCGTAATTTTCCCCCTTAGCTGCTTCCATGGCCCGCTCCTTTAACCTCTCGTCCCACCCGGCAGGCATACCGTCTACCTGACTCTTATGACAGCGCAGGGCAGCAACTTTGATGTCAAATGTGTTAGTGATGTCTATGCGATAATTGGCGTTGTCAGTCTGCCACATCAACACCTCTTGCACTTTGTGAAGCTGAAAACCCGCTTCTATGAGGTCACGATAAGTGCCGGGAGCGAGAAGATAGGGCCAAACAACATCCATAGTTGCCTGACCGGTAGTACGGTGGTCCAGACTAGAAAAATAGCCTCGGAAGCGATAATAAGGGTCATTGGTTACCACAATGTCCGGACGGTACTTCAACATCAATACCAGCAGTTCTTTCCTGAATTCAGTGGTGTACTCCAGACCCAGGTCTGGGTGACCTAAAAAAATTACCTCTTTAACTCCGAGTATTTTAGCTGCCGCCTGCTGTTCCTGTTTGCGCACCAGTGATAGTTCTTCGGGCTTTACATCAGGGTCGCTGGAGGCTTTATCACCGTTGGTGCAGATAACATAGATAACATTCTTCCTTCACGGGTCCAACGGGCAACAGTCCCCCCGAGACCCATATCATTATCAAGCGGATGCGGGGCTATTGCCATAGCATAGACTGCCTTATTATTCATGGTTAATCTCCTTTATATAGTGTCCTTATTCAATCCCACGGTAGATAAAATAACGTAGTCGAAACAAAGCAGGCAAACGGACAGCATCGACCAGTATTCTTGAAAAAAGTTTAAGGCATCACAGACTTCAGGCAACTGAGGTGTTTATTATTCCTTTTTGACCCCAGGCTTTTTCCGCGCCGCTCGCTGCTTATCCAGTTCTTCCTCCGTTTCAGTGCCTTTCAGGTCGAAGAAGACCAGAGTATCTCTTTCCTGTTCTGCAACCAGTTTCTTGTAAGACTTTTCCGTCAGCTTGGGCGCATAGTGGCACTGGAACATGATAAAGGGGCGCTGTATTTTCCCGTACCTTACCGGGCCATGGACAACGCCCGCCGGCATAAAAGTAAGCCCCGAGCCGCCGGTGCCGGAATAATACTCCATCTCCGTACCCATCCAGTCTCCCCCTCCTTCGAGTCCGGAAACCTGCGGGTTGTTCCAGTCGATGCCCAACGTCCCCATGGCTTCTGAGTTGCTATGTGAGTGCGGGCCGTGTTCCGGCCAGGGCTGCGGGGCTATCATCAAAGCCCAGAAGTGGTGGCACCCTTTAATAACGTCATCATCGACGAACACCAGGGTCTGCGGCAACCGCCCAAATTTGTACTGTCTCTTCTCCGGGCTGAGTTCGCTGAAGAAGTACTTGCTATATTTAGTCTCGCCCGGCGCCGCGGCCATGGCTGGCTCTTCTTTAGCCGGTGCTTCCTTCAGCGCATTAGCGAGCTCCTGAATTTTCTGATACTGCTTTTCCACTTCCTCGTCGGTCTGTGTGCCATCGAAATTAAAGAAGACCATCTTATCCCGCCTGCCTTTGGGCACCAGCTCTACATGGGGTGTTTCTGTCAGCTTGGGAGCGCGCACCGCCTGGATGAAGATGAAGGGTCTTCTCAGGTTCCTGAACCTTATGGGGCCATGCACCAGGTCGGCGGGGACATACACCAGGTTGGATTCGGTGAAGACATGCCTCTCCATCTCCGGGCCTATGCTCATCTCCACCTCACACCCTAGGTCACGGATATTGTCCGGGTTCGAACTCAAGAATACCAGCAGCTCGTCGTCGTTATGGGTATGGGACCCGTGTACCGGCCGGGGCAGGGAAGTGACCCAGGAGGCCACGAAGTGATTGCTCCCCTTAATAATATCATCGTCGGTAAACACTATCGTTTGCGGCCAGCGGGCGAATCCCCGGTATCTCTGCTCAGGGGGTAACTCACTTAGTCGTAGCCTGGCATATTTTTTCTCTTCCATTTTTTTATTCTCCTTTTTTCTCACGCTAAGAAGTTATTTATGTCTCTTCCCCTTCTTTGAAATATTTACAAAATCCTTCGCTATATGGCAACTGTAATATAGTCTTTACCTATGAAATTGTCAACGCTAATATTTACTCGTAGTTCGAATCTCTTCAGGTGGAGCTGGGGTGATAACAGGCAGAAACTTTGAACTGGAATTTAGCTTCACGATATAGGATAACGGCCCCATAGTTCAAGCTACTAGAGAAATTCGTGTCTGCTTGAATAAGCTTAACCCCAGTCCTTTAAAGCTGCCACGCTCTTACCGGCAAGCCGACCGGAAGCCATCATTTCACCGGCATTAAGGCCTCCAATAGCGTAAATGTTACCGCAAATAGACCCCATTTCTCCAGCACTGTATAATCTTGGAATAACCTCCTTATAGGGGTCCAATACCTGCCCGTGCGCATTACGCCGGGGTCCCCCACAGGTATTGATGCCACCCGGATACAGAACACATGAATAAAAAGGAGGAGTTTCCAGCGGTTTTAAGGATGGTACGCCTCTGCCGAATTCCGGGTCATATCCCTGCTTACAGTAACCGTTGTATTTATTCACGGTCTCTTTGAGGGCAGCCGGGTCCATTGTGCCTCCGATAAGACGCCCCAGTTCTTCAATGGTGTCAGCTTTCTTAATCCAACCTTTTTCTATCTCCCGCATGTTGTCATGGCTCCAACCTTCGGGACAGCCTCCCAGTTCAGCCGGGTAGGCTTGAATACCCAGAAGATACCCCTGATTAGACGCGGAGTTAGCCGAGATAGGTCCCTGTTTCCTCACAGTTTCATCAAAGATTAGATAGGTCGGAAGGTCGGCATATCCCGGCTCTTCCAGATTATAGTCAGAATGTTTCAACCACCAGTTGTGGCTTTTTATATTGATGCCCTCATCGGTGTATCTCTTACCGTATTTATTAACCCAGATACCTCTGCCAAAAACTAACAGCCAGGCAGCTTTGTATTCAGGTACCCAGATATTTAAATATCCACACATAGTATTCATATGCCAGAGGTCCGCTCCGACACGCTGGGCCATCTTGATACCATCGCCGGTATTATACGGCCAGCCGGAAAACTTGAGCGGGAAAGGCCTGAGGTAATTTGCTTTCATTTCTTCCTCAAATTCAAAACCTCCGGTACACAGGACGACTCCCCTTTTCGCTTTGATGGCTATCTTTTTCCCATTACTCGTCGCATAAACGCCCTTTATCTCTCTGGTCTCAGCATCTTGAATCAGTTCGGTAACGGGGGTTGAATACAATACCTCGATACCTCTCTTGTCGATTTGAATTTTTAACGATGCCAGAAATTGAATACCCCATCCTTTGATAACAACATGGCCGAAGGAATTTGCTCCCGGAAATTTAGAATACCCGGCTGAGCTCCCTTTTCTTATAGTATGCTCAACGCCCATTGATTTCAGCCAATCCGGATTATTGGCAAGCTCCTTCATGAATATCAGGCAATCTTCCATCGGTACTACCGAAATTTGCGATGCTCTATCTGCATCCTCCAGTCCATTCGAGCTTGCAGCATATAGATATGCCGCGGCGCCTTCAGGATTGGTAGCAAAAGCCGCCCCGACGCCTGACGTCCGGGTCTGGCCTCCTCCCGGGAAAGGCGCTTTTTCCAGTATTATCAAACTGGCGCCATTATCTTTGGCGGTAATAGCAGTTGAAATACCGGCACCTCCATAGCCCGCAACGACCACATCATACTCTTTGTCCCATTTCTTTTCTTCTCTCATTCCAACCTCTTTTTTAATCTTGGTACCTTTGCCTGTAGTTTTTTTATTTTATTACAAATTTTACCTCTAGTAAATTAGCTCTTCTTTTTCAATCTTAAAGAAGGATGGGAAATCACTCTATTTCATAATGGAAATCAACCTACTGGTGTTATCACGAAGGACCGGGTAATGTCATCCCCTATGACGTATATACAGGAAAAACAACACGCAATAATACAGATAATCGACGAAAAGTGATATAGTATCAAATAATGATAAAAATTAAATAAATATTCAAAGGAGGCCGTCTTTGTTACTTACCAATAGAGTTGCTATTATTACCGGAGGTGCCAAAGGAATCGGGAGAGGTATTGCCCTCAGGTTTGCCCGGGAGGGTTGTGACGTCGTTGTCAATGCCCTGCACATCGAAGGCGCCAAGAAAGTTGCGGATGAGGTTAAGGCTCTGGGGCGCCGGTCCCTGGCGATTGGGGCCGATGTCTCAAATAGCGCCCAGGTAAACGATATGGTGGCCCGGACGATTAAAGAATTCGGCAAAATTGATATCCTGGTCAATAACGCGGGTGGGATTACAGCAGCGAAAGGCGGGGCAATTGAGAATACAACCGAAGAGGACTGGGACAGGATAGTTGACATTAACCTGAAAGGCCAGTTTTTATGCTGCCGGGCAGTCGTACCCTATATGAAAGAAAGAAAGTACGGTAAAATCGTAAATGTCTCTTCTATGGGCGCCGTCCATCCACCGGCACCTATCGTTCATTATCATTCGGCTAAAGGGGGGGTCATTGCGTTAACCGCCAACCTGGCTTTTGAACTGGCTCGCTTTAATATTACGGTGAATGCTTTCCTGCCAGGTCCGATACGTTCGGAATTTTTTACCGGTATTCTGAAGGGAATGTCAGAAGAAGAGGGAAAAGCCTTTTTCACCATGCTGGATAAGAGAGTCCCGATGCAGAGAATGGGTACGCCGGAGGACATGGCCGGAGTGGCTCTGTTTCTGGCATCGGACCTTTCATCTTACGTTACCGGTGAAGCAATATGCGCCGGCGGAGGATTACCGTTGACACCTGATTAAACATTTTTATTATAAATATATGCAATTATAACTCATTTGATAAACACAGTTTTAAATTATCATAATATTTTTCCAAGGAGTGAAACATGGCTAGAGGCTATATGGAAAAATGGTTGTTCGTGAATCTCTCAACCGGTAAAATGAAAGAAGAGAAACCGGACGAAAAGTTACTCTATGATTTTTTAGGAGGCTATGGCATAGGCGCCAGGCTTCTTTACAGTCGGCAGAGGGGTGGTGTAGACCCCCTTGGACCGGAAAATATGCTTGGTTTTTTAACCGGACCGCTCACCGGTACTGGCTCCACTTTTGCCGGCCGGTACACGGTGGTGGCGAAATCACCAATTACGGGCGGCTGGGGGGATTCCAACGGGGGTGGGAATTTCGCACCTCAAATAAAATTTGCCGGCTACGATGCTGTCTTCTTCACAGGAATAGCGGAAAAACCTGTCTATCTATTTCTCGATAACGGCAAAGCTGAGCTAAGAGACGCCGGTCATTTATGGGGAAAGGACTGCTTTGTAACCGAAGATACGTTGCGGGCTGAGTTGGGTAAAGATGTCGAAAGCGCCTGTATCGGACCGCCCGGTGAAAAACTCGCCCTCATTTCTTGCATCGTCACCAAGAGAGGGGCTGTTGCCGGGCGTTCGGGACTGGGGGCGGTGATGGGTTCTAAAAAGCTCAAGGCAGTGGCCGCCAGGGGGCAGATGGAAGTACCCGTAGCCGACATCGGGTTGGTAAATCAATTAAGAAAAGAACATATCGCCGCCATGAGAAAATATAGTGGCATGGAGACTTTAGAGGGATTTCACAAGTACGGAACCTCTCATGTCGCCGAAGGCTTTGCGCATAGCGGCAATACGCCGGTCAAAAACTGGGGTGGTGTCGGCGTTATCGACTTCCCCGATAGCTCCGGCCTCAGCGGTGATGCGGCCATTGCTAATCTTGAAAGGAGAACAGGCTGCTGGCACTGCCCGGTAGGCTGTGAAGGCAGGCTTAAAGAGGGCAAGGGCGAGTACAAATACCCGGCCGGCACCCGTCGGGTAGAATATGAGACGCAGGCCGCCTTCGGAACGATGTGTCTTAACAATAATACGGAATCACTTAACATGATAAACCACTTATGTAACTGCTACGGACTGGATACCATCTCCGGTGGCACTACCATCGCCTTCGCTATCGAGTGCTATGAGAATGGAATTATCACCAGGAAGGACACCGACGGGATTGAGCTTACCTGGGGCAATCATAAGGCCATCGTCGCCATGACGGAAAAGATGGTGAAGGGAGAAGGCTTCGGCGCCATACTTGCCAGTGGTGTTAAGGCAGCCGCCGAGAAAATCGGCAAGGGAGCCGAAAAGTATGCCGTACATATCGGGGGCCAGGAACTGGGCATGCATGACCCGAAGTTCTATAACTTCCCGGATGCGACATCCGCGGCGCGCTATCAGATGGATGCTACCCCGGGCCGCCACACTCAAATGAATTTCGGGCCTGCCAGCTTCGCCATGCAACTTACCAATGCCACCGGTTGGTGCATGTTTAGTGACCTGGTAGGTGGTAACTCCGTCAAATACATCACGGGATTCATGAAAGCCGTGACCGGCTGGGACCGTTCCGAGGACGAACTGCTTAAAGCGGGGGAGAGGATTATCAATATGCGGCATGTCTTTAACCTGCGCGAGGGCATTAATCCCCTGGATTATAAGGTACACCCCAGGATAATCGGTCGCCCTCCGCTGAAAGAGGGCCCGCTGGCGGGCGCCACTGCGAGTATCGAAGCTCAGATATACTGGGGTCTCGGCGCTCTGGACTGGAACCGGGTCACCACCAAACCCAGCCGGAAAAAGCTGCTGGAACTGGGCCTGGGCGATGTCGCTAAAGAACTGTGGCCCGAGGGGCAATCCCCTGGCCCGAGATAATATAGATAATGTAACACGGGACCTCTGGCCTTAAAATGCTATTTTATATAAGGAGGTTTTAACATATTATGAGTAGTCTTACAGGCAAAGTCGCTTTTATTACCGGAGCCGCCAGCAAGAGGGGCATGGGACATGCCGTCGCCCTGCGGCTGGCTAAAGAGGGGGCTGATGTCGTCGTTACTGACAAGTTTGCCGCCCCCAAAAGCCTTTTCCCCGGAGACGAGGGGTGGAGAGGGTTAGACGCTATCGTCGCTGAAATCGAGGCACTGGGCAGGAAATCACTGGCAGCGACGATGGATATCAACGTCAGTCAGGAGATTGACGCGGCCGTAGCCAAAGCAATAAAAAAATTAGGGAAGATAGACATACTAGTGCACGCCGCCGCCATTCGAGGGCCGGTGGGAGTCCCAGTTGTTGACCTTGCAGAGAAAGATATAAGAGCTATCATTGACGTTGACCTGGTCGGCTCGTTTTTAATTTGTAAGGCGATCGCCGGGGGTATGATAGCTAAGGGAGAAGGCGGTAAGATTGTTATCATCTGCTCAACCGCCGGACTGAAAGGTGTGCCGGGCAGCGCCGCTTATGCTGCGGCCAAATGGGGTACCATCGGGCTGACGAAAAGCCTGGCCCTGGAGCTGGCGAAGTACCACATAAATGTCAACGGCATTAACCCGGGGATGTTTGTTACCAACCTGAGAGATGAGTCTTTTACTAAAATGGCAGAGGCTCAGGGCATCACCTGGGAAGAAGCTAGGAAGAAGGACCAGGGGGCATTGGCTAAAATGATACCATGGGGTCGGCTCGGCACGGCTGAAGAAATCGCTGACCTAGCCTATTTCCTGGTCTCTGACCAGTCCGGATACATGACCGGAGAAGTAATCGTCCTCGGTGGCGGCATTACCTAAATACCTCTTTAATAAAGCTCAGGGCAACTATATAGGAAAAATCGATGAATTTTAATTAAAAACGTTTTTGTCTTCACTTTATCAGCGGGAAAAACAGATAAGTTAAGAACCGGAGCGGTTTTTGGCGATAATTAAGCTCAATATAGACGGCCGAGAAATCGAGACGCAGCCGGGGAAGAGTATCCTCGAAGCATCTCTCGAAGCAGGGATTTATATTCCCTATTTATGTTATCATCCTGACCTTCCCTCTACCGGAGACTGCCGGTTATGCGTGGTAGAGGTGGAGGGCACGGATGAGCTGGCTGTTTCCTGCACGACGCCGGCTGCCGACGGTATGACGGTCAGGACCAAAACGGAAAAATTGGCTTTGGCACGCCGCCAGGCAATGGAAAAGATACTGGAAGGACATCCGGCTGACTGCGGCACCTGCATTAAATATCTCAACTGCGAACTGCAATCGCTCAAGCAATATATCAGCGACGAGGAATATAAAATAAAGGGGCGAGCCAGGCTGTTCGCTGTGGATTCCAGCAACCCGCTTTTTACCATCGACCCCAACAAATGTGTCATGTGCACTCGTTGCGTGAGAGCCTGTAAAGAACTGCGGGGGGTGGGGATACTACAGAAAAAAACGAAAGGCGATGAGTCTTATATCGGGACGGCTGACGATTTGCCGCTGGCTCAAGCCGGCTGTCGCTTCTGCGGCGCCTGCGCGGAGGTCTGCCCGACCGGGGCCATCATGGACAAGGAAGAGCTGACCAAAGGGAAAAATAGAAAAGCCGCTTTAGTTCCCTGCCGCTATACCTGTCCGGCGGAAATAGACGTGCCCGGATATTTACGTTTTATCAGCGAAAAGGACTATGCTGCCGCTGCGGCGGTGATAAGAGAAAAGGTGCCCTTCCCCGGAGTGCTGGGTTACGTATGCGACCATCCCTGCGAAAATGTCTGCCGCCGGGGAGAAATAAACCAGCCGGTTTCGATTAGAGAACTTAAACGTTTTGCGGTTGAACATGATGAAAGCAGACTGTGGGAAATGAATGCAAACAAGAAGCCCGCTACCGGTAAAAAGGTGGCGATAATCGGCGCAGGACCGGCCGGGCTGACAGCAGCTTATTATCTAGCTAGGCAGGGCGATGCGGTTACAGTATTCGAGGCACTGCCTCTGGCGGGAGGGATGCTGCGCTGCGGGATTCCCGAATATCGCCTTCCCAGGGATGTGCTCGATAGAGAGATAAAATACATAGAGAATACGGGGGTAGAAATCAAGACCGGCACCCGTATCGAATCGATAGATAAGCTCCTCGAACAGGGCTATAATGGTATCATTGTGTCGATAGGAACTCACCGAGGTCAAAAGCTCTCGGTTCCCGGAGCCGATAATGTGGGTGTGTTGCTGGGTGTTGATTTCTTGAAGGATATCAATCTCGGTAAAAAGGTAGGCATCGGTAAAAGGGTCCTGGTGCTGGGCGGAGGAAGCGTGGCCTTCGATTGCGCCCGCGTGGCGCTGAGACTGGGCGCGGAGCAGGTAAAGATAGCCTGCCTTGAGTCCAGGGAGACGATGCCAGCAGCGAGTGAGGAAATTGAGCAGGGCGAAGAGGAAGGCATTGCCGTTTACCCCGCCCGGACTTTCACCCGGGTTTTAAGCGAAAACGGAAAAATCACCGGCGTGGAATACCTCGAGGTCGAGTCCTTCACTTTTGACGAAGAAAAAAATCCGCACATAGAGGTTCGTGAAAACTCCCGGCACATTCTTGAAGCCGATACCGTGATTTTTGCCATAGGCCAGCGGCCGGAGATACCGGAAGGTTTCGGACTCAATATTGTGGCCAGTAACCTTATCGAGGTGGACTCATATACTTTTACTACCAGCCGGGATGGGGTCTTTGCCGCCGGCGATGCGGTGAACGGAACTTCTTCCGTCATCAAAGCCATCGCTTCGGGGAGAAAAGCCGCGATTGCTCTGGATAAATTCCTGGAGGGAAGCGGGAATATCGACGAAAAACTGGCTCCTCAATCAGAGATAAAGAAATATATCGGTCCATGGGATGGCTATGCTTCCCTGGAGCGATGCCAGGATTCATACGTCGCCACGGAAGAACGATTAAAGAGTTTTTGTCGGGTGGTAAAGGATATGGACGGGGAAAAGGCAGAGTATGAGTCGAAACGCTGCCTGCAATGTGATTTAAGGCTTAAAATTACCCCGGTGAAATTCTGGGGTAACTATTAATTATTAAGTCAAAGCTGAAAGCTAAAAAGGCAAAACGTGAAAAAAGAGGAAAAAAGTAAGCTTTGGGTTTTAAGCTATGGTTTTAAGGTTTGAGTTTAAACCTTTTAATGATAACAGGAGGTAAAAATGAATAATATATCGGCAGAAACGGAAGTTATCGTCATAGGTTCCGGCGCTTCGGGCTTAGCAGCGACATTGACCGCGGCGGAAGGCGGGGCCAGGGTCTCCGTTTTTGAAAAAGAGCGTTCTTTAGGGGGCACATCCAACTTTTTCCAGGGTATTTTTGCCGTGGAAAGCGATATGCAGCGGGAAAGGTACATTACCTACAGCCGGGATGAGGCTTTTAAAAATATCATGGAATACAGCCACTGGGTGGCCAATCCGCGACTGGTCAGGGCTATCGTGAACGAGTCCGCCGCCACCATTGCCTGGCTCCAGAAGCGGGGGGTTGAATTTATTGATGCGACGATAAACATGCCGGATTGCCCCCGGACGTACCATGTACCCAGGGGCAGGGGAGAAGCGGTTATTAAAGCACTCACCACGCGAGCCAAAGAAAGAGGAGTTGACATAAGGCTTGTCACGCCGGTAAAGAGAATCATAAAACAGGGCGACCGTATCAAAGGTGTGGTAGCGGAAGTGGATGGAGAGGAAATACAGGTGGGAGCTAAGGCGGTTATCATTGCCAGTGGAGGATACGCCAACAATAAAGAGTGGATTAAGAAGTATACGGGGTTTGACCTGGGAGTCAATTTAGTCCCCATCGGCAACATCGATAAAATGGGAGACGGCATCCGCATGGCCTGGGAAGCCGGGGCGGCTGAAGAGGGGAAAAGCCTCCTGGAGCTATACCGGGTTGGGCCTATAGGGCCTGAATTCGCCCTGGGAAGCCAGATTGAGTTTGCGGTTACTCAGCCCGACCTCTGGGTCAGTCCGCGGGGAGAGCGGTTCTGTGATGAGACTGTGGCATTTTACGATTCCTCGGTAGGCAACGCTAATGCCAGATTCAAAGAAGGCTATACCTACAGCATATTCGATGAATCGATAATACGGCGTATGATAGAGAGGGGAATCGATAAGAACGTGGCGATAGACAGTCCTCCGGGAAGTCGGCCTATCACCATTGAAAGGGAATTAAAAGCCGCTCTGGAAAGGGGAAACGCGGATATATTCGAGGCAGACTCCGTGGAAGAACTGGCTATGAAAATGGGCGTCAACCCGGCTGTGTTAAAAGCGACTATCGATGAATATAACGCATTTTGCGATAACGGTTATGACGAGCTTTTTGTCAAGGACAGAAAATATCTCTGGCCAATCAAGGGTCCGAAGTTTTACGCGGTAAAAGGCCGCACTGTCTTTCTGGGGACGATGGGAGGGATTAAAATCAATGAAAAAACCGAGGTGGTGGATAAAAAGGAAATGGTTATCCCGGGTCTGTACGCGGCCGGGTTCGACGCCGGAGGAATGTACGGAGACAGTTACCCCATCAAGACTTCTTCGGGTCTGGCGTCAGCCTTCGCTTTGAATTCAGGCCGTATTGCCGGGAAAAATGCTTTAAAATATCTTGGGAAATAGCCCAGTCTCCGGATGGGCTGAAATATGCAACTAATTTGTCAAGTGCGCATAGTATGAGGTCGTTTAGCTAAAACACTCTTCAATTTTCCGCTCGCCCTGAGCTTGTCGAAGGGCAAGAAAATATGGCGCTATGGTTCGACAGGCTCACCATGAACGGCTACTAAACGAAATCTATGGTATGAATTAGGTTAGAATTTGGTAAGAAATAAATTAAGTTTTCTTTTAGAATAACTGATAATTCGAGGCTTTCGCGCTCTTTTCACGCCAGAATACCGGAGAGAGCTACCGTTTCGGTCATCCTGTAAAAACACGGCTGACCGTCAAACACTCCCTCCCGGTATCCGTTTTATCCGATTTCCCGTGTCATTACGAAGCGGGCGAATCATCCCCCTGAAGCGTTCGAGGGAGATTGCTTCACCCTCAGGTTCATCGCCAAGGAACCATGATACTATCCGCCGCGGTATTTTTCGATACCTTTACCGATAGGATAGGACATCATGTAGAATATCTGTTTGGTGATATTGCGGATTATCATCGGGCCCTGCTTCACGTTAGGGGGGATATACGCCCCAAAGCTTTTATTGATAATATGCTTCTCACCGCCTATCCAGAGCTCGACTTCGGCACACAGGTCGGTGATGTCATCGTAGTTCATAGCATTGAAAACGATGGAAGTGCCATGCGGTAAGGTATGCGCGTCCATCATCAGCTGGCCTGCTTTTGACTTGTCGCCCGGAAGGAGCCATCTGGTGTCACAGCCGAACTCGGCATCGGGAATTATTTTCTCGTCGATGTAAGCCATGCCGCGCCAGTATCTGGGGTCGGTGTCGCGTATATAACCAGGCCTCTTGTTCGGTTTATAACCGTAGACAAAGTATTTCGCATTTTTAAATTCACCCGGCTTCGTTGCCTTTTTCTGAGGTTCAGGTTTTTTCGTGCTCTTTTCTTCGGCGGAATGGTCTTTTTCTCTGGTGTATACTCCGGGTCCGGATGTCCAGTGGCACACAGTCCTGGTCGTGACTTTGCCGCCGGTACCCCTCGTGGGCATGTGTATCATACCAGCCGGGATGTAAGCCACCCAGCTTTTGTCCAGGGGGATTGTTTCGTCTTCCATTATCATCCCCATTGAACTAGTGTCCTCCGGGTGGTCCGGGTCGGTGCCCCACCAGGAGAGCAGTTCGGGGAAGTCGTGGGCGTGGGGGAACATCGGTGTAGGGTTTGAAGTCCGCTTCGCTAGCTCCGCCCAGGATATCTGGTTCGGGTAGGAAGGGGGCCATATCCAGGTGGATTCGCCGTAATATGCGCCCGGGATAACCTCATCGTCAATCCACAAGACATGCTCCATGCTCATGCGTTTGCCCTCAGCTGCGAGCTTATCCCTTGCTTCCGGGGTGGGGCCGGGCAACATGTGCCTTTTTTTTAGTTCCGTGCAGATATACTTGTCGTATTTGGCCATTTTCCTTTCTATTACCTCCTTTGTTTGATGGTGGGCGGTAGCCCCGATAGAATAGGGGCGAACCCCTGACCCACTGCGTGTAAGGCACTCTTGATAAATGGAGGAGGTCTCCTACCTCCTTTCTGGATTTCATTATATTTATATTTTCATTAACCGTCAAGAATCGAAGCTTTACCCCATTATATTAAAAGAGTGCTAGAATAAAGATAATCGTAGACTGAATCGAAGGGGGTATTCGTATGGGTTGGGAATATAAAATTGTCCAGGGCCCGAAGGAAAGGCACCTTAACAGGATAATTACCGAAGAAGAACTTGGTAAGTTTGATAAAGAACGGTGGGAGCTGGTGACAGCATTTACAACAAAGGGGGCAATCATTGGTACGAGCACACAAGAGCAAGAAAGGGTATATTACATATTCCGTCGTGCTAAAAAATGAGATTATTGGTTAATTGGTGAACTAATAAATTCCTCTAAAATTTACGCTTCTTTATTAGAATTAACGATAGGCAAGTATGTTTGTGCCCCGAGCTAACACCCTTTGTTTATAAGTCTTAGAACGCTTACAGTCTTTTGGTAGTCATCTTGTGTGTTAAAACATACACTGTCTTCGGCATGCTGGGTATCTCTAGGAAAACAATTCATTCCTGATGGCTTTCTACCGGTGAGTGCCCGGGCCTTGGCTTCTTCTACCCAAATTTTTCTCGTTGCTACCCAGAAAAAATCCCTGTCTTCTTTGTGGACCCAGGCGAAAACACCCATTTCACCGTGGATACCGGAATTGAATTTGTTCAGGCTATAAGTACGTTCATTCGCCTTCGAGTAATGACAGCCGATGTCTCCGGCGAGTTTTTTAATAAAGTCCTCATCCTGTTCGCCGAATTCCATGGTTCTTCTTGGTTTTTTTACTAACATAAATACCCCCCTTTACGGTGTATCCCGACTGTCTTTGATGTGCATGGGCCGGGTACTGCCAGCCCATGCACATTTCACTGACGAGAGCAGGTTTAGCGACTTGCTCTTACTTTACGGTAGCAATCGCTGCAATAGACCGGTCTGCCCTGACGGGGTTCGAAGGGTACTGAAGTTGCCTTGCCACAATCGGCGCATACAGCCGGGAACATTTGACGCCCGGGTGTATAGCTGTTGCTGCCACTTCCATAGCTGTTACCGCCATTTCCGTAGCGCTCTGACTTCCTCGCCTGACGGCATTCGGGGCAGCGTTTGGGCTCGTTAGTATAACCTCTCGATTGGAATTGCTCCTGTTCATCAGCGCTAAACGTGAAAGATTTACCGCAATCGGAACAGGTGAGGGTCTTGTCCTGAAAACTCATTGGATGGCCTCCTCTCTTAAAAATTTAGTTAGAGCTTGGGTCATCCAATACTTGATATAAACCTGAAGGGATTTTAAAAAGCTTGTATTAACCTAAACTGGAACTATATACACATTATACACTATAGAAAATCATTATGCAAATTATGGTATTATGAGGATAATAATTAAGCATTTTCCCAGGAACATTATAATTTTTATAATGAACTAATCCGCCAAGTTGCGAAACAATATTCTAAGGGAGGTGTGAAATGGCCGAAGAACTGACCAATCGGAGAAAGGCTCAAGCTGAAGCCAGGAAAGTATCTGACGATGCTGCGGCGCGAGCACAAAAGGCCTATATTGAGGCTAAGAAGCAAACTGAGGTAGTCCATAAAAACGCTATGAAACTGGCTGTCGACGACCAGGCCAGGAAGGAAGCGACCGCTGCTTACGAGGAGGCAGTGAAACACGCCGAGAAAGTCCGCGACAATATTATATGGGAAGCCCAGGTCGTCTTAAATAAGTCTTGGATACAAAGTGATAAGGACTATCAGGAAACAATGACCAAATTAAAGGAGCGTCTTGATAGCGCGAAAAGGGCCTATGATGAGGCGAAGAACCAAGCAAATATAGTCTATGAAGAGGCTAAGAAATCAACTGACGGTAAACAGGTCAAGGCAGCTGCGAAGGTCTATAAGGAAGCCATCGCGCAGGCTGATAAAAATTATCACAAGGCAATCAAGCCCTAGTGTCCTGTGTCATAAATAAGTTGAATAATTAGGCTGATTATGGTATCATGGGCTAACCTGACGGAAAGGAAGGAGAAAGCCCATGAGAAGAGGCCGCCCGAAGAAGCCCATTGTCCTGTCT